>Ga0228674_1002442_pt1 | contig 10201 bp, 7 predicted proteins | sample 1D_rmetaG_FD_189054 | JGI IMG/M metagenome (GOLD analysis project Ga0228674, IMG submission 189054) | Seawater microbial communities from Monterey Bay, California, United States - 1D_r | ecosystem: Environmental > Aquatic > Marine > Coastal | place: USA: California | collected 2016-09-26
GCCGACTCGGCAAGACACCCAGTGGATGCTTGTAAAGGCTCACTCGGCGAGTGTACTGTTCAAGGGGTGGTCCTGCCGACTCGGCAAGACACCCAGTGGATGCTTGTAAAGGCTCACTCGGCGAGTGCACTGTTCAAGGGGTGGTCCTGCCGACTCGGCAAGACACCCAGACACATTGTTTACAAATACGCCGGGGTGTAGGTGTACGGTGCATTCGTAATTGGCTTGTTTCAACATTGGCAGCACAGCATCCATGGCGCGCAAGGGATCGGTCTGGTAGCAAGCATTCTTCCCGATCCACACCAAGACGGTGCGCGTCGCATTGTACTGTCTCAGTGCTCGAGTGACATTAGACAACAGTGCAGTGTTATTGCAATTCACAATTAGGTCGGCATTCAACGAAGCCACCGCACGTTGTTGCATGCACAACTCGAGGGCTTGGAGGAACATTGTCAACACGATTGCTCTCATCGTACAGTCGGAATGCAAGTGTTCAACACCCCCTTTTCCACGCACACACACACACAGGGACACAGGGACACAGGCACATCCATACAACAACCGACATGCACTATTCTTTAACTAGTGATTTCCAATGCGCGACGTCGTTGTTGCGTATGCGTACAATGCATGCCGCGCACAGGGTGCTCACAGTCTGGTGCGTCCACGTCCACACCCACGTCCACACCCACACCCGGTGTAACTCTTGAACTTGGCTGTTTTGTAGCAACACAGAGTGTACGTCGGCGTCTCAAAATCCTTGTTCGTTGCCACAGGTCGTACAGTAAGCAGCGTCGACCGGAAGTTCCTTGCATTGCGGTCCAAACACTTTACAGTACTTGAACGAGTAATGGCTGGATGTCAGGGCTGACGATCCGTGCGGAAGCGCACCTGCGCACGCTGCGATCGACGCCCCTGCTTGAGTATCTGTAGATTCCGAAGACCGGTCGGAATCTAACGGCTTGCCCAGTTGCAACAACGCCATGACCGGTACAGACGTGACGTCGGAAAGCGAACGCTGAAGATCAGGGGGTCCGGACGCTGCTGCAGCAGCGTCGCCATTGCTCAACGACGGCGTGGTGCGTCTGCGCTTTGCGCACGTTTTGCGCAAAGGCAAGGATTCGGAAGCCTGTTTCTTTTTTAACGACTGTCGTCGCGTGCGGCTGGATTGGCGCAGCAGAGTGATGGTGGGGGGGATGTCGGTACCAAAGCAATCCTGGAAGGCCAGTATGACCGTCTCCACGACAAGCTGTCGAAAGGTGTCCAAAGACTGCAAGGACTGCTTGGAATCGGAGCACGAACCCAGCACGCGGAAGGCCTTTTTCGCGTCTAAGCTCGACTTGTATCGTGAAAACATCTTCTTCACGTTCTTGGGATCCAAGACTTGGTTCACCACGGACAGATCCTTCGAGACGCAGCGCATGTTCCTGAACGCGCGTGCGCTGGGGTCTTGACGCCCTGCCACCATTACCAACGGAGTATCGTCGTTGACAACGTACCGTAGGGCTTTGATGACGACCGGAGTACGGCTGTGAGCGGCTGGATGCACGTGCTTTGGCGGCAGTATGACCAGTTCGGTGTGAGGAGCGCGCGCGCCGTCCGTCCATTCGGCAACGTATAAGCGATCCTTCTGTTGTAGCGGATAATGCACACCGTTGCGAACAAACCAGTCCACACAACTGTTCATGTCTGCGTGTTGCTTCTAAGCTGAGGAACGAACTGTGGGAGTGGCCTGAGTAAGGCACCTATGGCGTTGTGTCGCGGCTGGAAGAAGACGCGGCTGGCGACCAGGCTTACGAGTGCTCGTCTTATGCACCTTGCAGGCACTAGCGACCTACTGCCGTTCATGTAGCGACCTACCGCGTACCTATGTTTGTGCGTGTAACGCAACGCTTGTGTATGATTAGCGTTCTCGCAACAAAACGATATGTGTATATGGTAATTGTGATCTGATTCGATCACGCAATCAACACGGCATCCATGTGCGAATGAAGCGATTCGACCGCCCTTCGACCCTCCTGAAAAGTAGGCGCCGCACAGTCGATTCGTGCCGCACATTTGCGTACCGTCAACGCACAATCGTATGCAAACGTGGGTGGAACCGCGTTCGCAAGCGCCATGCCCTGGCAGCGCATGTGCCCAAACATTACAAACGACGCCGGGAACGTTTGCAGCAGTTTGACATGCGTAACAGTCGCCATGCGCAGATCAGAGTATTTCACATGATCTTCAGAAGTGCTCGTCGGAACGATCAACAGACGTTGGTAGCTGTTGCTGCTTAAACAGGTCGTCAGCACCGTGTTAGCCACTCTTCCTGCAACAATCAGACCCAACGACGTGGTCTCACTGTCGATACGATCTCTCGAATTCATTGTCTGTCGATCGATTTTAGAGTTGTTGTCCGTAGACGCGTCCCACAAATTTGGGTCGTGCAGTGCATCCCAGGGCACCATTGGGCGCATCTGGTCCGTAGGATGGCACAGCTCAGCACACTCGGACGCGTACTCGCATCGAACGCTGGAAGTTATCCGCATGTAGGGTTGCAACTCTTCCAAACGCTTGGAGGTCAACACGGCGAATAGGATGGATCGGCGCCGCATCTGTGGCACGTCGTGGTTCCAAAGACCGTGCACGTGCGCATCGACAACATAACCGGCCTTTTTGAGCCGGTCTAGTGCGCGGGTGCGCGTTGCGTGGTGCGCGTCGTCTTCGAGCAACGGCGGGACATTCTCGATCAGCAAGACTTTTGGAAGCAGCGACGTTGCTAACGTAATGGTGTCCAACAACATATCACGGTCATCCATTTCTCCGTAATGTTTGCCCTGCATGCTGTAAGGTTGACAGGGCGGTCCTGCAACCATCACAAACGGCATGCCGGTCTGCCCACCGACGTTGGACGACTCAAATGCGTGCTTCCATCGTTTTATGTCGGTAGCTTCAATTCGGCGGCAAAGCGATTTGTGGCCACACGAGTTTGCAGCGTAGGTGGCGGTCGCGGAGCAGAGCATGTCGACCCCCACTATGTTTGAAAAGCCCGCCGCTTTGAAGCCCAGCGACAGTCCGCCAATCCCACAAAACAAGTCCAACACGGGAACGTGGGCCATACTGCGCTCTTCGCGTACCGCGTGCGCTCCAGAGCAGGTTGCGCCGAAGAGACATTCCAGCCACGAGGGCATATCAAATCGCTGTCGTTGGGGTGCGCGTCGAAACGTGCGCAAGGCCGACGACAACGGGACGCATCGCTGTATCTTTTGTGCGTGCACTCTGAGTTCACGATGGAGTGTCTGCATGTTGGCGTAAATCTCTGCCGGGATGTCCAGCTGGCCAGAGTAGGCCAATGCGCTCATCCTTGATCCAATCGCTCGTCCGTCGGGCGCGCGATACAGCACAAAGGACGACCCGTCCAATGCCAGCGCGCGCTCCACCGTCCAGTTGGGCAAGTCTGGTTCGGCGGCGACGCGTCCAAATGCGGGTACGGTCACCGAGGTGGAACGGCGGAGACATACCTCGGATTCCGATGCGATGCTTGGGTGCATGGCAAGACTCTCTTCGTCTGCAAAGTCCGACAGGTCAGCAGGCGCGCGATCGGCGGCTTCTACGCGCGTGTTCGCGTTTGCGCGGTCCAGCGCAGCTTGCTGCTCCGCCGTCAATATGGACGTGGCACGCGTTCGTCTTCTACCAATCCCACGTCTTTTCTGGCCATCAATCACCCTGTTTTCGCGCGGTTTCGATCGTTTTCGCACTGGTCTCGGGGCGTCAAACGAACGCCTCGCGTCGCGGCGGTCGCGTTGGGCATCGTGTTCCCCCGCGTAGCTTGAGTCACTGTCGTCGCTCTCGTCAACATCATGCACGCGGTTGACCACGTCCAGTTCGGTTGCAAATGTCACGCGTGCCTTGCGGTGTGACCGTTTTACGTCCGACATGCGTCGAGAGCTTTTGATCACCGTGTCCGTACGCGACCACCGACTTGCGTATTGCGTAGGTATTCACGCAACAGTATCGAACGATGGCCGCTGCAAGCTGAAGAGCTTCTTTTATACTTCGACCTCCGATACAGCGCTACTTGTGTCGGCAAACACCAGACGCCACACAAGATCTCACACACGACCTCACACACGACCTCACACACACTTGAAAGGAGTGTGCTCGGTTTCTCCGTGTCGTCTGGTGCTCGCTAAGGGTGCGTCCAGACTCTGTACACGGAGAGCCCTATCAGACGAACGCGGTGACGTGTGCAGGATTCGTGTGTTTTTTTCAGACCGACGTCCGTCAAAAAAAACACCACGAGGTGCATCGCAATGCATGATAAACAGTGCGAGAGAGCGAGAACAAAAATGCGGAAGACATCTCTGGGATCTGCGTGTCTGTGCAGCTCGGAGGAGGATGCGTTCCAGGCAAATCGCTGCAGTGCAAGCGTTGCCACGCTGATGCGTACCTTGTGTGCGCACGAGACGTTTGTTGTATCTCTCTTTCCGCTGTGTCTTACGAGTCGTGCATGGCGACGCTGCGTCGAAGACATCGCATCGCAGAAGCGTGCTGACTCGTTGGACGGTGCGTATGAATCATCTCGATGTCGCTCGCTCCACGGGTACATGAATGCGCTTAGGCTGCACAGCCTGGTGGCGAGCCCTGCGCGCTTTCAATGGGCAACCGGCGATTCGATGCTTCGTAAACTCGTCATGGACGACCGTGAGCTTGCGGTCGCACACCGAACGTTCCGCGCCCAGACAGTCCCGACATCCGTGTCAATATGGAAGCTTCTGACGTCCAGCGCGCAGACCGCGACAATACGATTTGCGGACGAGTCGATGCTCGACTTTTTCAACCTGGCCAACAACAACGTCGCACTCAAACGCATCGCCCACGAATGCCGGGTCGACTGGCTGATTCGGATGCAACGCAAAAGCGCCTTGCTGCGCACCAACCTGCTGAAGGCGAGCGATCAAGCCTATTCCTTTTCCGGCAGCGCCCATATCGACGCAGACGGAAACATGCGCCAGGCGGCGGCCACCATGATTGTCAACCACATCGTCATACCTTCCTTCTTGACGACACGCACCGACAGTGCGTTCTTACAAGTGACGTCGTGGCTGCTGCAAGCAATGTCTCCAGACGGTAAGTTTGAACCGTCGGTGTGTCTCTTGTGCAGTTCGATCGAATTGAAGACGTTCTTGGTGGCGCAAGCCTGCAAGTCAAACGCGTCGGTGAGAATACTCAGACTGTTACTGACCATGCACGCCCTGTCGCCAACGGATGCGATTGTGATGGCGGCAAAGATGCTCATGTCGAGTGCAAAACGTGGGGTAGCGTTGATGAAAATACTGAAAGCTTGTCACGCGGCGACGAAAACCTTTCCCAAAAACGCACTGATGCTATTGGAGCATTTGCCTGGGCCGCTGACGTCGTGGTGCCAGCAGTTGTGCAAAGATATCTTCCGCCCCAGTGATGCAGAGGCATTGTGCTGGATGGAGGACGAATTGTGCTTGCGCAAAGGCTGGCTGTACGGCGTGGTCGACTTAGTGCGCCATTCCACGCTGAGGTCCGACGACACCGTCGGCGTGTCGCGCATCACGTCGGTGTCGAAGACTATGCTGCAATTCCAGACATTGTTTGAAACGGTCGAGTTTGAAGAGGACCACCAGCTGTTGGCCGTAGAAGCGAACGACCTGACGCCCATGCCAGCAATCCACGCGTCGGTGCCTCGCGAACACACTGCAGACGACACCCTACGACGAGCGCAGATACAACACGATCACCTCAGCATACCATCGCTCTCCAGCGTACTGCTGAGCAACGTGAGAACGTCGAATGCCAACGAGGGTAGTCCCGAGTCGCTGTTGCAGTCGGCGGCTTGGATGAGAGTCTTTGCGGATGTCGACGCCTCCGTCGGTCTGTGCATGCTCAAAACGCGAAGCGACCAAGACGCCGTGTACGCACCTATGAGAAGCAGCCACAAAACGATGCGATGGATACAAGAGCGCATCCATTACGGAGGGCGGCACTGTCTTTCCAACATACTATACGCAACACACGCCTTGGAGACACTCTCGCGAGACGCTCAGATCTTTGCTGGCGCAAAGCACTCGGTCAACGATTCGGTGGACAGCTCCATACAGGGTGTGGCGACGTGTTGGCGTCATCGTCCACTGCCTGAGATTGCGGTGCGAATCCTCGCGCATTTTGGACCGTCCATCGTCTCACTTGCGCTTCGCACCGGAAGCTACGACACCTTGCACGAGATGCTCGTGGGCAAATACTCGACTGCATGTGATCTACATGTATGGAACCGCGTGTGCGCAGACGAGGACGCACGCGGAGCAATCCAACTGGTCTTGGACACCGAGCTTCGAAAAGGGGTGTCGAAGGGGGCGCACAGTGGCTCGTTTGAAAAGGCGTGCGCGTGCTTGCGCTCGTTTGGCTTCCGCACGGATGGACCCGATCCGAACGTGGAGATCAAAACTGCCGTCCCCACGAGCGGTGGCTCTACGAAGAAAGCGGCCGCTTCTAGCAAACGGAATGGCCCGTTGCGCAGACAGTGTTCCGAGGAGCTCTGTTTACAACTAATCGTATCAGACTGAACACGCGTACACACATACTTGCTAGGAGGTTGCTTGACAATGCCCCTTGTATGATTGTATCATTGCATCGTGTCGTGTCGCATACGTAGCACAACACGGCGACAAAAAGTCATCGACCGTCCTCAGGGTCGTAGGTGGTGATGGTTTCGTAGGTTGTTGTGGTAGTGGTCGTCCTACAGAACAAGAAAAATAAGCACAGGAACGGCCATAGAGGCGGCAAGAACAGCGCGACTACCAGCAAAAACCAAAACCACGAACGCCTTCCGTTGGTCTCTGTCGTCACTTGATTGTGAACAGTCTTGCCCTTTGCGCCGATGCTATCTGATTTGACGGCACCGTCCGCGCCCTGTTGGCGAGCGGTTCGCAACGACTCTGTGCTCAGCTGCTTGGCATCGACGTCTCCGAGTGTCACTTTGCTTCCTTTGATGCTCCCAAGCATCGCGATAGGACCATGCGCAACTATCTGGGTTCATGCGAGTACTATATACCCACGTACATGCCAGCACGCGTTCAAAAGCCACGATCGCGTACTCGTCTGTCGCTACGATTCAATACATTGCGTGGACGTGTCTTGGCAATGTTTTAGGCGCTCAACGAGGCCTCGATCGGAGCATGCCCTACACTACGCGGCGAGCTACTGGTGGAGGATAATGTCACGTCTCTGTGGATTGCATGCGACACCTGTGTCGCGCGCGTCCGCATGGATGAAAGCGATAGCAACGTCTGTGCGTTGTAGTTGTTGCGAAGGATCTGATTGCGCACACGGCGCGTGTACAGTGTTTCCATGTACATGTCCACGCATTCGCATAGATCACACGTCAGATGAGAATGCAGGTATATTGCAAGGACGGCCCAGAGCGGCGAGAATGGAACGGCTGTGTAACATGGCGGAGACACAAAATCGCACGTGTATGGGTAGCCTCGCGCAGCCCACACCAAAAACGTCCACAGTGTGGCATGTGCTAAGGTGGCCAAGTTGTAGGGCCATCGTCGCCCCGATCGCGTCGTTTCGCATATCGATAAGAGCGACAGGATGCACGAGCATACGATGTCGTTGTTTGCCAACGCAAATGCGGTGACGTCGGTGGCTACTAGTAGCAACAGACTCAATGTGTAATACCACATGAACGTTCACTGCGTATGGTGACGGAGCAAGTATGGGCCACGCACGGTGGCCGCGGGTGTGTGGTCTACACCCCATTTAGCAGCGGTGTGTGCAAACACACACACACACACACACATCCATGCATGCACAGGTACACGTTTCAAGTCTGCAACGTTTCAAGCGTTTTAAGTGCTATTAAAGAAACGGCGACGCTACTTTGCATGTGTATCGCAAACGTTTGCAGGGTTGTTATGCATGCGCACTTATTCGTGGGGTATCATACGGTTTCCGGTGCATCAAGAATTCGAAACTTGCCTCGCGATGCTCGGTTGCCAATCGTTTGGACCGACCGCACAATCGGACCTCGCTGCGCATCTGTAGCTGCTGCTTCTGCTTACACTCGGACGGTCCGTACTTGGATACGATATATAAGACAAGCCACCGTCCATGCCTACCTGCTGCACCGACGCCCGATGCCACGCGTTGTGGATCCCAAGGAAGCCGCCAACGTTCCAACAAAACAAGCGCAGATGAGTCGCAGTACGCTGGCTCAACGCATCAGCTCGACTGGCAACAAGATTGAAGACCTCGATGCGACCGAACTTTTCCGTATGGCCGACAAGGATGCCGATGGCACGCTCACAGCCACCGAGTTTGAGAAGATTCAACAGGCGGTGAAGGAGCGCATCTACGCCCAGTTGGCGCGTGAAGTGGAGCTTGAGACCAAGAACCAACGTCTCCGTCGCCGGGTCTGTTGGTTGCTCACCGTGGGGGCTCTGATGGCCGCAATGCTCGTCATCTCCGTTGCGTCCACCGCGATCCTGGTGCAGCGCACGGTAGACGAGGCGATGCCAGTCTCGACGCTTTTGAACGAAGGCAATGTATCCGTGCAAGCATCGGCATACGTTCCTTCCATCCCAAACAACAACCTCGTCGTCAAGGCGGATGGAGATGGAATTGCTGGCACTGTCGACGCGGAGACGTCGTACCCGCTTATCGTGGCGCCGTATCTCACCGTCAATGTTTTGGAGCAAGTGCAGCGTCTGACGGTGCGTCGCAACACCATCCCGCTCAACGCGACCACGGGAGTGGAGATCGACGCTTCGGACGAGGACGTCACCACCTTGGTGGAATCGGTGTATTCGGTCACGGGAGTCGACAAGATCGTCGACACCGAAAGCACCGACGACGACGAGACGACGGTCGTCTTCTACACGGCACGAGGCGACCGCATCTTTGTGTACACCGACAGTGCCACCGTCTACGTAGCCTCGCTCGACGAGACTTACACCGTGTGCCTTTCGGACGTCACGTGTTCGTCGCTCAGCATCGACGATGCCGTCGACGTGGCCGACTTGCTCGAAAACGTGATGCCTGCCGATGAATTCGAAAGCATGGTCGCGTACCTTCAAGACGAGGACACGGTTTACGATGGCAACCACAGCTACGCCGAGTCCAACGCTCGGCGCAAGCTCTTTGGGGGCAGAAGTTCGCGCGGTCGTACAACCCGCAGCTCTTCACGTCGACAGAGCTGGTCGAGATATCGCGGCACGCGCGCGCCGTCGACGCGCAGCAACTGCCGCTCGAGCTTCGATACGATGTCCAAGTCCAACAGCTACGAACGATCGCGTCGGCTCAGTACGCAGTACAGCACTCGCAACTATCAGTCCAGATACGATACGTCGTCTCGCAATCGCAACCGCATGATCGAAGGTTCTTACAATTCGCCCACTCGATACTACAAATCGCCTCCGCCTCCACCGCCTCCACGGTCGGCTCCTCCTTCCTCTCCGCCGCCATCGAGCCGCTACCGTAGCCAGAGCACGAGTTCGCGCTACAGAAGCTCTTCGTCCAACTCCAGAAGCTACTTTGGTCGTCGTTATTCTGGATCTTCTCGTCGCTCGTCTTCGATCGGTTAGTAAATCTGTCGACTCAAGAAGATTGCCACCTGGCAACACCCGCAGTGGCAGCACACATTACCACCAAGAAACACGCGTTCGTGTGGGGGTTGCAATCACGGCACGCCAAAGTGCTTCAACCGCGACAGTTTGGGGTGCAAATGTAAGGCATGAACATGGACGGTATCTGCTGCGAAGCCAGAGCAACAGCGAAGAGGGTGCACGGGGTGGGGGGGAGAGAGGCAAGGAGACACCGGAAGGATGCCTACACAATGTGACTCTGCAGTCCTGAGCGTGAACACGGGACTTTTGAGGGTCGAGAAGTAAGGTACTTTAGGTATTCCGAGCAGTGGGACGTCCCGAAGACCAGTGTGGGAAACGCATCTTCGATACACTCGCGATGCTAGTGTAAGAAGGGTCGAGTCGGTGGAAGCGCCAAAGGGTTGCGTTTTGGAACCTGTGAATATGCCCGTACTGACGACACCAAAGCGGATTCTGGCAACGCACACTTTCAAATGCTCTGTAGAAGGACTCTTAGTCTGTACCTGTCGCTAAAAAATAAGACTCGGCTAGGGTATCGTCTGGATTGGTGGAAGACAACTGCCTTTACATCCATCGTT
>Ga0228674_1002445_pt1 | contig 10198 bp, 7 predicted proteins | sample 1D_rmetaG_FD_189054 | JGI IMG/M metagenome (GOLD analysis project Ga0228674, IMG submission 189054) | Seawater microbial communities from Monterey Bay, California, United States - 1D_r | ecosystem: Environmental > Aquatic > Marine > Coastal | place: USA: California | collected 2016-09-26
GCCATGGGGTGGTGTCCTCTTCTTCTTCGAATGCACTCCGGCGTACGGCGGGCCGTCCTGGCTGGCGGCCAAGCTAGCATAGCGTTTCCGTGACCGCCAAGCCGTTTGCTGGCCTATGGCTTGCTCTGCGGTCAGGGTGTCGCCTGGCTGCAGATGGTTGTCGCGCAGATGCAAAACGCGCAGTTCAATGTACGTCGTTCAAATACAGTTCAACCATGTCGTCCAGACGTGCCTTGATTGGCTGCCAGTCTGGCATTGATTGATCGAGCAGGCGCCAGAAGGCTTCCGAGTGATTGTGCTCGGCAAGATGACAAAGCTCATGCAGCAGGACGTAATCGATGCATTCGGCAGGCGCTTTGACCAGATGCGGATTGAGCGTCAGGGTGCCGGAGTGCGAGCAGCTTCCCCACTGCGTCTGCATGGTCAGCAAGCGTAGCGCAGGCTTTCCTGTGACCCATGGGGTCTGTGCAATCAGGCGCTCTAGGCGTTGATTGAACTGTTCGCGCGCGCGCTTCTTGTACCAGTCGAACAACAGCTCGCGCACCTTATCTGGGCTGTTATGGCGCAGTGTCACCCACAGCATTCCGCGCAGCAGCTTCACCTGTTGTGGCGCTCGCGGAGCCTCTTGCACCTTCAGTGGATAGCGTTTGCCCAGGTAGAAGTGAGTCTCGCCGCTGATGTACTGGCGTGGGCGAACCTGCAGCAGGCGTTCACGGATGGGCTGTAATTGCTCCCAGATCCAGCGAGCCCGATTGGCCACTCCCCGGTTGATCTCTTCGTCGCTGGCGGTCTGCGGTGCCAAGACCTCGACCTGGCCATCCGGCTGCACCTTGATGGTCAATTTGCGTGTGGCACGCGCCAGCCTACGCACCTGATAGCAGATGATTTCGCCGCCATAGTGCAACTGGCTCATCAGCGTTTGCGCGTCCCGGCACGCACGATTTGCACGACCTGCTCCACCAGCGCCTGCACGCTATCCATGCCCATTCCCAAGGGTTTGAGGGCCAGGAAGTACAGAGGGAGAAGCTGCTGGCGTATCGACGCTTCGATGTTCAGCGGGTTGATGGAAAACTCCCGCACGGCCTGATCGACGATGGCATCGGTCTGTTCGGCCAGCGCCACCCAACTCTCGTCAGTCACTACCTGTTGCTCCGCAAGCACCAGTTTGAAGGCGCCGTAATAGGCCTGTATGTGCGGGTTGCCGCGTACTTGCTGAGGCAACTCGTCGAGCTGGCGTTGTTGCACCTGCTCATCGAATGACTTGAACAGCAGGTACTGCTTGATCGGATGGTCGAACAGCGCATCGGCTTCTGCGATCACCTGACGCAGCAGTTCGGAGAAGCGTTTTTTCGCGTAAGGGTCGTCCAGAAGCTGATCGATTTCGCGGGTCACTCGGGTCTGGATGATGTCCTTCTCGTTGCGCGCTTTTTCGTCGCTCCAGTTTTCCGGGTGGTGCGAGCCCATTTCCCCCACCAGGTAGGTGCCCTTGGCTTCACGCACATCGATACCCAGCACGTGCTTGTCCATGAGCTTTCTCACCTGCACGGCGTACTCGTCGTAATCCACCGTATCGCCTGTGATCTGCTTGAGGCGCTGACGCAGGTTGGAAAGCTGCTTGACCGTCTCCTTGTATTGGCGGCGGGTGTTCTCGCTGACGCTTTTGTCCTGAAAGAACGCCTGAGATTGCAGGGCAATGCTCAGGCAGCCGGCAAACTCGCTGAGCAGCGCATAGAAGTCATCGCGTGCCTTCTGCCGGCTATCGACCTGCACGCCATCGCGCTCTTCCAGACGAGGCAGCAGCACCGCCAGCATCTGCTCGATATCCTGGGTGTTCTTCACCTCGGCGAAGATCGCCCACAGGCGCTGATAGAGATCCGGCAGTTTCTTGTACTCGGTGCTCATCGGGCTGTAGAGGCCGTCCAGATCTTCGATGCTGTAACCGCCCTGGGTGCGGGTCGCCAGATCCTGGTACTGAGCGATGGTGATATCCAGCTCGCCGAGGATGCCGCGATAGTCGATCAGCAGGCCGTGCTTCTTGTTCGGGTGCAGGCGGTTGACCCGGGCGATGGCCTGGATCAGGTTGTGCTGTTTGAGGTTCTTGTCGATGTACAGCACCGCGTTGCGCGGCTCGTCGAAGCCAGTGAGCAACTGATCGATGACGATCAGCAGGTCGGGGCCATCGTCTTCGGCGAATGCCTCGATCATGCGCTGCTTGTAGACCGTGCCGTCCTCCTTGCCGACATGCTTGTCCCACCAGGCCTGTACCACCGACTTGCTGTCCTCGTCGCTGTCGCTGTTGTCCTCGCGGCTATCGGGGGCGGACATCACCAGCACCGACGACACCTGGCCGATCTCATCGAGAAACGCCTTCAGACGAATCGCCGATACGCGGCTGTCGCAAGCGACCTGGCCTTTCAGACCGTCGGTGACGTGTTTGCTGAAGTGCTCGCTGATGTCATGAGCGATCAGTTCCAGGCGCCCAAGCGCCTTGTACAACTCGCCCTTCTTGGCGAATTTCTTCTTCAGGTCGGCCTGCTGGGCGGCGCTCAGACTCTGCGTATGGCGCTCGAACCAGCTGTCGATGGCACGGTCGTTGACGTCCAGTTCGAGGCGCCGCTCCTCGTACAGCAACGGCGTTACCGTGCCGTCCTCCACCGCGCGCTGCATGGTGTAGGCATGCACGATGGGGCCGAACTTGTTCTGCGTCTTTTCATCCTGCAGCAGCGGCGTACCGGTAAAGGCCACGAACGCGGCATTGGGCAGGGCAAGGCGCATCTGTGCGTGGTTTTCGCCGCCTTGAGAGCGATGCCCTTCATCCACCAGCACGATGAAATCGCTGCTGTCGTTATGGCACTCCGGCAATTTTGCCGCTGAGTTGAATTTCTGGATCAGGCTGAACATCACTCGTGCCGACCCTTTGCCTATCTGCTGGGCCAGATGGCGCCCGGATTGGCTCAAGGCCTCCTGCTGGTCACGCGCGCTCAGCGCGCCGGCGCTGGCGAAGGTCTTGCTCAACTGCGCTTCCAGATCAGTGCGGTCGGTGATCACCAGTACGCGGCAATTCTGTAGCTCCGGGTGGAAGATCAACGCCTTGGTCAATAACAGCATGGTGATCGACTTGCCCGAGCCGGTGGTGTGCCAGATCACCCCGCCCTTGCGCGCACCACGCGCATCGCGTTGTTGAATGCGCTGGATCAGCGCGCGTATGCCGAACACCTGTTGATAGCGCGCGACGATCTTGCCGTGCTTGCTGTCGCTGTAACTGTAGAAACGCACCAGATCGAGCAGCCGATCCGGGCGGCACAGGCTGATCAGCAACTTGTCCTGCTGGCTGGCCAACAGGCCGCCGGCCAGCCATTGCTGATACCAGGCCAGGCTGGCTGCCGGGCGCTGAGCGAAGATGGCCTGTTGTTGCTCGGCATCCAGCGGGCGATTCTTCAGCTCGGCGAACGCCACTTCGCCGATGTCCTCCTCGCGCCAGGCGGCCCAGAACTTCTCCGTGGTGCCTATCGTGCCGTAGCGGCCGCTGCTGCCATCGATCACCAGCAGCAACTGGCTGAAGGCGAACAGCTGCGGAATCTCGTCGGCGCGCTGATTGCGCAGCATCTGCGAGATGCCCTGTTTGATCAACTCCTTGCCGTTGCTGGCGTCTGGTCGCTTGGCCTCGATCACCGCCAGCGGCAGACCGTTCACGTAGAGCACGATATCGGGAATACGCTGGCCAATACCGCTGGCGCAGCCCACGCCCAGCTCTTCGGTGAAGTGGAAGCAGTTGTTATCGAGATCCGTCCAGTCGATCAGCGCGATGGTCGGGTTGACCTTGTTGCCCGCCACGAAATCGCTGACCCCGATGCCATACAACAACTGCTCCGAGAAGCGCTGGTTGGCCAACTGCAGGCCATCGTTCAGCGCGGGTTGGCCGATCTCGGCCACCAGCTTATTCAGTGCAGCTTCGCTCAGCCCGTGCTCCACGCCCGCGCTGTGAAAGCGCCGTTTGGCCAGCTCGGCGCGCAGCACCGGGGCCAGCACCACGCGCTCCTTGCTGCCGCGCATCTCCAGCGCCTGGCTGGGGCTCAGGTAGGTGAAACCCAGGTTGGCCAGCAGAGCCAGGGCGGGGATCTTGGCGCTGTACTCTTCCTGAAAGCGTGGTGAGGCGGTCACAGCACTATTCCTTGTTCGGCCAGCCACAGGCGACCAGCAGCGCTGGTGACATAGGCCTGCTGTGGGTGGTTGATCACTTCGGGGTACAGGTATTCCAGCAGGCCTTGCTGCTCGCGCAGTGGGTTCAGGTGGCCGGTTTTCAGGGCCACCACCTGGCGCTTCAAGTGCCTGGCCAATTGCTCCGCGTTGTGCGGGCGGATGCTGCATAGCCAGAGAATCAACGGCCAAAGCCTGTGCTTGCGGGCCTTGGGCGAAAGCGTTGCCAGTGCTGCGAGCAGCGGCTCGGGCAGCTCGCTCGCATCAGGGGCGAGGTCACTCGTATTTACTCTGAGGTCACTCGTATTTGCCTCGAGGTCACTCGTATTTACCCTGAGGTCACTCGTATTTGCTCCGAGATCACCCGTATTTGGCTCGTCTGCGCCTTGCTCCGGGAACAGCGGCAGGCCTGGCAGCTCGGCCAGTTGGTAATAGGTCGCCGGCCCCGCGCCGCCTTTTACCAGCAGGCCGCGTTGATGATGCAGACGGCCCAGAATCTGGCTGGCGGCCAGGGTATCCAGATCGCTGATGGCGCGCAGCGCCGCGTTATCCACTGCGCCGGTTTCCGCCGCCAGCAGCAGCGCCTTGGCTTCGTCGGCGCTCAGGTGCAGATGGCTGAACTGCTGCAGCCAGCGCAACTGCTGCTCGCCCAGCAACTGGTGCAGCAGGTAAATGGCAGTGAACTGGTTTTCCAACTGATGGCTGCTGAACACCGGCGCGGTCAGCCCCAGATCCTGCAGCAGGCGGCGCATGGTGCGGATGCCCGTGCCTTTGGTTTCGGCAAAGTCCAGGTCATACAGCACCGCCGCGATGATCGGGTTGCGTAGCTGTGAGCCCATTTCGCCGAGCAGCGCGGTGGGCTTGAGCGAATAGCCGGCATTGCGGATTTCCAGGCGATTGCTGTAACGCACCACCAGCGTCGGCTGGTTGACCTGATAGTCGCGGTGCATCAGCGCATTGACCACCGCGTCGCGGATCACCTTCTGCGGTAGCAGCGGCTGGTCGGAGCGCTGGGTCTCGCCTTCGCGCAAACGGAAGTGGCGCGGCATATCGTCGAGGATGGTCGCCTCCAGGCGGACGATCAGGCGCAGTAGCGGCTCGCGAAAATCCTGGGTGGTGGCGAAGCGCTGTTCAGGGTCTTCGACCCACTGCGTGCCCTGGATGCGTACATAGTCCACCCGCACGGCTGGCAGCAGGCGGCGCAGCGCCAGCGGCTTGCCCAACAGCAGCAGGCCCGCCACATTTGGCCGCCAGTGCCCGTCGATGCGCTTGACCAGGTTGAGTGCACGCAGCATTTCCTCATCGCTGGCCAGCAACTCCTCGGCCTGCGGGCGCACACGGGCGCGTAGCTGCCGATACAGGGCGATGGCGCCGTCATCGAGGTCATCCCACTCGGCGTCCGGCAGGATCACCTGCTCGAAGCTCATGCCCGACTTGGCCAGCAGCAGTGGCTCCAGCTCCTGTTGCGAGCACTCGTAGTCGCCGTTCAGGCCGCGTCGCCACACGCCGGTCTTGCGCTTGTTCTTGCTGTCGAACCGGCCCTTGAAGGTGCAGGGCTTGGCGGCTGCATCCAGTTCCGGCACATACAGTGCCACCACGCGCTGGCCATCGATCAGCGCTGTCTGGCTGTGTATGGCGATAGCGCTCTCGAACTGCTCACGGCAGTTGCCCTGAATCTCGTTCAGCAGCTTGTCGACATCGGTGACGCCCTCGGCCCAGAACTCGGTATGCGTTGCGTCCGGCTCACACACGCCGAGCAACAGGTAGCCACCGCCCAAGCCTGGTTCATTGGCGAAGGCGCAGATGCTTTGCATGATCGAGACGCCGGCCTGGCTGGCGCGTTTGGCTTCGATGCGCGGGTGCTCGTCGAGCGCGCGCAGTTCGGCGAGCAGGGACTCAACGCTTTGCATCAGTGCTCGCAGCCTCCGAAAACGGCGGCGGCAAGACGCAGTGGCGAGCGGGTGAGGGCGCTGGAGGGCTGCATAAGGCTTCCTTGCAGTGGTTTGCCAGACGATACCAGAGGCGCGCCAAGGCGGCACCGTCGGCGCTGAGCCTCAGTGCAGGCAGCAGTGCTTGAACTTCTTGCCGCTGCCACAGATGCAGGGCTCGTTACGCCCCGGCACCTTGGCTGAGTGCGCTGGAGCGTTTGCTGTTTGGGTGCTGCGCAGGGACAGCCAGTAGGCGTGCAGGGCGATGGCGGCGGGTTCGATGCCGGCGACCAGGGCCTGGTGTTGTTCCAGGCTCAGGCCGTCGAGCTTGTCGAAGTGTTCTTCGCGGCCATGCAGGGCGATGGCTTCAAGGTTGCTGGCCTGGGGTTCCGGTAGTTGCGGCCATTGCCCCAGATCGACGCCGCGCATATAGCCGAAGCACCATTCCTCGATCACGGTCACGGGCTTGCCCTGGTGTTCGTTCTCGTAGAACAGCGCGGTGAAGTGCTCGGGTTGGGTCATCAGCAGGCTGGCGATATCGTTCATATGGCGCAGCAGCAGGCTCAGCACGGCTTGTTCTTCGTCGAAGCTGGCAAAGGTCGGCGGCATGCCGCCCCACAGCTCCGGCAGCCAGGTACTGGGCATCACCGCTTCCGGGCCGGAAACCAGCGCGGTAAAGAAACCGTCCAGTTCGGAGATACCGAGCACCGAGTCGTCGTTGCCGTGATCCAGCAAGGCGGCGTCTAGCAAATCCAGTTCGTCCAGCGTTAGCGGGGCGTCGTGCATGAAGCCTCCATCGATGAAGCACCAGCGATCAGTGTAGGAGCAGCTTCAGCCGCGAAGCGTGGCCCAGCATATCGCCACGTCGATGACGAACGCCTCGTGGCGATCAGCGTATCGATCAACCGAAGCGCTGCGGCATCCAGCATTGGCGTACGGCGCAGTGCCCAGCATCGTGGTTGGCTGCAAGCCCGCCCGGTGGGTTACGGCGCATTTGATAGATGTGTCGACTGGGCCGAGCGCGACAGGCGCCTAACCCACCCTACGGATCGGCGCCACATCCTCTTCCTCGTCGTCCAGGCGCACCCGGCGTTTGCCGGTCAGCAGTTGTTGCATCAGGGCCTTTTTCTCCAGCTTCAGCTTGTCCAGCTGAGCTTGCAGATTGGCGATTTCGGCATCGGCGGTGGAGAGCACCTGGGCGATTTTTTGTTGTTCGACCTTGTCTGTCGGGTAGCGGAAATCGATTTCCTTGAGTTCGCGCATATGCCGGCTGTACCCAAGGTTTGGGATATCCGCATTGGATAGAAGGTAATAAGCGAATCGGGCCTCCAGTAGATCGGATGCTTTCAGAATTTGCGTGCCATCGGCACCTGGTGAGAACTCAAAATCAACCCATTTGATAGCGCGGGTGTGGTCGCCGAAAACGATGACAGGGACATCGCGATAAAGCTGATTGCTGTCGGTATAGCCTGCGATCAGCGTTTGCCCTTGATCGACAATGGGGCTTTTCCCGTGCTCTAAGTAGTTGCTGGATGTTGTTTGAGTTTTTTTGTCGTTTTTGACCAGATACAACGATGAAAAATTAGCAACCCGCCATTCTTCATGGGATTCCGCAAATCGCTTTTGCCCCGTTAGCAACTGCTGCATTAGCGCTTTTTTCTGCTGCTGGCTATTGGCAAGCAGACGCTCGGTGGTGGCGATGGCTTTGTCCCAAGTGGAAAGAATTTGGGCGATCTTGGTTTGCTCTGCGAATGGCGGTACAGGAAGTGGAATTTCTTTAATTAAACCGGCGCTCAGGTTGTTTTGGCCGCCACCATTGCTCATGCCGCGAATATTTTCATACTCGGACTGTAGGTACTGAAAGAGGTATTCGTGTGAGTAGCCGCTTTTGAGAGTTATCGCTGCGCAGGCCTGGTTGGTTGTTGCCTCTATACCTAGCTTAGCAACTTGGCCGCGTGTTTTACCCTGACCGTACATGGCCATCAAGATGGTGTTTTTCGGGAATAATTTTGCCGATGAACACTGCATGCCCAATGAAGTGATCGTTTGGGCTGTCTTGGTAATCGTGCCGAAGTTAACTTCTGCTGTTGTAACCCAGGGGATATCTCCACCCCAGTATTCGCTCTGGGAGCGGCTGGGAGTACCTCCAGAGGAAATAGTGGCTATATCACCAAGGTTTTTGATGACCCAGCTATCAGGCACCATAACCTAGCTCCTTCAAATACCCATCCATCTCCCGTTTTAACGCACTCAGCTCCCGCTCCAACTCCTCACGCTCAGCCTTGATCGCCAGCAGGTCGATCTCTTCCTCGGCCTCGAAGGTATCCACATAGCGCGGGATATTCAGGTTGTAGTCGTTCTCGCGGATGCGCTGCAGCTCGACCCGTTCTGCGTAGCGGGGCTGGTGCTGGCGGGCGCGGTAGGCGGCGACGATGCGATCAAGTTGTTGTGGCCCCAACTGGTTCTGGTTCTTGCCGGCGACGAAGTCGCGCGAGGCGTCGATAAACAGCACGTCGTCACCGCTCTTGGCCTTGCGGAAAAGCAGGATGGCGGCCGGGATGCCGGTGCCGAAGAAGAGCTTTTCGGGCAGGCCGATCACGGCGTCCAGCAGGTTTTCCTCGATCAACGCCTGGCGGATCTTGCCTTCGCTGCCGCCACGGAACAGCACGCCGTGCGGCACCACCACGCCCATACGGCCGCTACCCGGTTTCAGCGTTTCGATCATATGCAGGATAAAGGCGTAGTCGCCCTTGGTCTTCGGCGGCAGGCCACGCTGGAAGCGGCCGAATTTGTCGCGTTCGGCCTGTTCGATGCCCCATTTCTCCAGGGAGAATGGCGGGTTGGCGGTGACCACGTCGAAATGCATCAGGCCGCCGCTGGCATCCAGCAGCTTGGGGTTGCGGATGCTGTCGCCCCATTCGACCCGGTGGTTGTCCTCGCCATGCAGGAACAGGTTCATCTTCGCCAGGGCCCAGGTGGCGCCGATGGATTCCTGGCCGAACAGGGCGTAGTCGCGCGAGCCGGTCTTGCTCAGCACTTTGCGCCCGCACTTCATCAGCAGCGATGCCGAGCCACAGGCCGGGTCGCAAATCTGCTCGCCCGGCTGCGGGTCGAGCAGTTCGGCCAGCAGGTCGCTGACCTGCGGCGGGGTATAGAACTCACCGGCGGTTTTGCCGGCGCCGGCGGCAAAGCGCGAAATCAGAAATTCGTAGGCGTTGCCGATGATGTCCAGATCGCCGATGCGCGAGGGGCGCAGGTTCATTCCCGGTTGGGCGAAGTCTTCCAGCAGGTGGCGCAGCAGGTCGTTCTTGCTCTTTTCCTCGCCGAGCTTGTTGGCGTTGAAGCTGATGTCCTGGAATACATCGCGCAGCTTGCTGCTGTTGGCGTCTTCGATGGCGTGCAGCGCCTTGTCGATGCGCTCGCCGTTGCCGGGCAGGTGGCGGTTCTTGTGCAAACTGTAGAAGTTGGCCGACTCGGGCAGCACGAAGCGCTCGGTCTTCATCATCGCGGCGATCAGCGCCGGCGAGTCGCCGTACTTGGTCTGGTAGGCCTCGTAGTGATCCTGCCAGACGTCACTGAGGTACTTGAGAAACAGCATGGTCAGCACGTAGTTCTTGTAGTCGCTGGCATCCACGCTGCCGCGGAAAGTGTCGCAGGACTTCCAGATGATGGCGTTGATTTCGTCCTGGCTGATCGGGCTATGGCTCATGGGCTTCTTCTTGACGGCATCAAAGGGGGTGGCTGGCGCGTGCGGTCGCGCGCATACGGCGTTGAGCTTCGATAGTGCGTGGCGCCTGGCAAGGCCGTGCGAAGGTGTGCAGGTTGCGGGCCAGGTCGCGAGGGGAGGCGGGCGTCTGATCGTACATGGCAGCGGGCGTCCCTGAGGTTGACGATGCTGTACATGGCGCATGGCAAGGGGCTGCCATTTTCTACAGATAGAAAAAAGGCTCACATTGCTGTGAGCCTTTTTCGAATATGGTGCCCAGGGACGGAATCGAACCGCCGACACGGGGATTTTCAATCCCCTGCTCTACCAACTGAGCTACCTGGGCCAACGGGGCGCTATTAGACGG
>Ga0228674_1002450_pt1 | contig 10169 bp, 6 predicted proteins | sample 1D_rmetaG_FD_189054 | JGI IMG/M metagenome (GOLD analysis project Ga0228674, IMG submission 189054) | Seawater microbial communities from Monterey Bay, California, United States - 1D_r | ecosystem: Environmental > Aquatic > Marine > Coastal | place: USA: California | collected 2016-09-26
GAAAACGAGAGTGCTCTTCCGAGTACATTCCAGAGTGCTGAGTTTGAATCCTTTGTTCACTCCCGCTCTAACCGATATGGATAAAGTTCTCAGTACCCACGGGGATTGTAAGGTAGTTGTTGCTACCCACGACCACATAGAGCGCATCTATCCGTACATGCGTAAAGCAGACCAGATAGAGATAGCCTGTATGGGTCACGAGCCCCGTCAGGCGCTTTTAAGTGGCTTTGAGAACGATGATGTTACCCTGACAGCTCTAGATGCTGATGATGTTCCCTTTGCAATGTTTGGTGTTGGACAGGTAGGAGACCAAGCGTACATCTGGTGTCTAGGCACGGAGAGTGTTTCTGACAACTCCTACCAATTCCTTAAAGCGTCCCGTGAGTGGACTCAACGACTAACCAAGCCTTATGGCGCAACCTTTAACTATGTCCACGAGGATAACCACGTTGCCCTCAAGTGGCTCAAATTCTGTGGAGCTTCCTTCATTCGTAAACTTAACTTTAGCAATCAACCCTTCTTTGAATTTATAATCCCTTCTAAATAATATGTGTGAAATAGTAACATTAACGGCACTGGCTCTCGGCACAGCCCAAGCAGGTATGTCTATCCACGGGCAGAGGCAACAAGCCAAGACCCAAGAGAAGATGCAAAAGAATGCCTCTCTAGCGGAGAGACAGAGACACCTAGCAGAGATGTCATCGTCACGCATAAGGGAACGCCAAGAGATGACAGCAGCAGCCCAAGCTATCCAAGAGTCCACCAAGAAAGCCCGTGAAGCTCGTGCAACAGGACGTGTGAGTGCTGGGGAGTCTGGAGTGGCAGGACTTAGTGTTGATGCGCTCCTGAATGATATGACACGTAAGGAAGCTGAATATAGTTTCTCTGTTCAACAGCAACAACAGTTCAATCAAGTAAACCGTGACCTAGCGTTCCAAGATGGAGCTATGCAGTCACGTATGAACCTTCTTTCAATTAACAAACCAATAGCACAACCAAACTACCTTGGTGCTATTCTTGAAGGAGCCCAGACAGGGATGAGTGCTTACTCATTCGGTAGTAAGGCTGGGTTTGGTCAGGGAGGAGGTACGCCTTCTGCCGCCTCATCGGGAGCCCCAGCGTTTGATGCTTCCTCTTCGTTCAACGTCAGTCCTTCCACCTACAAACCTTTTACTGCTCCTACAACATTTAAATAAGAAATGGCTACTAGACAAATTACAATCGACGACGGCTCCAAGAAACGGAAGCAGGTAGAACTTAACCTGAACCCTGTAGCCCTGAACCCCACAGTTCGAGCTGGAGGTAACTACCGTGTAGCTGTTCAGCAGACACCTCTAACCAACTCAGCGATGCAGTTGAGTAATGCGTTAAAACAAGGCGTCAATGCCTACGGTCAAGCTGTAGATGTAGCACAGACAAAAGCAGCAGAAGACGTCGCTAATATGTCGGATGCTGAGTACGATAAGTTCTTACAAAAAGGACTAGACCCAGAAGCCCGTAGTTTGTTTGGATACACAAAGACGTACAACCGTCAGGTAGCTGCAAAGTACTACGCAACAGAGATACCAACAAAGCTCCAAGAACTATCGAACGATATGTTCAAGAACTACTACGACTACAAAGATGCTGCGTCTTTTGAGGCAGCTTTGGAGGAACGAGTAGGGTCTGTTTATGAAGAGGCTGACCAGCTCCTTGGTGGTAATGTATTTAGTGAACAAGCCAACAATGCCCTCAAGTCTGCTACACGGGCTGACTTCCTAAGTAAGGAGGTTGCTAAGTTTAGTAGAGAGTTACCTGCTCGTAATCAACAGATGGCTATGGAGTCTATGGCTCGTCAGTTTGATGGTATTACGTCTACAAATGTAGACCAGATAGCCACGATTGGAGGGGAATTAATTAACTCTCACAAAGGAACACTTGGAGGACGTGCAGCAGCAGAGGCTGTCTTTGGTACACTACAAACCAAGATGGATACCTTGTTAGCCAGTGACAGCTCACTTGACCACCAGCTCCTCGAAGACATGATTGAGGAGATTGGGGACGGCAAAGGAGAGGACAATATGGTAGCAGGGCAAGAGTTGTTCGCTACTCCTACACGTCAGCTATACCTCACACAGATGGAAAAGAAACTAGAGGCGCGTAAGGATGAATCCTACAACGATGCTGTTAGGGATACCAAGGTACACATAGCGGGTATTCAAGCAGCAGTCATTCGTATCCCAAGTGAGGGAACAGGAAAAGCCTACATTGATGCAGCTATTAAAGCCATGAGTATTCACGGTGGTGTGTTTAACGATGTCACTTATGAGAATGACCTCTTACGGGATATGATGACCGTGGAGCTTCATAAGATGAAAGCGAACCCACTGTTATTTCGTAAGGAGTATGCCACCTCGTGGATGGCGCAACATCAGAACCTACAAACCTCCGTCTACGATTCCACAGTCGCATCTCTCCCTGAGAGTCACTTAGACGAGGCGGTAACGGCACATGGTCAACCAACATTTACTGAGGTTGGAGACTTATTTATGGGTCAATGGAAGTTAAAACGCGATACTCTGTATCAAGAGCTCTATGACTCGGTTGAGGACATTCAAGATGATGGCGAGAGAAGTCTAGCCTTCAAGGAGGGTGAGATTGAGGTAGTTAAAAAGCTAAATGAGTGGTCTCAGGGTACTCTTAATTCTGCGACTGTTGGTGTTGCTGCTGCAAAAACCCAACAACAAAAAGAGGACATAGAGATAGTTGGTGAGAAGCGTGTAGAAGAACTTCAAAGCGTGATGAGCCCAGAGAATGCCGCCAAGGTTATTGCTTTAGAAGCTGAGGAGGCAAGACAAGATAAGACCGAAAAAATCACACATGAAAATATAAATGGTACGCTGGTCCCCGCAGGGAGGTCGCCTCAAAAACGATTAGAGAATTATCAAAAACTTAAAAAGCTCGGTACATTAAGCGATGACGAAGTTTACCAAGCTCACGTATCTATTTATGAGGATGCGTGGGTCAATAAGAAAGCCAGAATAGGTTTTGCAGGTAAACCATTTATGCCCTCCGAGGCTGACAGACTCATCATGGGCATCATACCTAAGTGGAGCTTCAAACAAGGTCCAGAGGTATACATCAAACCCCCTCTCGACCAACGCCTAGAAAAAGGTACAGAGCTTTTTGAACTTATGAAGGTAGCAGGGGTTCCTGCCGAAACGTTGGTTAGTGGTGTCTTTAAATTGGGAGCGCAAGCCTCTCAAGTTGAAAGAGGACAAGTAGACAGACGTCAGAAGGGACAGTTCTCCGTAGATTTTTTGGTTGAAAATAACCTTTTAGACTTCTCCTTAGTACCCATCATAATCGGTGGTAGTATCAAAAACACTGCGGCGGCTGTTCAAGCTTGGAAAGATGGAGGGATGACCCTTGAAAATGTTGACCCTCAGCACCGGGAAACCCTTAATAAAATAGCAGAGAAATACGAAATGAGCGTTTCACAGCTTATGACGTTCCAAAACCTTTACCTAACAACAAACGGCTACCTTAAATAATTATGGCAATAGACGACTTCCTTAACGCTACTCCTCGTAGCACCCAACAAACCCCTAATCCACAAGAAGATGCTAATATGTTTACAGACGTATTGGCAGCTCCCTTCCGTGGTGTAGAAGGAGCAGTTCAAAGTCTCTATGACCTAGCTGACTTCGCTACAGGTGACGACCTACTACCTGATTACGACACTCGTTTCCTTGGTCGCTCTAAGACCTTTGCGGGCGGTATGGTTGAAGGTGTTAGTCAGTTTATGACTGGCTTCATTCCTGTTGCAGGACAGCTCAGTAAAGTCGGTAAGCTAAGTACAGCAGCCAAGGGTCTCAAAGGAGCCCGTGGAGCCCGTAAGTTAAACCTAAAGGGTAACATGGCAGCGGGAGCTGTGGCTGACTTCTCGATGTTCCAAGCACAAGAAGACCGCCTAAGTAACCTCATCGAAACCTTTCCGACACTAAGTAACCCTATATCCGATTACCTTGCCGCAGATGAGGACGACGGAGAGATTGAAGGACGACTAAAGAACACCCTTGAGGGCTTAGCTCTTGGTGGTGTGGTAGACGGACTGATTGCTGGTGTTAAAGCTATTAAGAAGTCCCGTAGAGGAGATGACCCAAAGGCAATCCTTGAGGAGTATGAGAACGTAGTATTCTCAGGACAGCGAGACGCTAAGTTACTTCAAGAAGACTTTGACAGCACACAGACCTTCCGTGCCTCGTTATCGAAGGCTATGGGTCGTGATGTAACAGGTGAGTCCACAAGTGCCTTTGACTTACTTCAAGGTTACTCACAGGGCTACGACGGTGAGCTTGCTCCTCTGTTTAAAGCTCTACTGACCAACGCACCAGAAAGCCTCAAGAACACTGTGGTGAACTTTGGTGAAGGTGGTTCTACATTTAAAGCTAACGTTGACGAAGCCACAGGACAAGCATCTGGCACTATCACGATGGGCAACGGTGGTGTTCGTACGTTGGCTCACGAGCTGATGCACGCTACAACTTTACACAAGCTCAACGTAGACGTTCGACACACGGCAGACAGTCCCACAGCATTTAAAGAAATGATGACGGAGGTTGCAGCTCAGTCTGACAACGCTACGTCTGGTCTTGCTCGTACATACCTAAAGGCTGTTGAGAAGCTAGGGCTTGACGAAAAGGTCTTTGGTGAAGGCGGTATTGCTGGTTCCAGTGAAGTTACAGGAGCAGCGACACGTACTACTGATACACCTTATGCGTTCACTAACCTTGCTGAGTTTGTCTCTGAGGCATTCTCTAATGAAGAGTTCCGTATGGTTCTCAGTGCAATGGAGAGCGACGTCCCTAAGAAGTCTGTCTTTGATGAACTCCTAGCTGCTGTTAAAGGTATGCTGGGGCTGAGTGCAACCGACGGTTCCCTGTTAGATGATGTATTCAAGTACACAGGTGACATTGTCTCTGAACAGAACCGTATGTTTGATGAGCAGTTCTCATTCCTCAAGGACATCGACCAGCTACACGGACAGACCCACCGTACACTTGATGACCGTGGTTCGGACTTTACGGCGGCTGTTGATGAAGATGGCTTAGAAATACGTAATGAAAAGGGTGAAGCTCTTAATGCAGACGGAAAGGTTATTGAACGTCTTTCAGAACTGCAGGAGGATGACTTACTCTCCACCAAGCCTCGTGGTCGTGTGGATTGGAAGTTAGACTTTGGAAGTAAGAATTGGAGAGGGAAGAAAGTCTCCGAAGTACCCTCCGAATACCTCAACAAAGCCTTGGAGTGGGACAGTGTTAAACCTCACACAAAGGAAAAGATTGAGATAGAACTCCAAGACCGTAAGGACAACGGAGAGGAGTTATATGAATTCCACAAAGAACGAAAAACAGAATATACCTCCAAGCAGAAGCAAGAAGCTCAGGAGAAGCTTAGACGTCTTAAAGAGTACCAACAGCTAGATGTAACCCTGAACAACCCTAAGAAGGGGATGAAGGCAATCCTTGAGTCTTACAAAAAGCAACTTGAGAATACACCTTCGTCTGACCTTCCTAACCCTAAGAATCCTGAAGACATCAGCCCTGACAAACGTCAGAAGCTAGAAGCTAAGATTAAAGAGGTTGAGAAGAACATAGCTGTTGGCGAGAAGAAGATGGCTAACGTCAAAAAGGCTATGGGTGGTAAGTCCGTAGAGGAACTACAAGCTGAGAATAGTTTCATCCTTAACTCTGTAAAGAACCCCGCTACTAAGGAAGAACCAAAGAAGAAAAGAAAAGCTAAGGCCGAAGACTTCACACCCGAAGAGTTGGCTCGTGGTGATGCTACTAGAGCAAGTATTCAACAAGGAATGGAGGCACGTCGTCCTGTCCTCAATCCGACTCTTCAGGAAGCCTACCGTAACTACCGTCGCAACAAATCGGGCGTACAAGCCAATCCACGTGTAGAAAGCTTTAAAGAGTATGTTCGGAACCGTGGGTTGGATAAGACATCTAAAGTAAGGCAGAAGAAAGTCCCTAACCAGTTCCGTGATGAGGAAATTACAAATCCTTATAATACTGAGATGGGACAAGCTGAAGCTACCAAAGCAGTAGAAGAAGAAGTAGCCTCAGCAATCACTCGTCTTGCACGTCAGCTAAAGACAGGTGGCGACCAAGCTATCATGAGTGCTGCTCGTAATATCTCCTCTAGCCGTGCTGCTGTGGGTGTTATCTCTGCTGTTGCGGAGAACCTCAAAAGCGCAGGCGTCAAGGGTGAGAAGGTTACTGCTGAGGAACTCGCTGCTGAAACCAAAGAGATGGTAGACCTTCTAGGAGGTAATCAAAACACTTGGGCAGGAGCAGTCGCTAAACTTAAACGAGCAGGTGGTTCAAGTCTAGCAGACTTCAGAACACAGCAGCGTGCCGCTAAGACACTCATTGACCTTATGAGTCGTGACCTTGTTGACCTAGCAAAGGAAGCAAGTGCAGCTCGAAAGGACTCCTCGAAGAACCTAGCGGAACTAGAGGCAAAGGTTGTTTCTGGTATCGACCAGCTAACCGAAGTCCAACGCATATGGTCGTTGATGGGTAAGGAAGCAGGTCTGTCATTGGTTCAACGTAAGTTCCTTGATGGTTCCAACGGTGGCTACCGTCTGAATAAGGATGTTGGCTTTGACTTCATTGCTCGTGACCCAGAGGACTACGCTAAGTACACCAACGAAACCACAGGTACGATGGATGTCCAAGACGTCATCAATAAACTGGTTATGGCTGGTAGTGACTCTGATGTAGCAAGAGCTATTGACGGTACAGCAGCAGCTAACGCTAGAATGAAATCTGTTGGTGCTCTCACAAAGGAGATGCAAGGTGGCAAGATGATGAACATGGTCACTGAGTATTGGATGAACTCCCTACTCTCTGGTCCTGCTACTCAGGTCGTTAATACGCTTGGTAGTGCTCTTACCACTTCCCTACGTATGGGTGAGATGGCATTCGGAGGACTACTGCGTGGTGAACCTGACGTTGCCAGAGCTATCCTTGGTTATGCCTTTAAGATGGAGAACATCAAAGAAGCCATCACCTTTGCTGGTAAGGCTTGGAACACCCAAGACGCTGTGTTGACTAAGGGCTCTGTAGCCTTCAACGATACCGCTAAGCGTACTGATGCAATCACAAGTCAGAACGTATCTCAAATGATGACGGACAGAGGCAAGAAGTTTGATGTAAATCAACACGACTCTATTGCCAAAGCTGTGGACACAATTGGTACTGGAGTGAGACTACCTAGCCGTGGTCTTATGACTGTGGATGAGTTCTTCAAACAGCTCAACTACCGTGCATATGTTCGTACCAACCTAGCATACGAAGGTCTCCAAGCAGGAAAGGCTAACGGTAAGGAACTAGCCGAGTTCGTTAATGAACGTTTCCAGAATTACATTACAAAAGGTGGGCGAGCTTATAATGAAGCTAACGTCTATCTGGATGCTGTGGAAACCTCTAAAACCCTACACGGGCTTGAGTATGGTGGCGACCAGATGTCAGTTATCCAAGCACAGTTAGCTCAGAATCCCTATGATGCATCACGAGGTGGACTTGCTGATGCAGCGTTAGAGTTCTCTAAGGTAAACACTTTTACTAACGACCTAGCACAAGACTCTGTTGTTGGTATTCTTGGTGACACCCTTGGTAAGCTGAAGACAAAGATACCAATGCTTAACTTTGTTGTTCCGTTCATTAATACTCCAACAAACATCTTGAAGTTTGCGCTAGACCGAACTCCGTTAGGAATGGGAGCAGACTTAACGTATCGCCGTAAGAAGCTCACTGAAGGATTGAATAGTGACGACCCATTCGTCCGTGCTGAACACGCGGGACGCCTAGCAACAGGTGTTTCAATAGTTGGAGCAGGTATGTGGTATGCGCTGTCTAACAAGGAGTTCATCACAGGTGGTGGACCACGAACCCAAGAGGAAAAGGAAGCCCTTCAATTAACAGGATGGCAACCTTACTCAATCAAGGTGGGTGACAAGTATGTTAGCTACCAACGCCTAGACCCAATGGCTACAGTTATTGGTCTCTTTGCTGACCTTGTGGAAGCAGAGGAATACTATGATTTAGATGATACTATGATGGGCAATATGTTCTCAGCCGTAGCGTTATCTTTCAGTAATAACGTTACCAACAAGTCTTACGTTAAAGGTTTGGACTCGATGCTGAATATGCTTCGTGACCCACAAGCTAACTCAAAGGCTTTACTGGGTAACATTGCTGGTGGCTTTGTTCCAACGCTATTCTCCCAAGGACAAAACTACAGTGACGAACGGGTACTACGTGAAACACGTACAGTCTTTGACTACGTACTCAAGAAGTCTCCTGCGTCTGGGCTGCTTCCTAAGAAGCGTAACTTCCTTGGTGAAGCTGTTAAGTACGAGAATCTTCCAATGGGTGCTGGTATCTTTAACCCTATCTACTTCAGTAGCGAGAGTGACAACATGCTTGACCAAGAGCTAGGAGGTTTGGCTCACGGGTTCAACAAGCAGAACAGTAAGATTGGTGGTACTCTTCAAACAAAGGACATCTACAACGAAGAGGGACGCCAAGCGTATGACGTGTGGCTTGAAAAGACATCAACCACAAAGATTAATGGTAAGACACTTCGTCAATCTCTTGCACGACTAGTCAAGAGCAGGGAGTACCAAGCGTTACAAGCAGACAGCGACAGTTCTATTGGAGAGAAGTCTCCTCGTATTCGTCTAATCAATAATTGGCTGAGACGTTACCGTAAGCAAGCCCGTCAAGAGATGCTTCAGGAGTTTCCTGACTTACAACAGTCGATGGCACAGCTAACCCAAGAAAAACAACAGTATCGTTTAATCCAATAACCCCCACTAATTATGGCTAACAGCTACATTGAATATACATCAGGACTCACAGCAACTACCTACGACGTTCCCTTTAACGTTCTGTCTATTACGGACGTCAACGTGAAGGGCTACAACGGAACCACTTGGAGCGACCTAGCGGTTGCTTCTCGTGACGCTGTTGCAAAGACTATTACCCTCAGCGGAGCACCCAGTGCCTACCAAAAGATACGTGTATGGCGTAACACATCCGCTACACAGCTAGTGGACTTCCAGAACGGCTCACGGTTGTCTGAGAGTGACCTCGACACAGCTTACCAACAAGGTCTGTTTGTGGCTCAAGAGGTTTCTGAGAACGCCTCCGCTAGTGGTTACCCTTTGACTGGTGCGGAAGGGCCTGCTGGAGCTGACGGAGCTGATGGAGCTGACGGAGCTGATGGTGCTGATGGTGTTACCTCTACAGTGGCTCTTACAGAGTCCTTTGAGAGTTCTGAGATTACCGTGCCTACAACAGTGGGAAACGAAGAGGTTTCTCATGGTCTTGGGAGCGTTCCTAAGATATTCCAAGTTGTTATTAGGTGTAAAACAGCCGACCTTGGCTACGCAGTAGATGATGAAGTTGATGTTACCTCATCGGGCATACAGATTTCAGTTTACAGTAACAGCACGGTTATAGGTTTTACTCAAAAACCCAGTGTCTATATCTCCCACAAGGATGGAAGCGCTGTAGCTAATATAACACCAGCCAACTGGAAGCTAGTCTTCCGAGCTTTCGCATAATATAATTAACCCTCTCAATCCCTTAACCCAAAATGATACCCGATAACCCTTACGTGACCCCGTTTATAGCCACCAGTGGAATCCTCGGAACCCTTACCCTTGACCATATTAACACGACAGTAGCTATAGGCGTAGGTGTTCTAACCATGTTCTATCTGGGCATCAAAATCTTCAAAGAGATTACAAAGAAATGAGTGATAAAACAGAAAAGCTATACAGCCTTCAAGACCTTTTAATTAGTGAGTTTATCCAGCGTATCCAGAGTGGCGAAGCGTCCCCTAGTGACCTAAATGCCGCCCGACAACTCCTAAAAGACAACGGCATCCACGCTCAGGTGACCAACAAAAACCCGTTGGGTAACCTAGTAGACATGCTTCCATTCCGAGACGACTCCGAACACATAAAGTTAGCCGCTAATGAGAAACTATAAAAAAGAATACGCCAACTACCACTCCAAACCTGAGCAACGTAAGCGCAGGTCAGGACGAAACCAAGCAAGACGGTTAGCCGTCAAGAAGCACGGCAAGGCCGCCCTAGCGGGTAAAGA
>Ga0228674_1002456_pt1 | contig 10161 bp, 10 predicted proteins | sample 1D_rmetaG_FD_189054 | JGI IMG/M metagenome (GOLD analysis project Ga0228674, IMG submission 189054) | Seawater microbial communities from Monterey Bay, California, United States - 1D_r | ecosystem: Environmental > Aquatic > Marine > Coastal | place: USA: California | collected 2016-09-26
CACCGTGACCTTGCTGCCGGCGACAGCCTCGGCACCGCCGCCGGGTGGCACCCTGACCACCTTCGAGCGCATCGACAGCGTGCCCGGCAGCGGTGCCGAGGCTGTCGCCGGCAGCAAGGTCACGGTGCACTACACCGGCTGGATCTACGACAACCGCACCGAAAACAAGCACGGCAAGACCTTCGACAGCTCGGTCGGCCGTGGCGAACCGTTCACCTTCGCACTCGGCGCCGGCCAGGTCATCCGTGGCTGGGATGAAGGCGTGGCCGGCATGAAGGTCGGCGGCAAGCGCACACTGATGATCCCGCCGGACTACGGCTACGGCGACCGCCGGGTCGGCCCGATCCCGGCCGGCTCGTCGCTGGTGTTCGACGTCGAGCTGCTCGATGTCAAACCGTAATACCGCAATGCCGCAGCGGGTCGCCGTCATCGGCGGTGGCCCGGCCGGCCTGTTCGCCGCCGAGCGCCTGCGCGCGGCCGGGCTGGACGTCGACCTGTACGAGGCCAAGGGCTCGCCCGGTCGCAAGTTCCTGATCGCCGGCAAGGGCGGGCTCAACCTCACCCATTCCGATCCGCGGCCGCTGTTCGACAGCCGCTACCGCGAGCAGGCGGCTGCCGTGGGCCAGTGGCTGGACGGCTTTGACGCGCAGGCACTGCGTGACTGGGCCGCCGGTTTCGGTGTGGAGACCTACGTGGGCAGCTCCGGCCGCGTGTTCCCGGTCGACCGCAAGGCTGCGCCACTGCTGCGCGGCTGGGTGCGCCGGCTGAAGGAACAAGGCGTACGCCTGCATGCCAACCATCGCTGGGTCGGCTGGAGCGACGACGGTGCGCTGCGCTTCGCCACCGAAGCGGGCGAAATCGATGTCCACGCCGATGCCACGGTGCTGGCGATGGGCGGCGGCAGCTGGCCGCAGCTGGGCAGTGATGGCGCCTGGGTCGCGCCTCTGCAGGCGCGTGGCGTGGACATTGCGCCCCTGCAGTCGGCCAATTGCGGTTTCGACGTGGACTGGACCCCGTTCTTCGCCCAGCGCAATGCCGGCGCACCGTTGAAACCGGTGGTCGCGCACTGGATCGACCTGGCCGGCCTGCCGCAATCGCTGCAGGGCGAATGCGTGGCCAGCGAATACGGTATCGAAGGCAGCCTGGTCTACGCGCTGGCGGCTGACCTGCGCGAGACCATCAATCGCGATGGCCACGCCTTGCTCTGGCTGGACCTGGTGCCGGGCCGCGACGAGGCACGCCTGCTGGCCGACCTGTCGCGCCCGCGCAAGGGCCGCAGCTTCGGCGAGCACCTGCGCCGGCAGGCCGGCCTGGATGCAGTGAAGGCGGCGCTGGTGTTCGAGATCCTCGGCAAGGAGGCCGGCAACGATCTGACTGCCGTGGCCTCCACGCTCAAGCGTCTGCCGCTGCGCCTGCTGGGGCCACGACCGATGGCCGAAGTGATCAGCACGGCCGGCGGTGTGCGCCTGGATGCACTGGATGATGGCCTGATGCTGCGGGCCTTGCCCGGCGTGTTCTGTGCCGGCGAGATGCTGGACTGGGAAGCCCCGACCGGCGGCTACCTGTTGACGGCCTGTTATGCCAGCGGCCTGCGTGCGGCGGAAGGCGTGATCGGATGGTTGGCCGGGCGGTAAAACCTGCCCTGTAGAGTCGAGCCATGCTCGACTGCATTTGATTCAGGCAATAAAGCAGTCGAGCATGGCTCGACTCTACAATTGCCGGGCGCTCACCATGGTCGGCGCATGCTCACCGAGGCCAGCGCCACGCCGCTGGGATGCGGGTAGGCTTCCTCCCGCACGGTAATGAAGCCCTGCCGTTGGTAGAACGGCACGGCATTGAGCGAGGCCGACAGCACCACGTCGCGCTCACGGTCGGCCATCGCCAGCAAGCGCTGCATCAGGGCCTGGCCGATCCCCTTGCCGCCCCGGTCCGGATCAACGAACAACGCATCGACTTCATTGGCATCGGTATCGAACACGCCGAAGCCGAGCAGGGCGCCCTGCGCATCCTCGGCCACCACGCAACCGCCCTGCCCCAGCAGCCGTGCGTACTGCGACGGCGGTGGCGAGGCCGACCAGGGCGCGATCACCTCCGGCGGGTAATGGCTGCTGCAGGTCTCGTGCACGCACCGCGTGCGCAGCGCCCACAGCGTGGCTACATCATCGGCCGTGCCTGTTCTGAACTGCATGACATCTCCTTGTAGAGTCGAGCTTGCTCGACTGTTCTTCGTTCCAGACACGCAGTCGAGCATGGCCCGACTCTACAACGGCAGCTACCGCGACTTGCTGGCGCGCAGTGCCTGGATCTTCGGCGGCGGCTGGAACGAGTCGCTGCGCGCATCGGCCCAGAACGCATGGAACACCGCGTGGTCGGGCACCTTGTGCAGCAGCTCGCCCGGTTCCAGGTAGCGGTACAGGGAGGCCAGCGAACGGATCTCGACCGGCGAAACGCGACGCAGGATGTGCTCAGGCCCCAGTTCGGCCGGATCGTTCAGGCCGGCCGCGCACAGCAGTTCCTTCAAGGCATGCAGTGTGTGCTCGTGGTAGCTGTGCACGCGCGTGGCCTTGTCTGGTGCGTCCAGATGCTTCCAGCGCGCCGGGTTCTGGGTGGCGATTCCGGTCGGGCACTTGTCGGTGTGGCAGCTCAACGACTGGATGCAACCCAGCGCGAACATGAAGCCACGCCCGGCATTGCACCAGTCGGCGCCCAGTGCGATGGTGCGCGCGATGTCGAATGCACTGGTGATCTTGCCTGCCGCGCCGATGCGGATGCGCTCGCGCAGATCCAGGCCGACCAGGGTGTTGTGCACCAGCAGCAGCGCTTCGTGCATCGGCACGCCGACGTGGTCGACGAACTCGGCCGGTGCCGCACCGGTGCCGCCCTCGGCACCGTCGACCACGATGAAGTCGGGAAGCAGACCGGTTTCCTGCATCGCCTTGGCGATACCGAACCATTCCCAGGGGTGGCCGATGGCCAGCTTGAAACCCACCGGTTTGCCACCGGACAACTCGCGCAGGCGCGCGACGAACTGCAGCAGTTCGACGGGCGTCGAGAACGCCGAGTGACGCGACGGCGACACGCAGTCCACGCCCATCGGCACGCCACGGGTCACCGAGATCTCGGCGGTCACCTTCGGTGCCGGCAGCACGCCGCCGTGGCCCGGCTTGGCGCCCTGCGACAGCTTGATCTCGATCATCTTGACCTGATCGTGGGTGGCGTTGGCGACGAAGCGCTCTTCGCTGAAGGCACCCTTTTCGTCACGGCAACCGAAATAGCCCGAACCGATCTCCCAGACCAGATCGCCGCCCATCTCGCGGTGGTAGGGCGAGATCGAGCCTTCGCCGGTATCGTGGTAGAAGCCACCGCGGCGCGCCCCTTCGTTCAATGCGCGGATCGCATTGGCCGACAGCGAGCCGAAGCTCATCGCCGAGATGTTGAACACGCTGGCCGAATAGGGCTTGGCGCAGTTGGCGCCGATCAGCACGCGGAAATCATGTTTGGCGATGGACGTGGGTGCCAGCGAATGGTTGATCCACTCGTAGTCCACCGCATAGGTGCTGCGCAGGGTACCGAACGGCACGGTGTCCATCTCGTTCTTGGCGCGCTGGTAGATCAATGCACGCTGCTGCCGCGAGAACGGCACGTCTTCCAGGTCGCTCTGCACGAAGTACTGGCGGATCTCCGGGCCGATCGATTCCAGGCCGTAGCGGAAATGTGCCATCACCGGATAGTTGCGGCGCAGCGTGCTGCGCTTCTGCAGCAGATCCCAGGTCCCCAGCGCCACCATCGCGGCAGTCAGACCGACGCCCCAATACCAGGCCGGCCAGATCGTGGCCAGCCACAGGCATATCGGGAACATCAGGATGGCGAGCAGGTAGACGATATACCGGTGCATGGCTTTCCTCGGTTGCAACTGCCCCCGAGTCTACCGCGCCGCCCGTCTGCCGGGTTTACAGGCGATCATCAACCACGTTGCGCGGCCAGGCCGACTTCACGTCGTAGACCAGTCCCCCGGGGGCCAGCAGGCCCCGGATCTGGGCTTCATCCATCGCCTTGAAACGGGCATGGGCCACCGCCAGCACCACCGCGTCATAGCTTCCCGCCGCGGGTTCGGCCAGCCAGTGCACGCCTTCATCGGCCAGCGCCGCCGGGCCGACCCACGGGTCACTGACTTCAACCCGCGCACCGGCATCCCGCAGGCGCTGCGCAAGCTCCAGTGCGCGGCTGTTGCGCAGGTCAGGGCAATCCTCCTTGAAGGTCACGCCCAGCACCAGGATCCGCGCCTGTGCCGGCGCGCGGCCACGCTCGGCCAGCATCGCCAGTACCCGCGCCGCCACGTGCTCGCCGACACGGTTGTTGACCTGCCGCGCGGTGTGGATCAGGTCGGGGTGGTAGCCCACACTCTCGGATTTGTGCAGCAGGTAGTACGGGTCCACGCCAATGCAGTGGCCACCAACCAGGCCCGGCCGGAACGGCAGGAAGTTCCACTTGCTGCCCGCCGCATCGAGCACATCCTGGGTATCGATGCCGAGCCGGTCGAAGATCAGCGCCAGTTCGTTGACCAGCGCGATGTTGACGTCACGCTGGATGTTCTCAACCACCTTGGCCGCTTCGGCCACGCGCATCGACGGCGCCGGAAACGTGCCGGCCGCGATGATGCGCTGGTACAGGCCATCGATCACCGCAGCGGCTTCTGGCGTCGAACCGGAGGTGATCTTGCGGATGTCGGACAGGCGCCGCTGGCGATCGCCGGGGCTGACCCGTTCCGGGCTGTAGCCGCAGAAGAAATCCTGGTTGAAGCGCAGGCCCGAGCCCTGCTCCAGCAGCGGCACGCAGACTTCCTCCGTGGTGCCCGGATACACCGTGGATTCGTAGATCACCAGATCGCCCTCGCGCAGATGGCTGGCGATCAGGCGGGTGGCCGAACGCAGCGGCTCCAGATCGGGCTGCTCGTAGGCATCGATCGGGGTCGGCACGGTCACGATGTAGACATTGCAGGCATCAAGCAGGGCCGGATCGCTGCCGTACTGCAGTTGATGCGCGCTGGCCAGCTCATCAGCCTCCACTTCCAGCGTGTGGTCCTGGCCGCTGCGCAGCTCGGCGATGCGGCCGGCATCGATATCGAAACCCAGCGTCGGCCAGCGCCGACCAAAGGACACGGCCAGTGGCAGGCCGACGTAACCCAGGCCGATCACTGCCAGACGAGGCGCCACGGCCGCCGCGACCGGCGCGCTCATCGGCGCATTCCCTGCAACGGATGCAATTGCAATCGCGCTCGCGTTGCCATGGCTTCGGCCCACATACTCATTCGCTGTACCACGCCGGGAAACCCACACCAGAAAGGCTACAGCCTAAGGCCCCGGCGCGCCGCCGCCAAGGCGGGCTCAGGAGCCCAGCGCGACCGCCGCCGGCTCCAGCTCGCCGTCTGCGCCGGTCCAGGCCTGCAGCAGGCGTTCGAAGCCGCCACTGCCGAGCAGGAAACCCGGCCATGCCGCGTCCACGATCTGCGTCAGCAGGTCCGCCTCGATCCTGCGGGTACCCATCGACCAGCGCGGAAACGCCCGCTGCAGCACCGGCGCGCGGCACAGCATCTTCACCTGTCCATGGCTGCGCGCATTGACGATGCGCTGGAACACCGAATCGATGCCATCCTCCGGGCCTTCCAGATACTGCAGGAAACGCGTCCCGTCGAACATCAGGACACCGGTGACACCCGCTACGCGATTGAATGCCGTGGCATCGGCCAACAGGCGATCAAGATCGGTTGTCTGCAGATCGGCACGGGCCTCACTGGCATAGGCAATCGCGTGTAGCGACATCAGGTGGCTCCCCCCCTGGGAACGATGACTGGGACTATGACATGAATAGGAACGACAGTTAAGCACGCCACTTCCCCTGGAGGCTCAGGCCACAACGCCGTGGGTGGGCTACAATCGGCGCCGCGCTGCAGGCCCGGATGGCGAAACTGGTAGACGCATCGGACTTAAAATCCGCCGGGGGCAACCCCATGCCGGTTCGATTCCGGCTCCGGGCACCAACATCGCAGCGCAGGATGGCGTCCGCCCTTCGGGGCATTGCACAAGGAACCCGCACATGAAGCTGTCTGCCCTGATGCTTGCCCTGCTCTGCACCGCCAGTCTTCCGGCGTTGGCGCAGTCGCACTCCGATACCCGTCGCAATCGCGATGGCAGCATGGACATCCGCCACAGCGATGGTTCCTCCACCCGCATCACCCGTGATCTGTCCAAGCGCGTGATCGCCGAGCACAGCAACGGCAGCCGCTCGGTCACCACGACCGATCTCAGCGGACGCAAGCGCACCACCTACAGCGACGGCAGCTACTCCGACACCACCACCGATCTGAGCGGCAGGATCATCACCCAGTACAGCAACGGTGCCCGCTCGACCAGCACGCGCGACCTGAGTGGCAGGTGGCGCACCGAGTACAGCGATGGTTCGTACTCGACCAGCGTGCAGGACCTGAGCGGCAACTGGCGTACCACCGCAAGCGGCGGCATGGCGGCCCGGCATCCGGAGCGCGGCTTCGGCAAGAAACGCTGAGCGTTCAGATCGCACGCGAGTAGCGCGGCTGCTCATGCGCCGCGCGCAGGTACGGATCGAAGCACATCGCCAGCAGCCGCAGCAGCGGCCGTCCCGGCTCGCTGGCACGCACCACGCCCTCGCGGTACTCGGCCAGGCCGTCCTCCTGCAGCCGCTGCACCGACCGCAGGTCTTCGGCAAAGTACCGCTCGAAATCAACGCCATGGCGCTGGCCCAGCACAGCGCCATCCACCTCGCCCTGGCACATCAGCTGCTGGATCAGTTCCGCGCGCAGCTGGTCGTCGGCACTCAGCGCCACGCCGCGCCAGACCGGCAGCTGGCCCTGGTCCACGGCGTCCTCCCACGACGGCAGGTCGCGCGGATTCTGGCTGTAGGTGGCACCAATGTGGCTGATCGCACTCACGCCCAGGCCGAGCAGATCGGTATCGGCGTGGGTGGTGTACCCCATGAAATTGCGATGCAGCTGGCCGGCGCGCTGCGCGCGTGACAGATCCTCTTCCGGCAACGCGAAGTGATCCATGCCGATGTACTGGTAGCCAGCCGCGGAGAGCTTCTCGACCGACAGGCCCAGCAGCGCCAGCTTGTCTTCCGGCGAGGGCAAGCGGCGTTCGTCGATCTGCTTCTGTGCGCGGAACAGGTGCGGCAGATGTGCGTAGCCATACACCGCCAAGCGATCCGGGCGCAGGGCCAGCACCCGCTCAAGGGTACGGCCGAACCCCTCCAGGCTCTGCCCGGGAAGGCCATAGATCAGATCAACGTTGACCGATCGCATGCCGCTGTCACGGCAGGCCTGCAGGATATCCAGCGTCTGCTGCACGCCCTGTATTCGGTTGATCGACTCCTGTACATGCGGATCAAAGTCCTGCACACCCAGGCTGGCGCGATTGAAACCCAGCCGCGCCAGCATGGCGACGTCGTGGGTATCGATGAAGCGCGGGTCGAGTTCGATCGAGAAATCACGCTGTGGCGAATCGCTGAAATCGAAGCGGCGGCGCAGGCCTTCCACCAGGGTGGTCATCGCCTCTGCATCGAGAAAATTCGGCGTGCCCCCGCCCAGGTGCAGCTGGATGACCTCACGGCCGTCCTCGAACTGCGGCGCCAGCAGGTCGGCCTCGGCCAGCACACGCGAGACGTAGCTGTGGCCACGGCCGCGATCGCGGGTGATCACCCGGTTGCAGCCGCAGTAGAAGCAGGGGCTGGAACAGAACGGCACGTGCACATACAGCGACAACGCGCGGGCCAGCTGGTTGCTGTCGGCGATCGCCTGACGCAGTGCCGGCGCGTCGAAGCCGTCGTGGAAATGCGGCGCGGTCGGGTACGAGGTGTAGCGCGGCCCGGGCCGATCGTGGCGGCGCAACAGGTCGGGGTCGAAGGTCCAGGCCAGGCCGCCGGCAGCGGGAGAGAACGTGTCCATGGCGCCAGCATCGCGCCGGGCAGACGTCGCCGCCTTGACCCAGATCAATCCTTGGCGGGGATGCCCAGCACCGGCAGGCCGACCTGCGGCCAACGCAGCATCTGGTAGCGCTTCCAGAACGTCTCACCAATGCGCACGGCCACGTCGTCGGCCAGCGCCTGCATGGGGGGATTGCCGCATTCGGCGGTGGTGATCCGGAACAGCACCAGCCAGCGGTCGAACAGATCCTTGTCCAGCTCGATGGCCATGTGCTTGGACATCGGCGAACCCTTGAAGCGGCGGGTGCCGCGCAGCATCGCCGACCAGAAATCCACCAGCTGCGCCAGATGCTCCGGCCAGTCGTGGACATGGGCCTCGAACACCGGACCCAGCCGCTCCTCTTCGCGCACGCGGCCATAGAAGTCGTGGACCAGGCGGGTGACTTCCTGCTCGGTGCACAACTCGGGCGATGCAACGGGAAGGACAGGCGGCGGCGTAGCGTTCATCGGGTACCCAAGGCGTGCCGGCAGTGTGCCGCAGTCAGCGGGCACCACCGTTGATCCAGATCAATGTCGGCGCAGTTCGCTGCCCCTAGGCTGGCACGCTTGCAGGAAGCATGCCCTGCGGATGCTGCGCCGGCCCAGGCGAAGTATACGCGCCGCCCTCTTTCCGATCCGGGACCGCATGAACAGACCCTCTCCCAGCCGTCGCCAGCAGTTGATCCAGCAATGGGGTGCGATCCTTTGGCCCAGTTTCATCGCTGCCGGCGTGGCCAGCGTGGTGTTCTTCGCCTTCGTCGATCCGTTGCGCCTGCAGGCCATCAGCTTCCCAAACTCCACCATCAGCCGCGAGCTGGGCTACACCGCAGGCTTTTTCATGTTCTGGACGGTGACGGCGCTGTCCAGCGCGGTCACCTGGTACCTGCAGCGGCCGATTCGGAGTGACGACGACGAGCTGCCACTGGGATGAGTACGCCCTGCTCCACGACGCCGCGCCCGCGGCACTGGCGTGGCATCCTCAGCGCGGGCCTGCTGGCACTGTTCTATACCTTGCCTTGGTTGCGCTGGGACGGTCATCAGGCCGTGCTGCTGGACATCAATGCCCGGCGCTTCGACCTGTTCGGCTGGACGCTGTGGCCGGGTGATGTGGGAGTGCTGATCGGCCTGTTGGCGGTGCTGACGGTGAGCCTTGCGCTGCTCACCCATCTGGCCGGACGTATCTGGTGCGGCCATGCCTGTCCGCAGACGTTGTGGCGACGTGCCTTCGACTGGATCGGCCGCACCGTGTCCCGGGCACTGCCGCCGGCACTGCGGCGGCCGGCAACGCAGCTTGCATGGGGCCTGCTGTCGCTGTGGACCGGAATCACCTTTGTCGGCCTGTTCAGCCCGATCGCCGGGCTGGTGGCTGCCGCGCCCCACGCCGTCTGGAGTGGCTGGGAAACGTTCTGGGTACTGTTCTACGCCGCTGCCACCTGGGGCAATGCCGGTTTCCTGCGCGAGCAGGTCTGCCGCTCGCTGTGCCCGTTCGCACGCATGCAGCCACTGCTGACCGATCCCCATACGCCGCGTGTCCTGTATGACGCCCGCCGCGGCGAGCCGCGCGGACCGCGCCCATCCGGCCTGGGCGGCGTGCTCGGTCGCGGCCGTGGCCTGCTCGACCCGACCACCGCGCAGGACTACGCGTTTCGTGCCGCGCATCCCCTGCTGGCAGGACCGATGCCGACCTTCAGCGCTGACCGTCTGGGTGACTGTACCGACTGCACCGCGTGTATCAGCGCCTGCCCGATGCAGCTGGACATCCGCCAGGGGCCGCAGGCCGATTGCCTGGCCTGCGGCGCCTGTCTGGCAGCCTGTGCACAGCAGCAGCACCGGGCTGGTTTCGGGTCAGGGCTGCTGCGCTACTGCAGTCCGCAGGTGATGACCGGCCAGCCGCGGCGCTGGTGGCGACCGCGGACTCTGGCCCTGTTGTCATTGCTGCTGGCGCTGCTTGCCTGTGGCGCCTGGCGCCTGCTCTGAATCAGCGCGGTCCGTCGGCGTGCGGCGGCACCAGCTGCGCACGGCGGACGATGCCCAGCTGCTCGATGATCAGCGCCATTTCATTGGTGACTTCGGTACGCTCGGTGCCCTGCGGGACCAGGCGATCAAGCACCTGCTGGTAGGTATCCCAGAACGCCGGACCGCATCCGTGTTTGTGATAGCTGGCTTCCA
>Ga0228674_1002457_pt1 | contig 10161 bp, 10 predicted proteins | sample 1D_rmetaG_FD_189054 | JGI IMG/M metagenome (GOLD analysis project Ga0228674, IMG submission 189054) | Seawater microbial communities from Monterey Bay, California, United States - 1D_r | ecosystem: Environmental > Aquatic > Marine > Coastal | place: USA: California | collected 2016-09-26
GCATCAGCCGTAGTGCCTTGCGCCGCAGTGGCATAATCAGTGGATGCTGTCGTTGCAGCCGTGCCTAGTCCTAAGTTGGTTCTGGCTGTTGCTGCGTTATCTAAATCAGATAAATTGTTTGCAGCCAGCAAATCACCGCCAGCGCCAGCAGCAATCCAGTCATAGTCAGAACCGTTCCAGCTTAGTAACTCGCCGGAAGAAGCAGTGCTTTGATTGAGGTGAGTGTCAACTAGAGGATTTACGTTACCAGCGTCTGTGACATCTGCTGAAGCCTCAACAGCATTTAACTTAGACTGTAGTGCGTCAGTAAAGGCATTTGTATCTGAGTTACTTTCGTAACTTGTTTTTATTTCTGCGGCTGTCTGGTCAGCAGTGGCCGAAGCTTCAATACCGTTGAGTTTAGTGTGGTCTGCATCAGTAAAGACATTGCTGTCTGTAGCCGCTTCGATTGCTGCCCTGATTTCAGCATTAGTCTGATCAGCCGTAGCTCCACTCTCGATGCCATCCAATTTCGCACCATCAGTTGCCACATCACGACCATCAAAGGTTGAGTTAGTTGTGATGGCTCCTGTCATTGCGCCGCCGGTTTTCTGCAAAGAAGACGCTGATGCGCCTGTGACTGACGCTGCACTTGATGCGGCTGCGACAGCCGATGCTGCTGCGGCGTTTTTACTTGTGAGTGCGGCTGCTTCCGAAGCTGCACTGTTGGTCTCCGAAGTTGCGCTATTAGTGGCAGACGTAGCTGCTGCATCAACGGATGCCTGTATCGTATTTTGGACTTCAGCAGTCGTGCCTGTCAGTCCGTAGAAACTGGTATTTGCCATCTAATGATTTCCCTTGTCCTAGATATCTTGGTAACTATAAGCAGGTTGTATTGACTGCGTACCGCCATTCATTTCTTGATCGTTTGCCATTTCTTGATGTTCGAGCATTAGCTGGTTGAACTTGGACTCAAACAAAGCTCCACGCTCATCAAGATAGAAGTCAGAAGCAAATGTAAGAGCTGAGTAAGTGATCAGATTACTAGCCACTTGCGTTAGGGCTGTTTCGTCTGCGTCATTCACAAGGGCTGGCATCTCAGCATAATAATAAAACACCAAGCTGCCTGTGGCGGGTTTTGGAAACAGAAGTAACTTTGAGCCTTCGCGTGTAAAGTGGGTTGGGCTACCAGTGACATTACTATGGTTCAATTCCCGAAACTTCTTCATTGGAACTCTTTGTAGCTCGTACTGTTCGTAGTAAAGGCTAATTATCTCTAGGAAGTCAGCAGGGAATGTCAGAGATGGAGTAACACCAGATATGTTTACAGTGAGTATCTTCTCTTGCATCGGTGTCCGTAATGATCTCTGGATGCGCGAGATGCCACTGTCAATGAACTGAGCTGTCAAAGCGGTAGTTATATCTCCGCGATTTAGCACATCGTTAAAGTGGCTTTTGATTTGCCCATAGTTCATGGCTTATGCCCTTCGTGTTTTAGGTTTCTTTGCAGTCTTTGCCGCCTTCTTAAAAGCAGCATTGGTGGGGCGGTTCTTATCGCCAACCTTTGCCATCTTCTCACCAGAACCAGCGGCAATACGTCTACGTTTTGCATGTATGTTTCTATATAGTGACATGATCAATACCCCTTCCGAACTGTCTTATTGTGTTTACCAAGGCACTTTCCTGCCTTGCGGCACTTCATCTTATGAGGGCATGTTTTGCACGGTGTCATGTTTTGCTCCTTGTGCTTTTGTTGCCTACACACTTCCACTTAGCGCGAGACAGTCTCAATGGTGAGTTAGGGTTCTTGGCTGCTTTTGGGTGTTTCTTCATTTGACCGTTTGAACGTGTGCAGTAGTTGTCACCAGCAGATGTACCTGACTTAACTTTGTACCCTTTGGCACCATACCTAACGGTCTTGTTGCCGACTTTCTTGCTAAACTTCTTAGGTCCACTGTAAGCCATCAGATACTCTTTTCTGTTGCCATGAAGCCGTCTAGGTTTTCTGCTTTCAGCTTCTTGATGATTTCTTTGAAAGGCACTGAGCCATCCATGATGTCAAAACCTTCCTTCTTCCACTTCTCGACAAAGATGACAGGTATCGAAGCTACATGCTGGAAGTCACCTTCGAGCTGGTTCGTACTGTGGTTTCGTTTGTCCTTGAGGTCGTCAAGAAAGCCTTGGCTAATCTGTTGGCTGTCTGTTCTAACGAGGTTGCCAGCCTCTTCACTGAAGTCGTTTTGGACTCCAACTAAATCAATCTTGCTCATAAGAACTCCTTAAATAGAAAAAGCCCCCAGAGTTTCCTCTGAGGGCTTGGTGTAAGGCGTGAGGGGCAGTGGTAAGGAGAGCAGAATCCACTGTGATCCCCTCACTCCTATCTCACTCCATTAAGTCAGGGCGTTAATCTGTCCTGATCCTAGTGGATTCTTGTGCATGAGGCCGAGTTCCCCGACAACCATATGGGTGTCTGAGTCGCCTGTCTTTGCGAGTAATGTACGCGCAAAAGGACGAAGTGATGCTGTGCGCCACATTGACGGATCAAGCAAGAAAGCATGAGTAGTCATCTGGTGGCGGTTTAGAGTCACTTTGTACTCACCAAATGGGCTGACGTAGAGGTTGACAGCATTTGTGAGGGTCTTGTTACCATCATTGAACTCGCGGGTACGACCGGCGGCACCTGTGAAACCAGCAATGATAAGTGAGTCAGCAGGTTTGACCATAAGAATGGTTGCGTCACCACCGTTGTTGTAAACAGCCTGACCAGTAGCTACAATCATAGCTTCTGTAAGTGCTGATGAACCGCCAGCGGTTGTGTTACCTGAACCAATCAACTGATCGGCTGAATCCATCTCACGGGCTGTTGTAGCGTTACCAGCTACAGTAGCGTTAGAGGCACCAACAAAGGCAAATTCAACGTCTTTCTTGATCTCTTTTAGGGCTTTAGATAACTGATATGCAGTTTCTTTAGCTCTACCGTAGGCTTTTACAGCATCAGCGGTGGCTGATACTTGGAAAGTCTTCTGTAGGATTTGGGTGTTACCGTTGATCATTGTTGTTGGGATTGCTGTACCTGCTGATGCAGTGAATCCCTCAAGCTGTGCGTTTGATGCGGCAGCAGCAAGTGAGTCAGTCATGTAGCTATACTGTCGCGCATGAACCTTCTCAGTTTTGATCATTGAGTACATTGGTGTATCGGTTGGTGTGATATCACTAATGATGTTAGATACGTCCTCAGCGAGTCCGATCTGTTCGTAGGTCTTGTAGATTGCCATCTTGGGGGTTTTCCCTTCTTATTTGGCTAAGTTTTGTTTTTATGTCTCCCAGTTACCTAAGATTGCTGCTGCAATATCGTCCAAGTCCCTACCACCGTTTGCGACCATGTTTTTCCTAGCCTTCTCAGCTTTCGCCTTCGAGCTAGTCTTATTGTCTGGTGTACGTTTGCTTCGTAGCACCTTCTTGGTGGCTGCACTTTTCTTCTTAACCAAAGCTACCTTCTTGCCTTCGTCATATAGACGAGCTTTGTTAAGCAATATGATCACGTTTGGATCAACATACTGGTCAACATCGGCTGCTGGTAATCCTTGGGTAACTGCATAGCTTCTTATGTCATCATAGAGTTTGTTATCCCAATCGGGTAACTTCTCTTTCAGCGTAGATACACACTCTTGAGCTGCTTGCTTCTGTGTGGTCTGTTGCTGTTCTTTGATGTCTTTGTAAAAAGCATCTGCTTCCTCATTAAGAAACTTCAAGTCGTTGAAGGCGTCTTGGGCTTCTTTTCTGAGTTGTGCGAAGTCTTCTGTTTCCATAGTTTTACTGGCAACAAGCATATCCACTTCACCATAAGGCTTGTAGCGTTCTTGAGCTTTTTCCAGCATCTTTTGGAAAACGAGATGGTTCTTTTCGATAGCTGCATCAGCGTCTTTGCGCTGGGAAGCAACGAGCTGAGACTTTTGAGTAAGACTAGCCTCTTGTCCTGCAAGCCGTTTAAGATCAGCCAAAGATACCTTCTGGGTTTCACCTGAAACGACAACCTCGATCTCAGTGTCATCAGACAGGGCAGCTTCTTCAACCGCATCTTCGTCATCTGACTCATCTTCTTCAGTATTGTCATCATCGGTTTCATCCTCATCAGGGTCTTCTTCTTCCTCATCAGGTTCGTCAGTTTCGGTAATCTCTTCTTCCTCAACAATGTCCGTGGTCTCTTCTGGATCATCTTGAGGTGCCTCTGCTTCATCTTCGGATGGCTCTTCAGCGTCCTCCCACTTAGCTAGGATGGCTTCTTCGGGGTCGAGGGGAAATCCCTCATTCAAGTTGTTGCTTTCTTGCACGTTTGACATGGTGCTTATTCAACCTCTTTGCTGTTGTTGCGTTCTGCGTTCTTAGTGATGATTTCGTCTTTTACTGATACTTGCTCTCGCAAGGTCGAAACGATATCTACTAAGGCTCTGTAGTGGCTGTAAGCACGTTCCCTGCCTTCTGTCTGCTCTGGCTTAGAGTTTACAAAAGTCTGAAACGTGCCTTGAACCATCTGGTCGATAGTGTTCGTGAAAGCCTCAGTGCCTAGTAGCACTTCAGCAGCCTCTCCCTTTACTATCATTTGCTCTTCTTCATTCACTTGGCTCTCCTTATCCCGTTGGGGATGCTATGCCCCTCAAGTCTTCGGCAGTGCGAAGTATCTCTAGCTCATTGCTGTCAATGAACTGCTTGAACTTGAACTGCTGTTCTTTGAGGTCTTGGTTGTCGCTCTTCAGAGCGTGTTCAGCTTCAGCTTTCATTTGCTCAAGCTGCATCTTCATCTGAGCTACCTGTGCGTCTACCTGTGCCTTTGCTTCGGCTACAGCAGTCTGACGCTCTGATAGTTCAAGTTGTTTCTGTGCCATCTGCATCTGCATTTCAGCAGCAGGGTCAGGCTGTGGTGGCGGTAACTGATCTGGTGGTGTCAGGTAGTCACTGACATTCAAGATACCTGCCTTCTCCATAACGTCCTTCACCAAAGCGTAAGCGTTCTGCTGCTGGTACATAGGCTGTAGGATCGGGTCTTGTGAGAACATCTGGTGCATAGCTAAATGCTTCTGGCTCTCTGCTTCTTGCTCACCATATCCGAGGTGGAGCTGCACCATAACATCGCGCTTGCTGTCCCATACAGATGGGTTCACCTGCACATACTCGCCAGACAAGTCTACGATCTTCTGTTGTTCTTCATTCTCGACCACAAGCATGTAGATCATGTGGAACAAAGGCTTCACAAACTGATTAGCGAAGTTCCGTGCGATTATCTTCTGCCGCTGCTGCGACATGGTGGCAAGCTGCTCAACCATCGCGGCACTGTTCTGGTGCGAGATGGCATCTTTGTTCAACCCTTGGCTAAGTCTACTGACACCTGAGTTGTCTTCCTTGTCCTCATCGAGAAGCTGTAGTGTCTGGAATACAAACGGGTTCAGTGATGCTTGAGGCATTGGGCTGATAGCATCGACCCTACTCACATTGACAATACCGCCTACACGGTTGTCGATAAGCTCACGCGGGTTAGTCAGGCCACCTTTGACAACCATATAACGTGGGTTGTTAGTGATCATCGAGTGATCGAGGATTGACCGTGTTAAGATAGTCCTAGCGTTCTGTGTAGCTACCAGCTTTTCAGCAAAGTTACTGCCATAGAAAGCATGGGGAATAGGCAATGGCGTGAAGCACACAAAAGGTATGCGTGGTGCTTCCTCGATCTCTAGGATCACTGCGCCAGCCTTTAGGATGCGGTGCAGCTTGGCGATACCTGTGCCTTCGATGTCGAGGTTAATGTAAGCCTCATAAACCATGATGGTACGGACTTGATCTTGGTAGCCTTTGCTTGATGTGCCGCCTCTATCTGCACCAATGTCCTCGAACCGAGCTAGTATTTCTTCATCAGTTTCTAGCTCCACATCTTCGTGTGAGCTGCCTATGCGATCTAGCTTTTCCTCGCTAAAGCCCATCTCTCGAAGCTCTGAGAGCGTCTTGCGTGTCCTGTGAGCCATGAAGTTAGCTTTCTCTAGGCTTACAGCTTGGCTTTCGATCAGGAACTCTTCTGGTGGGATGGCTTCTACAACGACTTGGCTAGTGTCCTTTGGTGTAGACACTACGCCGTTGAGTAGACCGTTCTCATCTTCTGTACTATCGACAAGCTCGACATCATCTTCAGCTAGAACCATGTCCAGTTCGCTTTGGGTCAAGCCCTCGAACTCCGACAGGTCGTCTTCGGTGCTCTCTTGCCAGAAGACTTTGGCTATACCAGCTCTTGCAACTAGACCATCGTGGATCACTGACCTAAACAGGCCAAAGCCATCGTTTTGCCTAAACAGGACGTAATCAGTGTAGGCAGAACATACTGCTGCAAGCTGTACGTCCTCTGGTCCTTGCGGTGCGAACTTCACGATCTTATTGCCGCTTGAGAATGTTTCTAGCAGCGCAGCCTTCATAGACTCCACAGTGTCATAGACATCCTGAGAGACATACTTAGAGTTACCATCATGAGCTGGCTTTGGTAGAGTAGCGTTATAGTAGTCAGTAACTTTCTTCCGCTCTCTCGCTAGATCGCTGTCATTAGCACCAATGGACTGTCGTATCTCAGTGTCCAGAATGGTGACAATATCATCATCTTCTAGCTTTTCGTATTCTTCTACTTTTGCCATTTGCTATACCATTTCCAAGTAAAGTTCATTAGGTATCTCCACAGGTTCCCAAGCTCCTTCATGAACGTGGTTTGCCAAGGCCAAGGCCATTACACAGTCATCGAAGCAAGAGGGTTCAGCTTCCATCGCACCGTTCTCAGTAACGATGTAGGTCATAAGCTCTCTTATGGTTGTCTTGTCGTTCAGCTCAAGCTCATCCTCGCGCAGTGCAGCCCGAAGCTGATCTATGATCAGAGGTTTAGTCTTTGAGGTTGTTGTGAAGCCTAGCTTGACAGTCTCTCTGTCTGTGAGCTTGTCTACCTGCACTTCTGTGTAAAAGTTAGGATAGGCAAAGTCTTTTCCTAGCCTTGTGCAAGTCAGGATACCGTGACTGTTGTTTTCTACTATGATGAACGCTTCGTTGTAGAACTCACCGAGGGCTTTGAGTACCTCTGCGAAGTAATCGGGGTGAACTTGTCCTCTCCACGTTGCAACTTGCCTTTTCTTAGAGTCGAGGATTTGTGCAACCGACCAGTCTCCATTACGGACACCCATTGCAACGTCTGCCCCCAAGACATAGCCTGTCTCCCCTGCGTCATGCTTTCGATAAGTAGTCAGCTCACCTCTGATGTTAGGGACAAACCCATCACCTTCGAGGGCTAGTCTGTCTTCGACATCGTTAGCGTCTTTGAGACACTGTTGGAGCTGTTCTGGATTAAACACAGGACGACCCGTGGTTAGGAAAGCCATCTCTGGCTCTGCTGGATACTCTTGGTTCCACAGGTCGATCCCGTTTTGAGCGACTTTGCGTCTACGAAACATAAGCTGTCCATTTGTTAGCTTATACTTCTTGACCATCTCCCGTTCTTCTGGGGTTCGCTTAAAGTTCTTTGGAACATCCTCTACATATGTTGGATCAACATACCAAGGTATAAACACAGGGACGTAGCCGTTTGTCCCTTCTACTGCGCCTTTCCAAAGATCATAATAGGTGCCTGTTACACCGTTTGCCGTGCTCTCGATAAATATAGCAGTTCCAGCAGTATTCGGGACAGCCTGTGTGAGACCATTCCAGATGTCTTGAGCATTTGACTTAGGCCAGAACGCAAGTTCCGAGGCATGAACGTGAGTAAGCGTTTCTCCTCTACCAACTGAGTCTCCACCTGCTGTTGCAACGACATAACTGGAATCAAGTACATCAAAGGATAATTCCCTTCTACTACTGTATTTAGTGTGAGGTTTCAGTATCGGGGGACAGTGTTCATGGTAACGCTTTGTCATATCGAACAAAGCCCTCGTACTGTCGGCATGGTGCGTAATAACTAACGCTTTTCGGGCTTTCTGTTGTGACACTGAGTAATAGAGGTAGCCGCCCGTGTAGGTGCTAAGACCTTGCTGCCTCGCTTTCAGGATGATGATCCTGATCTTACCTTCAGATTTAAGTTGTTTGGTTACAGCTTCATCTAGGATTTGCTGCGCTGGGTTGAGTTTAAGAGGAGCAATCTCGCCAGCTTTTGTCCTGATGGATAGCGCAGAACTCGCGTAAAAAGGAAACTCAGATAGTAGACGCTTACGAACCGCTACTAGCTTTGGGTCCATCGTCTTCTTCTGTCAGAAGTGAGGCTAAGAAGTCTTCTGCTTTTGCTACAGCTACCTCTGACTTTGCTACTGGCTTCTGCTTGGTGAAGTCTAAGATCAACCTTGCGGCTGACAGACGCTCACGGGTTTCGCCTTGCATACGCATGACCTCTACGGCTGTGCCTAGAGCTTCCTTTGCGTACTCGTCTTCTACTCCGAACTTCTCTGACATAATCTCTACTACCTTTACTGCTTCCTTTTTAATCTCAGCCCTCATGGTGTCGGCTTGCTCTTTCCGAAGACCATCAGGCGTACCTTTAGGACGACCAGCGTTCTTTCGCTTCTTCAGCGACCACTGTCGTCTTAGCTCTCGACCCTCTGGGGTCTGCATAAGTGTCGAGAAATAGTTGTTTTTGGGTGCCTTCTGGGGATGGGAACCTTGGCCTACTTTAGAAGGCGATTTGAGGCGTGGGTTCTTAGGTGCTCCCATTGTCAAACAGCTTTGACCTTGGGTCTTCTTGGAGATGCTCGATGGTTCCATAGATTGCAGCCATGCCGCCTTCCCTTTCACCACCAACAAAGTCTTTAGCAAGCTGATCAATCTTTTTTACATCACTTTTGGTAAGGTCTACGCCCTTTTCCATTAGTATTGATTCAGCTTTTTCAAAAGCGGCACTAGGCATCACTTAGGTCTCCTTTTAAGAGTATGGATTCTATCAAAGATATGAACTGAGGTACAGACCTCTCTTTGTGTCCCATAAAGTATTCAGAGAAGTTTTCACACCACCATTCTTTCTCGTTATAAGCAGCGTATCTTGATGGTAATGCGTCTTTTTTATTTATGTTTAAGAAGTCGCGTTTGTTATTTTCTAACCACACCTCAATCTCGGTATCGCTGAGATAAGCTAAACTGTTCCCTTTTGAATCTACAAGAATAGATGTTTTGTCTGGAAAGGCCATTTGGTGAATGTGGTGGCCTATTTCGTGGTACATGACCTGCCTGACTCTATCTATGCCAGTGCCGTAGTACATAAAGTTGTTGTATGGCCTATCAGCGAAAGTCACGTTTGGATCATAGTCAACTGTTGGACCACCCTGCACTGTGTTACCATCCAGACTGGCTCTATTACCGAGGGCAGCCCAATCGTTAAAGTACCTTGGGTTGAAAGACATGATACCGCCACCCATTCTAGCAACGGTACTTGCATTTGATCTTATAGATTTCATACCTCTAATGCGTGGTACACCGAAACGATCACAAATGGCATCTATCTCTGGTTTAACGGCGGCGATCAAAGCAACTGCCTCTGGGGTAAACGCACCGCCTAGATTTGCTTGACCAGCCATGTTCCTATTTGCTCTGCCCCAATGATCTACGTTTCTTTGATCATCCGTTGCCTCTTTAAGCTGGTCGGTTAAGTCTTGAAGTGACACATCTTTATCAGGAATACGGAAGTTAGGTACAACGTAACTAACGATTGGGGCAATCTTATCTAGGTCTGGTTGAGGCTTGTCGAAAGGCATCTCAGAAATCATCTTTTCGAGAGCGTTTATTGCTTCGCCTCTGGTGTCGCCAATCGGTTGGTTTGGTACTCCCCCAGAAGTTTCTGGCTGGAACCCTCGCTCATCAACCTGATACCAAGCAAAACCACCAGTCATTCCTTCGGAGCGCATTGTGTATAATGTGTTTACCCCGTCTGATACAGCATAGGCAGTACCGAAGTCGGTCTTTATTTTATCCAACGTAAACTTACGTTCTGGTTGAGGCTCTGGTTCTGGTTCTGGTTGAGGCTCTGGTTGTGGCTGCGGCGGCTGTGGTTGTGGCTGCGGCGGCTCTGGTTGTGGTTGAGGCGGCTGTGGCTGTTCAGCCCGTTTCCGTGCCTCTTGTTGCGTTTGGATACGCTGGATGTACTGGCCTAGATAGTTGTTTGCAGCATCAGTGTTACCGCTGTTAGCT
>Ga0228674_1002460_pt1 | contig 10159 bp, 14 predicted proteins | sample 1D_rmetaG_FD_189054 | JGI IMG/M metagenome (GOLD analysis project Ga0228674, IMG submission 189054) | Seawater microbial communities from Monterey Bay, California, United States - 1D_r | ecosystem: Environmental > Aquatic > Marine > Coastal | place: USA: California | collected 2016-09-26
GGTACAAGAAGATAACTACATGGGATGCGATCACAAAGTTTAGAGCAACCAGACTGTCAGATATTATTTTTAGAATGAGAGGTGAGGGTTACTCAATAGCAAGTGAGTGGCGTACAAACAAAGATGGTATACGTTACACCATCTACTATTACTGGGGAGATAAAAATGAATAAAGAAAGACTTATGGAAAAAGTAGCAGACCTTGAAGTATCGCAGTCAGTTGGAGAGTTTCGTAACTGGTGTGAAGATAATGATATTAAAATATACAGCGATATTGATTCTGCAATTATTATACAAGCTGCTGAATGTATACAAGATGAAGATCAATTTACGAGGGATACAGAAATAGATGACGTATAAAGAATTGGTGTTCACTCTTATAGCCAAGAGAAAAAAATATAAGATAGATACTATGACAGTATCGCAGATGATTGGTGTAGCTGACAGCTCAGTTGGTAGCTGGGAGCGTATGCAAAAATGTCCTAATGGTATGAACTTATTAGCTTGGTGCAATGCACTAGAGTTAGAGTTAGACCTAAAGGAATTAGAATCACAATGTCCAGTAGACTTTGAAGCATCACCTGATGTGATAGCCTGGACTCAACAACAGGATATAGACTATGAAAAAGAAAGAGATAAGTTCATCGACTACTACACAGCACAAGGTAGGACAGCAAGGAACTGGCAAGCCATGTTTAAACTTTGGGTTCGAAGGTCAGTCGAGTTTAGAGCAGAGTCAGATCGAACACGTTCAACATATGATAAGACTTCGCCCACCTTTGTTCGAGACAGACGTGAGCGAATCCTTGATATGTCAAATGTATCGAGTAAATTTCTTGAAAGAAAAAGTAAAGACAAGTGAGTTTACTGTAGCTGTGGCCAAGTGTGAGGAGTTACTTGTGCCATGTAGTATAGAAGATGTGCAGATAATGCTTGAGACTATATGCTCTACCTTTAGTTGTTCAGCACCCAATGAGCTAGGTCTTAAAACATATTGGGAGTTGCTCAAGAAATATCCTGCTGGTTTATTTCCTTATGTGACGCTACACATATGTGCTACTTACAAGTACCCAAGACTTCCTATGCCAATAGACTTTGTCTCGTATCTTGATGACGAATATCTCAAGGCTTTTAATTTCTTAGAAAGTCTTAGAAATGCTGGAGCGTGGGCGTTGCAATTAGAACAAACACAAGGTAAAATATAGAACATGAGTGTAGTCAAATATATAGATATAGATAGACACAAAGGGATTGGTGGTTCAGATTCACATGCCCTAATGGGTACGAATGTTGCACCTATACATGAGCTATGGGAATTAAAAACTCAACGTAAACCTGGAGTAGATTTATCTAACGTGTTGCCAGTACAGATAGGTACATTAACTGAGGAGTTTAATCTTGGTTGGTTTACTAAACAAACTGGTATACATACCGAACCATATCCACAAGAATATATTAAGGTGGATTTTAGAATGGCACACTTTGATGGCTGGTGTCCACATGAGAACGCTATCATAGAGTGTAAGCACACTAACCATTACAATAAGTTAGAGCATGTAAAGGCTAGATACTATGCGCAGATCCAACACTACTTAATGATGGCAGACTTAGATGTCTGTTATCTGTCGGTGTTGTTTGGTAATGCACGATGGGAATACTGTGCTGTCCCATCACATCAAGACTACCAAGAGATCCTAGTTTATCGTCAAGAAAAATTTTGGGATATGGTAGTAAACAATAACGAACCAACCGCAGATAATACTGCATGGAGACTGTATGAGTAAGATGAATATACCTGACGAAGCCGTCAAAATATTTAAAGATTTAAAGATTAATGGTAGTGAAGCTACATGGGATTGTCATGGGACACCTGTTGTATTGCATAAGTACATAGAAATTATTGGAGCTAAGCTCAATGTTACTATAGATAGTTTAGATATTATAGAAGCTAATGCTAAAGATGGGATAGTCAGCATGAAATGTGTAGCCTCTATCGAAGAGAACCAGAAGTATAGACAAGTTATATCTTATGGTGAGTGTAGTCCTAAGAATAACAAGAACGCTTATCCGTATGCTATGGCAGAGAAGCGAGCAGTTGATAGATGTATCTTGAAGCTAGCTAACTTACATGGCTTTGTCTACTCAGAGAATGAGATAGATGATAAAGCACCATCAAGTAAACCAAAGACAGCAGAGAAGAAAGTAATAGGTAATGAACCTACTGTCCGTATGTTTATAGATGAAATGAGCCATGAGCAAACGTATACTGAATTCAATACAACAGTTAAAAAATTCTCTGGTGTTATGAAGATAGCCTCTAAATCAAATCCAACTTTGTATAAAGAAGCTAAAGATAAGTATGAGTTAATCAAAGCAAATCACACAAGGAGTTTAAATGTACAATAAGTTAACAATCATAGGCAGGATTGGTAGAGATATAGAAGCCAAAGAAACTAATAGAGGTATTAAGTATTGGAAGTTTAGTGTAGCAACTAACGAATGGATCTCTTCCAAGAGTGAAGAAGAATCAACGTGGCATAGCATTACATGTTGGAATACATTTATTGGAAAGACATTAGAAAATACTTGTGGAAAAGGTACGCTTGTTTATATAGAAGGTAAACAAACCTACAACACTTACACAAATAAAGATGGTGTTGAAATGAAAGCTGGTAACTTAGTTCTAAATAGTTTTAGTTCTACATTAAAAGTATTAGATAAAGGTCATAACAGAGACTCAGGATTATCACCAGCTCAAGCAGGTGAAAAAATTGCAGATGCTTTTGATGATGAAGTACCATTTTAAATAGGAGAAGTATATGTTAATAGGAATAGTTATATTGATGTGGTCAGTAGGGATGGTGGTATGAAAGTAAAAGCAAGACAAAGAGATGTGTATTATTTTATTAAACATTTTATTGCAGCATATAAGGCATCACCTACGTATAAGGAAATATGTGGGGGGTGTCGCATTAAAAGTAAGAGTCATGCCTATGGTTTAGTTAAACATTTAATTGATGAAGGATATCTTGAGAAGAACAAAGATATTAATCTTAATCGTCAATTGAAGTTAACTAAAAAAAGATATAGGATTATGGTGTAAACGCCTCGAGTTTACCACGCTAGGTTAGTTTATTTTTTTCATTCCCTAGCGATTCCTAAACTTCCCCCACTAGCTGGGGGTTTTTTTTGTCAAATCAACGAGAAGATATCTAACGTAAAGGTACAAAAAGATTGGTGTATTTGGTATACGATTGGGTAGGGGTATATATTTACGGCTGTATATGGGCGACTGAGAGCCTCTGAATTATAAGGTTTGTTCTAATTCTTAGCGAATGGTAGCCATTCTTCTAATTGTTCATCAGTCATGGTAGATTGTGGTATAGCGCAACCTTCAAAAGATTTAATTCCTTTGCCAATCATTATGATAAATAAAAATATTGCCAACACTATTAAAAAATCTTTCATCTAACGTCTCACTAATGAACCACCAAAATATAATCCTATGATACTAGACACCACATGTGTATCTAATGGTGTGATTACTAATCCACCTAATGGTTTCCACAATGTCATGTCGGTGCTGCTACTAAAAATCCAGAATCCTTTGGATACTGATTCGGTATAGCCAACAAAGATATCCATGCTTGGATCTATGAATGGTGCTAACTTAGGTAGGACTATGATTGCCATGACACACATCAAAGCAATGTATCTTCTTGTGTTCTTAGTGAATTGATCTGTTACGTTGCGAGCCTTGTCAAATTGTTTGGATTGGAAGTCTGCTCTAGCCATCAACATTTTTTGTTGTTCAGCTTTGTCTTTACTATTTTGTGCCATGATACCTAAGATACCACCCAGTACAGTTGATGCACCCATTGATAGTAGTTCCATTGGTATACCCATGTTATCTCCCTAGTGGATTGTCGTTCAAAACATTATATAGCTTTTCAAATTCTTTCTCACTCCAGGATGTCATACTTTCCTCGACTTCTGATATCTCATCATAGACTTCTGAGATGTCAGCTTTCATTTCTTTGAGCTGTGTTGATTGCGTTTCTACTATACCTTCTAGCTTTGCAATCCTGTCTAACAGTACAGAGGTATCAGCCTTCTTAATTTTACTTAGTCTGGCATTAATCTTTTTTACTTCGTCTACTGTATTTTGGAGCTTTGAATCGTTTGCGCTCATTTTGTAGATTATCCCACCTGCGGCTGGAATTATTGTCAAGACCAGCGATAGTAATACTGCTGGTGTTAAGGTTATACTCTTGCTCCCCTCCATATATCTGCTCCTGTCTCAAACTAATTGTGTCTACCATGCTAATAGAATCAGTAATGATTTGCAAATAAGCAATCGGTAATGGTAGTTGCTCTATAACTTGAGGCTTTGCAGTACTGACTTCAAGCGTAGCTTTAGGCCTGCTAGTATTTTTCTTAGCTGTACTTGTAGGTCTATCAACTTGAACATCATCTTTTGTTTCTGACTTAGTTTCGCTGTTATCTGCTGTACTTTCTTTGGTCTCCCTCTCCCCTTCTTCTCCTTCGGTTTCTCGTATGTCGCTTGCTCCATCATTTGTTTCTGCCTCAACTGTTTCAATTTTGTTTTCTGCTTCTGGCTCAATTTCCCGTCTTTCATCTGTAGTCTCCACCATCTCTGGTTGTTGTTGTGGTGTGTCCTGCACCTGGATTTCTTGTATCTCCTGTATAGGTTCTACCTCAATCATGTCAGGTATGTCAACAGGCATTTCTATTTGTGTTGGTATATCAATACTAATATCTGGCATACTAATATCAATGACAGCTACTGGCTGTACCTCTGGTATATCTATCTCCATCTGTGGTATCTCAACACGTATCTCTTGGATTAAATCTAAAGTAACCTCAGTTGATAGCTCAAGTCCACCAATCATAGTTTCTTCTATCACTACAATCTCCTCAATGATTGGCTCAACTACAACAGGCTCTACAACAGGTGCTATGTAGTCATCGTAAGTAAGTAAGAACTCATAGTTATCTGTGATCGGACCTAACCAATGGGTAGAGTTACCTGTGTCTACACCTGACAGCTCAAAGTTAATAGCTACTTCACCTGTAAGAAAGGTATCGTTAATAGACTTAGTAAAGGTATGATGAGTCCAGGCATCTTCATAAGGTACAGCAATAGTATGACTAGATATCTCTGTGGTTGTGCCATCGGTAAAGGTAATGTTAGTTACTATAGTGTCATCGCCACCAGCAGTACACCAACCAGTTGCAGTATTACCACAACCATAGCCGTTGTATTTCAGGGTATACGATTTAATTTCTTTACCTTGCTCTATACCAGTTAGGCTAACCAGTTGTGATATGGTAGAAGTTTGTCCATTGAATCTTACAGTTGGGCTGTTGCCTGCATCACTATAAGAATTAGCATCACGCTTAACATCAGTATCTGAAAGAGTCCACCCATCTGTATTCTCGTCAAATGTATTGTTAGTTAATAGGTTGTCCGTAGTAGTTTCTTCTGCCGACAGGCTGGTCAGCATCAAACTTAACAGGAGTAGCCTTATGGTTTTGGATAACATTATTGTCCTCATCTAATATACCACGCTTACGGTATTCTTCTATAGCTTCATCACCTATCTTACCATTGATAGGACAAGGTGAGCCAGCCGCTATCATGGATTTAAAAACTCTGGGATCTTGACACAACATAGCAGTCGCACTTATCTTCATACCTAATTGTGCTAACGCTCGTGATAGTTTTATTCTTTGACAATTTTTATCTTCAACATGCACACCACCTGAGATACCAAACCATCCACCTGAGATACCACCTGATCTTACCACTACACATATATCAGAGTACGCACCTGATGTACCCATTGATGGTACGGATGGTGGGGTTACTGGCATATCTTTATATCTTATATTGGAATCTGCTGCTTGACACTCAGCAATGTAGGCTAGGACTATAGCAAGTATGACTATAAAAGCTAAGCTGCGCATACATTAGCCTTTAGGATACTTGTCTTTAGTTGCCTTAATAACAACTTTCCAAGCATCAATGCCGTCATTATAAATTTTATCTAACTGTTCTTCAATGGAAGGGTACTCTGCTTTTCTTTTTCTAGCATAATCAAGATTGTCATAAGCAGTAGATAACTCTGCCATCTTTGCTTCAATAGCAGACTTAGCAACAGGTGTAGATGTCCACTCAATATTATCTATATCTTCGTTTTTAACAGTACATACTGCGTTAGCATCTATAGCTAGTATGGCTGATAATATATCTTTACTTGGTTCTGTATTCATTATTCAATCTCCATTAAACTTACATGCGTTCTGGTTCTTGATGTATAGGTTTGGTCATTATCATTTTGATTTCGGTTTACATAAATAGTAGTTGCACCATCTCCAGCACCAAAATAAAATTTATAATCTACTTGATTTGTTGTTGATGGGCTGTCTACTATTGTTCCACCTAATGCTGTTGATACTCTATTGCCATCACCATTTTGGTCATAGTTACCAGCTAATGAAGCCTGTCTATTACTTGCTGCTGTACCAGATAAACCTGTTACATGTGAATATCCACCACCGTTTATTTGTCTATACAACCTCATTCGTAGCCCACCAACATTAGCAGCAATTCTAATTTGTGGAATAAAAAAATCTATTTTAACATCATTTGATGATGAAGTTGGGGTTATGCTATAAGCAATACTTCCTGCCGCATCAGTAGTTGAATTTGCAATACTAATTGAATATAAGGTTGCATCAGAACCTGTAACGACTTGTTTTACCTTACCTCCTTCAAGTAATTCTCCTGCATCTACTTTCTTTAACGCATTGTCTGTAGCATCGTGAAACATAATATGATCTGCTGCTGCAATCGTAGTATCTGATAATCCACTAATAACTGTTGGATCTAAATGTTCTTCTGATATTGCATCGTCTGCTATTTTAGCTGCGGTAACTGCATCTGCTCCTAGCTTATCTGTTGTAACTGCACCATCATTTATTTTTGCAGTTTCTACTGCACTTGCTGCAATCTCTGCTGTATCAATAGCATTGTCTGCCATCAAAGCATTTGTTATAGCATTATCTGCTATTTTTGCTGAGGTAATTGCATCGTTTGCTATGGTCAATGCTCCTGTATCTGCAAGCGTTGCATCACCTGATATCACATTGTCTATGTATTTGCTTGTGCCTGTGTCGTATAGCAACAACGAACCATCAGCAGGTGAAGTTATATTGGTATCACTTAGTCCTGCTAGGGTAGAGCCAGTTACATCATCAAATGAACTACCGTTGTATACCTTTAATATATTAGTACCTGTGTTGAATACCAAATCTCCAGCATCATTGTCTGAGCCTGGATCACTACCTGCTACTCGGTATCTTGCAGCAAAGCTGTTGACTCCTGCTACATTAGCAGCAACAGTAGCTATGTTTGCTACGTTGGCTGTTGTACCTACTATGTTTAAGTCTGATACAAAATCACTGGTAGCTAAGGTATTTAAATCACTCACAATATCTGATGTAGCTAACACGTTTATGTCAGACACTATGTCTGATGTTGCTAGTATACTTAAATCAGTAACAATAGCTGAAGTAGCTAATGTATTTAAGTCTGAAACAATATCAGAAGTTGCTAGTGTATTTAAATCACTTACGATATCTGAAGTTGCCAGTACATTAATATCAGTTACGATATCACTAGTAGCTAAAGTATTTAAATCTGATACTACGTCTGAGGTAGCTAAGATAGCTAAGTCTGCTACTATATCAGCGTTAGCCAATATATCTAAGTCAGTTACGATAGCACTTGTTGCTAATGTATTTAGGTCAGACACAAAGTCTGATGTAATTAAACTAGCTTTAGCTGCTACTGATGTTACATTACTAGCTATACCAGCGACTGTTGTAACATTGCTAGCAATACCTGCAACTGTAGTTACATTACTGGCTATGCCTGCAACTGTTGTTATGTTGCCTGTTATTGTTCCAAGAGCAGATAAATTGCTTGAGGTAATAGTACAAGCTGGATCTCCATCGCCATCAAACTCTAGTATTTTGTTTGCTCTACTTGCCTTAACAGGTAGTTGCATATCGAAACCTGTAGTTGTTTCTGCTAATGGTAGACGAATGGATCTTGAAGAACTCTCTTCTCTTTCTGCCATCATTGCCATCAATATATCAAGCTGTGTATTCAATGCAGTTACATCAAAAGATGCAGCAGGTGTAAAGTCTGTAGTTCTTTCTACTACAATATCTCTTACAATTACTATGCTGTCATCTGCTGTAGCACCAGCACCTAAAGTTACTGTGCCTCCAGCTCCAAACTCATATGCGCTATCACTAGCATTGGTTGTACCTTGCACACTAAACTGTGCCACACTACTAGGCGCTGCATTATAGGTTAGTGCTGTGCCATTACGGAATACTTTAATATCTGCTGTGTTAAAAAATTCAAAACCTATTGTGAATACTGTTTGACTACTTGTTGCAGTATATACATTTCTTGGTGTATTTTTAGCTGTTGCTATTGTCATCTTAGTACCTCCGCACCTTTATCCCAGATTGCTCCAAAGAAGTTATTCCACCATATCATATTATTGCCTGGTATCATCCTTTTAATATTTTCAGATTTTTCATCATAAGGTGTATCTTGCATAAATGCACCTATAACATTTAAAAATAAACCTGGAGCAGGACCAACAAATTCACCACCTGCATCAAATTTATTTGCTTTACCAAATCTGCCACCTGTACCTATACTTGGTCTAATACCTAATGGTGTGTCAAAAGCACCTTCAGATACAGTCTCTAATATAAAGTTTGCATCTCCTACTAAACCTAATACACCAGACATTTCAATTCCTCTATATATTCGTTCTTGCATAGTTTTATGTTCATAATATGCTGGATTTTTTAGGTAATCACCCAACATGCCAAATAAAATTAAAGCTATACAACCTGATCCTACAGCTTGTTCTCTGCCACTTAGCCCAGATAACATAAGTTTTCTGTTTGCAGCAAAAGACCAAGCAAAAAACTGCAATGGTAGAGCTAAAAATCCATTATTTAATTTACCACCTACTTCTTGTTTTTCAAAGCCTAGAAAAAATTTACCAAACTTATTATCAAAAAATTTTGCTGTTGTATCTGTATTCATTTGTATTACACCAAACATCATATTAGGTTTATCAGCTATATTTGGTGTAATAATAGTTCTTTGCACATCATCAAAGATAGAATATTGTAATTTTTTAGACAATCGTTGACCATGTTTTTTCTTCATCCATTCGTTTTGTTTTATATAATATAATCCATTTTTAGTTTGATGTGTAGGCATCTTACCTATTTGCCTTGCTGTTTTTAAATCTATACCATAAGAATTTAATCTTAAAATTTCTGCATCTGTTGCTGTTCCTTTAGCAACCTTAACTGAATCCTCTATAAATCTATGAGCAGATATAGTAGATGTCCATTCTTTCATAAGTTGAGTATGAGGAGACAATAAGTTAGCGTGATAAAATGGACCTTGCACGTTATCTAATGGCCTGCCTATAAACTTATCAAAAAATTTTCCAAACATAGTAGTACCACTACCAACTCTACTTTCTGTAATACCTACTACTCGTTGTGCTGCTGCATTGTTCATTACTACATCATAACTATCAGCTAACCATTTCATTTCTTTTAACTGCATATTCATTTCTTTAGAATTTGCGTTAAAAGGATTTTTAGCATTTAATACTCTAAAAGTATTTTCCCATCCATGCACCATTGGCATACGAGCTATATCAACCATTGATGATAAATATACTTTACCCATCATAGTAGTAGAACCCCAGTTTCTTAATGCGTGTGGTAATCTAGCTTTAAAGAAACTACTTGGATCTCCTGTATTATAAACACCATACAGTTTATCTCTCATACCATTTAATCTATTGTTAATAGCATCTATTTCACCAAAATCATTACTACCTGCTTTATAATCATCAACCAACATTTTTTGTCTAGCATCCCACAATGTTGTTTTCATTTGTTGATCGCCAAATTTTCTAGTCATTTCTATACGTTTAGAAGTTCTATCACTATATGTCCTAAATAAAAAATTAATATCTCTAATTAAAAATCCTTCTAATTCTGCATCTGTCATAGTTAA
>Ga0228674_1002462_pt1 | contig 10154 bp, 5 predicted proteins | sample 1D_rmetaG_FD_189054 | JGI IMG/M metagenome (GOLD analysis project Ga0228674, IMG submission 189054) | Seawater microbial communities from Monterey Bay, California, United States - 1D_r | ecosystem: Environmental > Aquatic > Marine > Coastal | place: USA: California | collected 2016-09-26
CTGGTAGGGGCTACCCTTGCGGTCGCCCGCTTAATTATATATTTATCTATTGAATATATTGCTACTCATCCTCCAGTCTCTCTACGAAACTAAAATCCAGTTGCTTTTTCAATAAGTCAGCATGCTTTAGTTTAACTCTTATTCTATCACCAAAAGTTAGCTTCTCACCAGTTCTTGTCCCCACTACACAATAGTTCTCATCATCATGAACGAAATGGTCGTGATCAATCTCTGAAAGACGTACCATACCTTCACAACGAGTCTCTTCTACTTCTGCATAAATACCGTAAGCACTAACACCACTAATAACGGCATCAAACTCTTCTCCGACTCTGTCGGCCATAAATTCAACTTGTTTGAATTTAATCGATGCTCTTTCAGCATCTGCAGCTAGTTTTTCACGCGCTGATGAATGTTCGCAAAGCTCAGCATAGAAATCCTTAGAAGGAGACTTTTTACCATCTAGGTAATGTTGTAATAGTCTATGCACCATTACATCAGGGTATCTTCTAATAGGAGATGTAAAGTGAGAGTAGTGATCAAATGCTAATCCATAATGACCAACATTTTCCACATCATATATTGCCTTAGCCATTGTTCTAATAGCTAATGTTTCAATCATTTCTTGTTCTTTAGTCCCTTTGATGTCAGTCATAAGAGTGTTCAAAGCACGAGATATTTTTGCACCGTTATCAGCACTTTTTACACCGAAGCCTAGTTTTCTTACGAATTGAGAAAATACTTGGAACTTATCTGGATCAGGATTATCGTGAACTCTAAATACAAACGTTCTATCCTTTTTGTCTCTTCCTTTCGAAACGAATTCAGTTACTTTTTTATTTGCTAAAAGCATGAATTCTTCAATCAAGTGGTTCGAGTCTTTTCCTTCTTTAAAGTAGACACCAATTGGTTTAGCATCTTCATCCAGTTCAAACTTAACTTCTTTCTTACCGAAATTGATTGCACCCTTTTTATAACGCCTTTCTCTTAGTTGCTTGGCTAATCTATCAAAAGTTAAAATCTCTTCTTTGAAATCTCCTTCACCTCCTTCTATAATTTCTTGAGCTTCTTCATAAGTAAACCTTCTATCCGAGTGAATAGCTGTTCTACCAAACCATGAACCAACGATATCTGCATTGTCATCCATCTGGAAAACCGCAGAGAAAGTATATTTATCTTCATTTGGTCTTAGTGAGCAAACTCCGTTAGAAAGTTTCTCAGGAAGCATAGGTACTACACGGTCAACTAAATAGACCGATGTAGCTCTTTTTACAGCTTCTTTGTCTATTATGTCACCTGGTTGAACATAATGTGTTACATCAGCAATATGGATTCCTATTTCCCAGTTTCCATTGTCTAATTGCTGAATAGATAAAGCATCATCAAAATCTTTTGCATCAAATGGATCAATGGTTAACGTAGTGACATTACGCATGTCTCTTCTTTTTGCAATTTCCTTTTCATCCAATTCCATTGGAATAGATGCAGCGTAATCTTCAACGTGCGCTGGAAATTCATAAGGAAGGTCAAACTCCCAAAGAATCGCATGAATTTCAGCATCATTTTCACCTGGATTACCTAATATTTCTACAATTTCTCCGTACGGACTTTTAGCTTCAGCTGGCCAATCCAACATTTTTACTACAGCCTTTTGTCCTTTTTTACCTCCGTTAAGTTTATCTAAAGGAATAAAGAAATCGACTTTAATCTTTTGATCATCAGTGATTAAAAAAGCATATTTACTGGAAACGTCAAGTACACCAACAAAGTGTTTTTTAGCTCTTTCAATTACTTCAACTACTTCACCTTCCATTTTTTTACCTGACGAAGTGATATTTACTTTCACCTTATCCCCAGGGAAAGCATGTCCCATGTTCTTTTGATGAATGAAAACATCGTCTTCCATATCAGGAGAAACTAAGTATGCAGAACCTCTAGTTGTACCATCTAACTTTCCAGTAATGTAGGAAGTAGGTAGGTCCATTCTAAATTTCCCTCTACTATCATGATTAATGATGCCTTGAGAAGTAAGTTCAGTTAAGGCAGCCATGGCTTGACCTTTAGCAATTGCATTGGTGATTTTCAGTCTAGAGCAAACCTGTTTATGGTTCAAAGCTAGTTTAGGATCCTTTTTGAATAGGTGTAACACCTTATCCTTTAAGCCAGCATTTGACCCGGTGGTTGTTTTTCTTTTTTTCTTTCTAGACATAATTGAAGTACTTGTTTTAAATGTACTCTTAAAGAGAGGAAAAGTATTGTAATAAGCGGATTAGTAATCAACTGTGTAAAGTGAATAGAGAATTTAGGACATAAAAAAAGGGAGTCATTGACTCCCTTTTTTAGTTTTGTATTTTGCTATTACTTCAAGAAGTTAGCTTTCATTGGATTGTTTAAAGAATCCATTTCAAACTCAACTAATGGGAACGCAAACTCATTTGCTTGGAATTGAACAGTAGTTCTTGAATCACTGTTGTTTTCAACGCTAGTCCAAGATCCAACTCCCATAATTACCATTCTCATTTCAACAACTTCAGAAGTTTCTTCAGTTCTCTCGATTCTGATAACTTCATAAGTTCCTTTTGGAGAAGTTAATTCTCCCCAACCGTTAACTGCAAGAGATACAGAACCAGTTCTTGCCATTCTCATTGAATCAACAGATACTCCGTTTCCTAAATCTATAGAAAAAGGGATAGTGTTTATAGAAGAGAAATCATCAGAGAAGTTATCTCCATTAGTCATTGGATAGAAAATCAAAGACATTGGGTCTTGGAATCCTAAAGCAACTGGAATTGGAGATCCCATGTTAGCAGACATACCTAAAACCTCTACACCAGTTGCAGATGAGTTTAAGTACATGTGGCTCATTGGCTCTGTTTCAATAGCTAAGTTAGCATCTGTAAATACAGCAGCACTTGCAGTTGTTGAAGGGTCAATGAAAGTCATTGTATCAACATCATGCTCTACTAACCAATCAAAGTTCCAAGAAGCATTCTCACCAGCAGCCATATCAATAGAATCTTGTAAAAGAGTATCTTCTGATAAATAGATAATATCACCTACTGTAGGTGCGTTTGTTCCGTCAACTGTAATAGATACTGGAACCTCAGTAGTATCATCACCACCGTTTCCTGTTCCACCATTGTCCGTAGTGTCTTCTTCTTCTTCACTACATGCAGTGAACATTAAACCAGCTGAAAGCAAACCAACAGCAAATAATCTTTCTAATTTCATAGTTCTAATTTTAATAAGTACTTGTTACTAATAGTTATAAATAAACTCGTGGAGCAAAAATAGGCATTCGTCGTAAATAATGACATACTCATTATTGCTTCCTAAACTCGCTAATCAGTGGCAAGACGATTTTTTATGTCAAATGGTTGCCTCGGATTTGTAATTTAGTGCACAAATCAATCAAAATGGCTTTAATTAAAACGGTAAGAGGCTTTACTCCTCAAGTTTCAGAAGATGCTTATTTAGCAGAAAATGCTACGTTAATAGGTGATATCACTATGGGAAAAGAATGCAGTTTTTGGTTTAACTGCGTGGTGAGAGGTGATGTGAATGCTATTAAAATGGGTAACAGAGTAAATGTTCAAGATGGTGCTGTTGTTCACGGAACATTTGAAAGGGCTTCTACAGATATAGGTAATAATGTGAGTATTGGTCATAATGCATTGGTTCATGGATGTACGATCAAGGATAATGTTTTGATAGGTATGGGAGCTATCGTTATGGATAATGCAGTGATTGGAGAAAATAGCTTGATAGCAGCTGGAGCGGTTATACTGGCTAATACTGTTGTTGAACCTAACAGTGTTTATGCTGGCGTACCTGCAAAAAAAATAAAGACAATAAATCCTGAATTGCAAAAAGGGGAAGTGGAAAGGATAGCCGAGAACTACGTAAAGTATTCAAGCTGGTTTAAAGAGGATTAAGCTTTTAATCTTCTTTTAATTTCCTCTAATTTTTCTAGTTTTTTAGCGGTACGTGTATCCTTACTGGTTTGAGTAAAGTACTTGTGCTTCTTTAAAAATTTGACTTGAACGCCATCCCATTCATTTGGGTTTTTGATCTTTCCGTATTCTATCAGCTCTTGACACAATGAGTCTGAGATTTCATCAAAGTCATCTCTACCCAAGTAGTCTAAATCCGCATCACATAGAATTTCCTGATAGATATTCTTTGGGTTTTGAGGAATTGCTGTGGCTAATATCATGTCCTCAATAATATCCATTTGAGCATCTGTATAATCGTATCGAGGCAATAACTCTCGAGCCAATTCGACTCCTTGAGGTTCATTTTTCCAGTATTTTCTTAGGAATCCTGCATCGTGGAATAGAGCTGCAGTTTTGATTAGCATAACGCTTTCGTCATCCATTCCTTCAGAAATTGCAATTCTTTCAGAAGAACGAATTACATCTCTAGTATGATGAACACCATGATAATGTAAATTTCTTGGCAAGTCTTTTTCCAATCGGTTGATTAAGTGTTTTCTAACACGGTTGTAATTGAGCTTACTAAAAATATTAAAGTCTAATAATTCTTTGAACTTAATGTTTGGTCTTCTTCCTTGTCCATTTATTGAAAGTTCTTCCTTAATACCAGAAACAAAGTACATGTCAATCTCACCTTTGTTTTTAGCAGGAATCTTACCTCTGTAATCCAGTTGGAAATACTTGTTTACATATCTAAAAGTGGATCCAGAAATATTGATTTTTGTGGTCTCGGAAGATGACTCCATTCTAGCAGCGGTATTCACGGTATCACCCCAAATATCGTAAGCGAACTTTTTCTTCCCAACGACTCCAGCAATAACCTCACCGGTATGAATTCCAATTCTTAACTCCCAAGCTAGCTTACCTTCCGCAAGTCTTTCTTTTTTATGTTGAGCCATGAATTCCTGAATATCCATGGCGGCTAACACCATGTCAATCGGATTCGTTTTATTCCTTATCGGAACTCCTCCTGCTGCCATATATGCATCACCACTTGTTTTAATTTTCTCGACATTATACTTTTCCATAATGTCATCGAAAGCATTAAAACAGCGATCCAATTCATCTACTAGTTCTTGCGGTTCTAATCGTTCAGCAATTTTCGTAAAGCCTTTGAAATCACAGAACATCACCGTTGCCATTCTGTAATGACGAGGAGAAGCTTTTCCTTTAGTAATCAGTTCATCAGCTGTTTCCTGAGGAAGGATGTTCAAAAGAAGTTTCTCTGCCTTATGTTTTTCTTTTTCGATTAATTCTTTTTGAATTTCGATCTTTTTCTTTTGCTCTAATACTTTCTGCGTTCGAACATTAACCTGCTGTTCTAATAATCTTTTTTGAGCCTTTACCATTGCTAAACGACTAAAGTAGATTCCAAGGATTAAACCTAAAAGAATAATACCGGCAACGATTCTAAACCACCATGTGTCCCAAATAGGAGGAAGGATCGTGATTTTAACTTCTGCAAATTCTTTCCCCCAAACTCTATCACTGTTTGCAGCAGCTACTTTAAAAGTGTATTCACCAGCGTCTAGGTTGTTGAATGTGGCAAATTTTCTGTTTTTACCAAAAACCCAGTCTTCTTGTAGTCCTTCAAGTTTGTACTTATACCAATTGTCTTTTGGAGACGAGAAATGTAGTCCAACAAAATCAAAGGAAAGGTTGTTTTGATGGTGATTCAATTTTAACTCGTACTTCTCGATTTCATGCAATCTAGACTTGATGTGCTTGGTAAGATCAAGGTTTTCGTCTAGAATAGAAATCCCTGTAATGTTGATTTTAGGAACCAAGGTGTTGGAACGAATGTTAGCTGGGTTAAAGCTGTTAAAACCGTTAATACCTCCAAAGAATACTTCTCCATATTCATCAATATGATAAGCTCCGATATTGAACTCATCAGATTGTAAACCTGATTTTTCGGTAAAAATTCTAACTGAATTATCATCGGTGTTAATTTGAGAAAGACCCTTATTTGTACTTGCCCAAATATTTCCGAATCCGTCTAATACCAATCCATACACAACGTTGTTTGATAAACCTTGCTTTTCGGTTAAATGGTAAAATCGTTTTTCTTCAGGTACATATTTGTTAAGCCCCCCTCCATATGTAGCACACCAGATATTCCCATCCTTATCTTCGGTGATGCTTAGAACCATGTTGTGATTCAGTCCTTGTCGGTTTCCAGCACTGTAACTAAATACTTCAAAAGCATAAGAGCCATCATTTTTTTTGAAAATGCGATTTAATCCACCACCATCGGTTCCTATCCAAATGTTTCCCTTGCTGTCTTGATACACACAACGAACTACATCAAAAGACAAGGAGAAAGAATCTTTACTTGCTACAAAGTGTTCTTTAAGTTTAAGATGCTTATCAAGTAACCATAAACCTGCTTTTCCTCCTATCCAGAATTGACCTTCATTATCTTCCAAAATAGAGTAAGTAGATGTATTATACCCTTTGTCAAAATCTAGTTTTAATGATCGGATATAGTCTAATCTTCCTTCTTCAAATGAGAAAATTTTAAGCCCTTCATCATTTCCTCCTACCCATAAACGATCTCTGGAATCCATAAAAATATTAGAAACGTTTCCTTTAGGTATTTGAGAATCCTCAGAGGAGTAGGTTTTGAAAGAATTATTCCCTCTATTATATACACTAAGACCTCTTGTACTTCCTGCTAAAATGTAATTTCCACTTGTTTCAAATGTCCAAATGTTGTTGAATAACTGAGATTTACCTTTTTCTTTTTGATGCTTGTAAAGCTTGAATTGGGACTTGTTTTCATCAAACTTATTTAATCCACGATCTGTACCTATCCACAACGATCCGAAATCATCCAATAAGAAAGAAGATACTTTAGCCGGTTGTGCATCATAATTTGAAATTAATTCAGAGGCAATATTTTCAATGATCGTATCCTTTTGAAGGATGATAACTCTTGATAGACCATAACTGGTTCCAATCCAGAAGAAGTTATTGTGTCTATACAAAGAGGAAATATCGTTTGATTTCAGACCTGACCTTTCGTCTATTCTGGATATTAATCTCAAATGACTGTTAACCACAATTGCTTTGAATGCACCTTGGTTTGTAGCCAACCAAAGTTCATTTTCAAGAATGCTTAAGGAGTTTATTATCAGGTTTTCAGCTTTTTTAGGGAAATGAATTTGACTAAGCGTATTGTTTTCCATTGTAAAGAGTGAACCATCACAAAGTATGATGATTTGCTCGTCAAAACTTACACATTGAAGAATTTGTCTTTTGATAAGTGGTTTGATGGTATCGATTATCGTTTGACTTGAGTCATTTAGCTCATTAATGCGATAAAGACCTTTACTTCTTGTGCTAACCCACATCGTTCCATCTTTATCTTCCATTAAATGATTAATGGCTTGATCTTGGAACGTTTTGTTTTTATCGAATTGGATAAAGCTTTTCTTGGCATCATTGTAAACTGAAAGTCCGGCTTCTGTTGCAATCCAGATATTATTGTTTTTATCTGCTTTTACATGGTTAATGTAATTATCCGCAATAGAGTTTTCATCAAATGGATCTGGTTTGAAGACAGTAAATTTATATCCATCGAATTTATTCAATCCATCCTGAGTACCAATCCATAGATATCCTTTTTGATCTTGTTCCACACAATTCACGATGGTTTGAGATAAGCCATCACGGATATCGTATTTCTCAAAATTGATCCCTGACTGAGATAACAGACAGAAATTTAGCGAGATAAAAAAGAAGCTTAACCAAACCTTCATATATCAAAAATAGCTTTTTGAGGCATACAACTCCATTTTTTCTATCTTCGATATATGACAGACAATCAAAGAAGTATTGCAGTTATAGGTGGAGGAAGTTGGGCAACAGCTATTGTAAAGATGCTGTGTAATAACTGTGACAAGGTTTCCTGGTGGATTCGTAACAAGCAGAACATAGATCATATCAAGCAATACAGACACAACAAGAACTATTTAAGTTCAGTTGAGTTTTCATTGGAACAATTGCATTTAAGCAATGATTTAAACGAGGTGATTGAAAATAATGATGTTTTAATTTTTGCTGTTCCTTCTGCTTTTTTACATGAAACATTATTGTCTCATAACATTGAAAGTCTAAAAGGAAAGCTAATTATATCGGCCATTAAAGGAATTATTCCTGAGACTAATCAAATTGCAGGGAAGTATTTTCATAAGACATATGATGTGCCTTATGAGGATTTCGGAATTATAAGTGGTCCTTGTCATGCTGAAGAAGTGGCTTTAGAAAGACTTTCATACTTAACTATTGCGAGTGGGATAGAGTCTGATGCTCAATTTATAGCAGAAAAGTTGGCCTGTAGATATATTTCAACGACTGTAAGTGACGATACGTTCGGGACAGAGAATTCTGCGGTTTTAAAGAATATATTCGCTTTAGCTAACGGAATATGTGATGGTTTAGGTTATGGAGATAATTTTAGTGCCGTATTAATTTCAAATGCAATTCAAGAAATCGAGCGTTTTGTTGATACCGCCAACCCAATTCATAGAGATGTGAAATCATCTGCCTATTTAGGGGATTTACTGGTAACAGCATATTCGCAGTTCTCAAGGAATAGAACTTTTGGTAAGATGATCGGTAAAGGGTATTCTGTGAAATCGGCACAAATTGAAATGAATATGATTGCCGAAGGGTATTATGCGGTAAAATGTATTCATATCACGAATAAAAAACACAAGGTAGATTTACCAATTACAGAAGCAGTCTATAGAATTCTTTATGAAGGTGTTTCACCATCAATAGAAATGAGACTATTAGCAGAAAGGCTAAGTTAAGAGGCTGTTTTACAAGTCAAGTTTAAAGCTTGAACTTTGGACATTGCTCGCTAAAAAGCTAGCTTTGTAATTCAATTAATTCTTATGTATAGAACACACAATTGTGGCGAATTACGCCTATCAAATAAAGGAGAGAAAGTAGTATTAAGTGGTTGGGTTCAAAAGATGCGTGATAAAGGCGCAATGGTTTGGATCGATTTACGTGATAGATACGGTATTACTCAGTTGATTATCAATGATGAGTCAGATAAAGCATTGTTTGAAAAGGCTAGAGAATTAGGAAGGGAGTTTGTTATTAAAGCTTCTGGAGAGGTAATCGAAAGAGAGTCTAAAAACCCAAATATTCCAACAGGAGAAGTTGAGATTTTATTATCAGATATAGAGATCTTAAATAAGGCTCAAACACCTCCGTTCACTATCGAAGATAACACCGATGGTGGTGATGAATTAAGGATGAAATATAGATATCTAGATATTAGAAGAAATCCTGTTAAGGAGAAGTTGATGCTAAGATCTAGAATAGCTAACGAGATTAGAAACTACCTAGATAATATCGATTTTATGGAGGTTGAAACTCCATATTTAATTAAATCTACTCCAGAGGGGGCAAGAGATTTTATTGTTCCTTCAAGAATGAATCCGGGACAAGCTTATGCTTTACCACAGTCTCCTCAAACATTTAAGCAGCTTTTAATGGTTGGTGGTATTGATAAGTACTATCAAATCGTAAAGTGTTTTAGAGATGAGGACTTAAGAGCAGATAGACAGCCAGAGTTTACTCAAATTGACTGCGAAATGTCTTTTGTGGAACAAGAGGATATCATGAATACTTTCGAAGGGCTTTATAAGCATCTTTTGAAGAAGTTTAAGGACGTAGACGTTGATCAATTTGAAAGAATGACATATGCTGACGCAATGCGTTTATATGGATCGGATAAGCCGGATCTTAGGTTTGATATGCAGTTCGTTGAATTGAATGACTTAGCTAAGGACAAAGGTTTTGTTGTGTTTGATTCTGCTGAATTATTGGTTGGAATTAACGCTGAAGGATGTGCTGAGTTCACAAGAAAGCAACTGGATAAATTAACGAAATACGTTCAGACTCCTCAAGTTGGAGCGAAAGGATTGGTATACGTGAAGTGCAATGAAGATGGATCGTTTAAGTCTTCAGTGGATAAATTCTTCGATCAAGATGCGTTGAAAGCTTGGGCTGAAAAGTTCAATGCTAAGGCAGGGGATTTAATTTTGATTTTGGCTGGTGAAAAAGACAAAACAAGAAAACAATTGAATGATCTAAGATTACATATGGCAGATTTATTAGAGCTTAAGAAGCCTGATT
>Ga0228674_1002468_pt1 | contig 10140 bp, 16 predicted proteins | sample 1D_rmetaG_FD_189054 | JGI IMG/M metagenome (GOLD analysis project Ga0228674, IMG submission 189054) | Seawater microbial communities from Monterey Bay, California, United States - 1D_r | ecosystem: Environmental > Aquatic > Marine > Coastal | place: USA: California | collected 2016-09-26
CGCTGCAGGCCCTGGATCCCACCTTCGACGCGCTGCTGCCGTCGAAGGTGGGATCCAGGGCCTGCAGCGCGGTCAGCGATTCATCGAACATGGCTTCGAAATCGAGCACTTCGATGACCGCCGGGGCAGGCAGCTGGGACAGATTGACACTGGTGAACGAGCCGGATGCCACGGTTAGCGAACCTCGATTCCTTCGATGGTGATGGCCTGCCCGTCGGGTAGATGGATGCCGGTGACTGCCAGGATCATCACGCCAGGGGCGGGGAGGGAGACGTCGACGTTCTCGACGTGGAGCCGCGGTTCCCATCGCGCCAGGGCGTCGACGGTGGCGGCAATCAGGTCCATGCGCAGCGAGCGATTCGTGGGCGCATCGATCAGTTCAAACACGCGTGAGCCGTATTCGCGGCGCAGTACGCGGGAGCCAAGGGGCGTGGTGAGGATGTCACGCACGGATTGGTGCAGATGGGCCAGCCCATCCAGTGATTTGCCGGTGTTGGCGTTGATTCCTCGCATGGTCTCTATCGTCGTGGAGTGCGGGTTTTCAGGGCATTGCACGCGTGGCCACTCAGGCCTGCGCCGGCGTGGTCGGTGCGGTGGGGCCCTGCGCGGTGTGCTTGTGCGCCTTCAGGCCGATGGCGCCGGCCTTGATCTCGCCCGGGGTGCTGATGTCCTTGCCGGCGGTGATCGCACCGGTCACGTCCAGGTCGCCGGTGGCCTTGATCGACGGTGTATCGAGCAGCACCGATTCGCTGGCGATCACCTGCGCGCTTGCGCAGGTCACGATGACCTTGCCGCTGCCGACGTTGACGCTCAGCGTGGAGGTTTCCTGGTCGTACTCGACGATGCTGCCGTCGGCGTACTGGGTGCGCTGCCGCATGCGCGAGTCAGCCGGTGCGGCGAAGCGGTCCTGGTACAGGCTGCCCAGCACCAGCGCCTGGCCCGGATCGCCATAGGGACAGGCCAGCACCACCTGCTCGCCCGGCTCGGGCGCGCACCAGCTGCGTACGCCCGGCCCGGCACGTCGTTCCAGCCAGGGAATCCAGTCGGTGAGCATGCCGTCGGCATCGACGCGCACGCGCGCTGTGGCTTCGTCGAGCTCGCGCACGACGCCGATCATCAACAGGTTGCCGATCAGCCGTGCGTGCTCGGCGCTCATGGCGCGTGCTCCGGCAGCGGTTGGTAGCGCGGCTCATGGGCACGGCCGATCTCGGGCGCGAAGCTGAAACTGGCGCGCGGTACCACGCCGCCGGTCTCTTCCCAGGCGTTGCTGCCCAGTGCCATCGGCAGCGACCATTCGACGATCCAGCTGCGCAGCCCTGGCAGCGCCATGGCGGTGTCTTCAGGCAATGCGGCGATCACGTCGATCGCGCCGCTGGCCACGCCGGGAAAACGGCCGAGCTGGTGCAGCCAGGTGGCGAGGTCGACGGTGGTGTTGCGCAGCTGCAGCGCCACCCCGGGCGCGTCCGCCGCCAGAGCAACACGTGCCTCGAAGCGCAGCAGGGCCTGCATCTGCCCACTGCCATCGGCGTTGTCCTTGCTGCGGTCGCAGCGGGTCATCGCCAGCAGGCACGCGGGCGTCGCCATGCCTTCGGTACCGGCCTCCCGATGGAACTCGACGGTTGCGAAGTGCGGGAAGCGCGCACGGATGGCCGCTTCGATGGCGGCAAGCAATGCGTCCAGCGGTGGAGGAGAGGGGTCGGTCGCCATGTCAGCTCGTGCATTGAATGGAAAAAGGGGCGTGGCCAGTGTTGCCATCACCGCCGTTGGGCGGCATTGCAGGCGTGGCCGTGTGCAGCTGGATCAGCGCGTGGTCGCGGCGCGCAGGGAAGCCGCGCCGCTATCACAGCCCGCAGGCATCAGCGGTTCCGCACCATTGAGCGTGATGCCGCGCTGGCCACCGAGGCTGCACAGCAGCGCGTGCAGCTGATCGGCGAGTGCGTGGTACCGACGTGCGACCTCGACGTGATTGCGCAGCAGCGCATCGTCATCAGTGCCATCGAGGTCGGGCAGTGGCGGCGCGACACGCAGTTGCGCCGGGGCGATGGCGAGGTCAATGCGGCAGTGCGCCGCCGGCATTGGCCTGGCGCCAGATGCGCACGAACTCAGCATCAGCATTGCCGCGATCGCGGCCAGGAGTCTTGGCATGGGTGTCGATGTCCCGTTGCAGGGCGTTGAACTGCTGGGTGCGCTCCGCCTGCGTGGCCAGGCGCTGCGATTCGGCCCGGGCGCCGGCCCGGGCATTGGCGAGGTCCTGCTGATGTGCGGCCTGCGCCGCATCAACGCGGGATGCCTGCTGTGCGGCCTGGGCGCTGGCAACGGCGAGGTCCGCGCTGCGGTCCCGCAGGGTCCACCCCAGCCAGGCGCAGCCGGCATGGCTGCCGACGAGCAGTAGCAGGCCGACGCGCAGCCTCAGCGCGAGTGGGGTCATGCCAGGGCGCCTCCTGCGGTGCGATAGGCCGCACGCAGCGTCTCCAGCGCCTGTTCCTTCTGCCCGTAACCGGCGCCCGGCAGCGATGCCCAGATACGCCGCGCCGCGCTGACGGCGGCGTCGAATCGCCCCAGCCGGACCAGCTCGTAGGCACCGCATTGCTTGAGCAGGGCGACGGCGGCGCGATCCTGCGAGACCGGGCCGAAGTCGGGCAGGCCCAGGCGTGCGCGCAGGTCGTCCCAGGTACTGCGCAGGAACTGGTAGCGGCCGGCAGCACTGGATTTGATGCCATAGCGCGGCAGAGACACCAGGACGCGGGGATGGTCGCGGTAGGTGGCGAACAGCTGGCCACCGACGATCACGTCGTAGCCGCGGTCACGTGAGCGCTGGCTGGGAATGTCGGTACCCTCGGACACGGCCAGCATGTCGAGGAACGCGGCCACGTTGGCACCGCCAAGGGCGCTGGCTGCGGCGGCGGTCATGCGGCTGCCTCCGGCTGCTTGCGCACCAGTGCCAGCAGCGCGTCTATCTGCACGCTCTGCTGGGCGATCTGTGCACGCAGGGCGTTGACCTCGCCACGCAGTTGCCCGATCTCCTGCGCCATCGCCTCGCGTTCGTGCATCAGGCCATCGGCGCGGGTGCGCTCGGCGGCGAGCTGCTCCTGCAGGGTGCGCAGGGTGTTGCTGGTGGCTTCATCGGCGGTGCGGTCGACCTTGGCCGACGACAGCCATTGGCGCAGCCACAGCGACACCGCGATCAGTACGCCGGAGGTACCGCCCAGGTATTTGGCCCAGTCGGGTACGCCGGCCAGCAGGTCGCTCTCGTTCATGCGCGTGCGTATCCCTTGAGCAGGGCCGGATGGACCGCAGGCGGTGGCGCGGAGCGGGCATCGCGCAGGGCGCGCTTGATGGTGGTCTGCGAGACACCGAACTCACGCGCGACGTGGTCGCGTGGCATGCCGCTGGCAACGGCACGTGCGATGCGTTCGCGGCGCTGCTGCGCACCGGCAGCGAAGCACGAGGCCAGGAACAGCAGCTCGCCGCCGAAGTGCGCGACCAGCCGCTGGGCGACGTCGTAGCCGAGGATGTCGATCAGCCGGTGCTGGTCGGGCAGGGTGGACGGCACGTAGACGATGACGCGGTGGCGGCCGGTGGTGCTGGAGGTGGTCGGCGGCCATGCACGCACCAGCGTGAGGGCTGCGGATTCGCCGATGACCTCGGCGAGGGTCTGGATGCTGTCGGGCAGGGCGTTCATGAGGGGTGTCGTCAGTGGCATTGATCTCCACTGTTGCTCTCCCGCACCTTCAGTCAACACCTTTCATCTACTTGCGGTGCGGCCTACTGAAGACATTCAGTGAGCCTGAGCACCGGTGAGGACGGCGCTGCGGATGCCTGCGGCGGCTCTTGCCGGGTTGTCGTTGCCGCAGCTGTTTCCGGTATTCCTGTACTCGCTGTCCTCACCGTGTGGAAACAGAGGCAGGTCAAGGGAATCCGGCAGGTATGGGTGAGGACGGCCTTGTTGCCCGTCCTCATGTCCGGGCGCAGGCTCGGAAACAAAAAAGCCCCGGACGATGCCGGGGCTTCAGGACTGCAGGTGGGGCTGGGTCAAAGGTCGAACACCAGGTTGCCGCCGGTCTTGCGGGGGATATAGCCGGCGTCGCGCAGCCAGCGCGCCGCATTGACCTGGTCCATGCGCTTGACGGGAAAGCGGTTGGCGAACATCAGGAAGCGCGCCACCGTGATCGACTCACCCTTGCCCTTCAGGGCGGCCAGGGTTTCGGTGAACCACGGTGCGGGCGGCTGCTGCCTGCCCGGGCGGGCCACGGTACGGGCCTGCGTCGAGCTGCCATCGCCGGCCTGGGCCTGGGCCAGCGAGCACAGCGAGATGAAGATCGCGTCCAGGCTCACGATGTCCTTGCCACCCTTGGGCTGGGACTTGAACAATTCGATGGCCTTCAGGCGCGTCGACGTGAACTGTTCGACCTCCATGGCGTTTCCTCTCTGAGACAATGATTGGGGGATGCAGGGTGACGACAGGTGTCGTCGGTGATGGGGCGACCTTACATCATTTTCGCCGATGATGGGTCGCGACCTGCGCTTGGATGGGCGGGAAGCGGGGGCACGCGATGATGCGCCGTGCTCAGATCACTCCGCGCGACAACAGCTGGTCCAGCGTCCTGCGCACCAGATCGGCTGGCGTGCCGTCATTGTCTACTTCGATGTCGACCAGATGATCCGGCAAGGGCTGTTCGCTGGCATGGCCCGGACGGCTGACGCGGATCACGACACCGCCACGACGGCGGATCGCGCGGGCTTCATCGATCACGCGCACATCCGGCACCAGTCCGCCTGCAGGCAGGCGTGCGAACAACGAGCGCACCCGCAGTTCGGGGAGAATGCAATCACGCCCCGATCCGGTGCCGGTGCCCTGCATCAGCTGCTGAGGGATGAGCTCAGCCAGCGCCCGCAGCGGGGTAGCAAAGCTGTCGCAGGGCAGCGCCAGCGCCGAGGCCAGTCCATTGGCCAGGGTGTCCTTGCCCGCATGCGTGGCGCCGGCGATGCCGATGTAGAGCGGACCGGCTGCCTGCGGGGCAGGCCGCAGCGGAGTGCGGCCCAGGGCGGGGCCGGTACCGAATGCGGCCAGGGTGTCGGCGATCATGCGGTGGCCGCTGTCGAGGGAGGCGGGGATCATGCGGAATCTACTCCTGAAAGAAGACGGTGAGCGGCGGCGGTCAGGAATCGCGACCGGCAGCACCGCGCGCGCGCAGCAGGCGCTGGGTGATGCGCCCCCCGCGGGCGGCGGCCGCGACAGGGTCAAAGCACAGCATGGCGGTGCGCGTGCGGCGGCCAGCGGCAAGGTGATCGCGGATGGTCCGTTCGGACAACACCGGTACCCGTTGGTGGATCTGCCGCACGGTCAGCTGCTCGCCTTCGAAGGCATGAAGTTGGGGACGAGGCATGACGCAAGCGCTCCTGGAAGGTGGCGTGGCCGATACAGGCATCTTGCCTCCGTGGGCTCTTCTAGTCAACACCTTTCATCTACTTGTATCTTGATTGGTGCGGCCGTTGGGCCGCGCGCCCCTCCAATGCACACCCCGTGGGCACCCGGCATCAGAACGGGCCTGCCGCCTGCTCGCCGAGGCTGAGCCTGCGCGGCGGCATCAGCCAGACCTTGGCCCGCTCCTTGCCCACCACGCGCGTACGTACGCCATGACGTTTCACCACATAGGCGGCCGCCTCGTTGACGTCGCGGCGGTTCGGCTTGTCGATGCCCGCGGCAATGACGATCTCGGTGGCGCGGTAGTGCGCGTTCCAGTGCTCGGTAGGCAGGGACCAGTCGAAGCGGCGGTCGATCAGTTCGGCGATCGGCGAGATCGGTTCGTGCTCGCTGTTGGTGGCATTCAGCGCGTCCAGTTCCTCGGCGGACAGGTGCCAGGTCTCGCCGTCGCAGTACAGCGCATGAGCCTCGGCCCACACCTGCTGCATGTCGATCCGCGCCGGTTCGCCCAGTGCCACGGCATGCACGGTCCACCAGCGCGTGTTGCCGGTCGCGTCGCGCAGGAAGCGCTCGTCATTGACACTGGCAAACAGGATGGTGCGGCGCGCATAGCGCGATTCGTTGCGCGCGTACGGGCGGCGGATCTCATCATGGCTGCGCGAGATGAACGATTTCAGCGCGGCGATATCGGTGCGGCGGAAGGTGGCATCCACTTCACCCAGCTCGACGATCCACTTGGAGATGACCTGCTTGATGCTGTCCTTGTTGGCCGGATCGAGCACCACGCCGTCGGCGATCAGCTGCAGTTCCGGCGGTGCCAGCTGCCGCGCCCAGCGTGTCTTGCCCAGATTCTGTTTCGAAACGAACGTCAGCACACCCCGCGCCACCACGCCATCCGGTTCAAAGGCCGCCGCCACGCCGGAGACCAGCCAGCGTCGCATCAGTACTTCCTTCAGGATGTGCCCGTCGGCCATGCGCGTGGGTTGCGCTTCCTGCACCGTATCGAAGAACGCCTGCAGGCGGGACTGCCCGTCCCATGGGCGTGAGGTGATCCAGCTGGCGACCGGATTGTAGGGGTTGGCTTCGGCCACCTGGCACAGGTTGGTTTCGAAGCTGGCGGTGGTCATGCCGGCGCGGTGCATGCAGTCCATCACTTCACCGGCAGCCACTTCCTTGGCATTGTCCACCGTGCTCTGCAGGCCCGGCACCAGGATCTCCAGGTCCTTGCGGATGACGTTGTAGCGCACGGTCACGCCGGTGCGCCGGCACAGTTCGGCCAGATTGCGCGCGGTGGGCAATGGGCGGCCGCGCGGGCTGGTATCCGGGAAAGGCGTGAAGGCATCGAACGCAGACAGGTTGCCGGGCACCTGATAGCTCGCGCTGGCTGCCGAAGGTGCGACGTCGCCGGCCATGTCATCTTCCACCACGGCGGCTGGCGGCGGCAGGAGCTGCGCGCGGACCGCCTCCAGCCCCTCGCGCAGGTGCAGGTCGTTGAAGTCGGTCGGGCGGTCACTGTCACCGTGCACCGCGGAGAACTCGGGCCATGCCACGCGTGCATCGATCTCCGCGGCGGCGCGCGTTGCCTGGGTGACGCCGGGATTGTCCACGGGCTGCCGGGTCCACTGATCGTTGTCCGCGCAGAGAACGAACACACCGTCGGGCACGGCGCTGCGCCAGGCGCGGGCGACTGCGGCGAGGTTGCCCGCATCCCAGGCGACCACCACGCACCAGCCGGTGGCCTGATGGATGGAGGCGGCGGTGGCATAGCCCTCGGCGATGGCGATCGGCTGCGCAGCGAGCGGTTTTCCGATGACATGGAAACATCCCTGTTTGCGGCCACCGGACAGGAAGTCCTTGTCGCGCCCCAGTGCGGGTTCCATGCGCGGGAAGATCGCCTGCAGCGAGACGATCCGACCGGCAGCGTTCATCACCGGCACCAGCAGCGTGTTGTCGATGTGGCGGAAGACCAGGCCGTCGCTGTTGCGTACCGGCCACGGCGCCACCCGCAGGCCATGCGCAGGGATGCCCTTGCGTACCAGATACGGATGGCTGCTGTCCGCAGGTACAGCGCGGTTCCAAAGCACGTTGGCAGCCTTGGCGGCGGCCTCCTCGCGTTCGCGCTGCTGCTGCTCGCGTTCGGCACGGGCTTCCTCCTGGCGGTGACGGATGGCGCGCTGTTCGGCGGCGCTGAGCGTGCCGGGTGACTTCGCGCACCAGGCATGACGGGTGCCGGTGCGCCAGCTGCCGAACTCGCCGACCGGGACCTGGTCACCGAACAGTACGGCCCACCCATTGCGAGTGCCAGGGCGATCACCCTGCACATGGAAGCGCACCAGCGTGCCGTCGGCATTGAGTGCCTCGCGGCCGCGGGCGTCCGGCACGATGCCGTGCGCGTGCATGACCTGCAGGAACGCAGGAACGACGTCCTGCGCTGGGTGCGATGTGTGCATTCGGCGAAGCCCCTTGAAGCGTGGTCCGGTTCACCGCAGCCTGTCGATGCGCTGCGTGATTCATGCCAGGCACGGTGCACGTGGCGACCGGCCGACGCGGCAGGGCCAGCAGCAGAGGGGAGGCGGTGATGCGGCCATGGTGTCGGAATGACCCCTCTTTTGCAACACCTTGCGACACCTTGCATCCCTGAGCCCGACAGCGTGGCCGGGTGTCATGAGGATCTGCGATGACGTTCGCAGATTGTCGCTCCTGCGGCGGCGTGTCGCAGTTGGCGAGAACCGTTTTTCCGATGATGCCGTTGCCGCCAGATGCGGCCTTCCCACACGCCTTTCGCCCTTCCGGGCGCCCATGCACAAGGAGCCTGCATGCCTGAAATCCACTGCAACCACAAACGCCGAACCGATGCCGGGAGCGACTCATCCAACGCCGTCGATGCGTTCTCAATCGGTGCGACCACCCCCCGATAAAATACAGCCGGCATGACGGACACCATCGACGAAGCGCAGGAACTGGAAGCGCGCCATCTGCAACAGGCATTGGCCCAGCACGCAACGCGGGCCCGCACTGTTGCCCCTCTCACACCCATTGGGGAATGCCACAACCCGGACTGCAGCGAAGACTTCAACAACGATCCGGCCAGGCTGTTCTGTGGGCCTGCCTGTGCCGAGCGCTACGAAGCCATCCATCAACACCGCAACGCATAGGAACAGGGGACATGTCTCTGAACAGCAACGACGCTGGATTCACCGAACGCATCGCCGGAGTGTCGGCCGAGCTCGCCGTGCTGGTGAGCCTGGTGGAGCACCACATCCATCTGCAGTTGGCCGACCTGACCGATTCGGGTGATGTGGATGCGCAGGAGCGATTCGCGGTCGCCGATCCGGAGCGCTGGTTGGAGAACGCCCGCAACAGCCTGCAGGCGGGCGTCATGTTCCTGGAACGCGCTGTGCGGCAGCCCGCCCGGTTCTAGCGGTGCCGCGTGGGGACGGAAGGGGCCGGTGTGGTCGCCTTCCGTCCCCACCGGAGTACGCAGCGCGCTGCTCGACGGGGGCTGCGTCATAACGTCGCACCGCCTGTGCAGCAACCCTGAACGCGGTCCAAGGTTGGGCGAGGCCCCGTAGAATGGCGACGTGCGCCGTTCTGTTCTCCACCGCCGGTTCCAGGCCCTGGCATGGCTTGCCATGCTGCTGGTGCTGCTCGCCCCGCTGGTGAGCCGCTGGCTGGCGCATGGCCACGTTGCGGCCAGCGCAGCGGTGGCGGCGATGGACCACAGCCTGCACGCACCGCATGCGGTGGAGGGCCACCACGACCACCATGCGATGGCGATGCAGCACGGCGACGCGGCCCCGAAGCCTGCTGCCGACCCCCATGCCGATCATGAGATGGGCGTGGACTGCGATTACTGCCTGATCGCCGCACGGATGATCACCCTGTTGGTGGCAGCATTGCTGCTGTTGGCACCGATGACGCCGGTCTGCCGCGCGTTGCGCGGTGCGGTGCAGGCCCTGCCGCAACGGATCAGCGGCACCCTGGGAGCGCGTGGGCCACCGGTCCCCAGGGCCGCCTGAGCCGCACCCGCGCTGCAGTGATCTTCCTGCCATGAGGTTGCCGGCCACGGCCGGTGCCCGCCCGCGCGTGCCTATCCCTTTCTGATTGCTGCCCTGCAATGCGGGGTGGCCTTGCATGCCGTGACCCAATGAAAACCAACCCCAACTCCGCGCGCCTGCGCCGGGCGCTGCTGCCTGCGCTGTGCACCTTGCTTCTGCAGGCGACACCTGTCCTTGCCGCCGATGCGGCGCCTCCTACCACGCTGGATACCGTGCGCGTGGTCGACACCCGCAGCAGTGAGCTGTCTTCCACCGCCAGCGCGGGCTCCGCGCTGGGCCTGAGCGTGCTGCAGACGCCGGCCAGCCTGACCGTGATTTCGCGCGACCAGCTGGAGCAGCGCGGCGATACCAACCTCAACGATGCGATCAGCCGGGCAGGTGCGATCAGTGCCATGCCGCATCCCGGCAACGGCCTGAGCGCGCTGTCCAGCCGTGGTTTCACCGATGGGGCGTCGGTGATGCGGTTGTATGACGGATTGCGCCAGTACGGCGGCGTGGGCATCACCTTCCCGTTCGATACCTGGTCGATCGAGCGCATCGAAGTGCTGCGTGGGCCGGCCTCGGTGATCCATGGCGACGGCGCGATCGGCGGGGTCATCAACATCGTGCCGAAGAAGCCCTCGCGCGGCGCCATCGAGAACGAAGTCAGCGTGACCG
>Ga0228674_1002477_pt1 | contig 10120 bp, 11 predicted proteins | sample 1D_rmetaG_FD_189054 | JGI IMG/M metagenome (GOLD analysis project Ga0228674, IMG submission 189054) | Seawater microbial communities from Monterey Bay, California, United States - 1D_r | ecosystem: Environmental > Aquatic > Marine > Coastal | place: USA: California | collected 2016-09-26
GTGTACCTGTCTCATCAGAGTTAAGTGTGATAATGTTATCACCAATGTTTACAGTGTTAGAGTTTACTGTAGTAGTCGTACCATTTACAGTTAAATTACCACCTACAATAACATCATCAAATGTTACGTCTTGGTTGGTAGCTAAAGAGATAACACCAGTAGAGCTATTATAGCTAATGTTACCTGTAGCAGATATTGCACTCCTAGCTCTAGCAGTAGTGTGATACAGATTAGATGAGCCTTCAGCTACAGTATCTGTGTTACCCTGAGTAAAGCTAATAACACCAGTAGTACTGTTATAGCTTAAACTTCCTGTAGCTGAGATAGCTGCTCTAGCTCTAGCAGTTGTATGATATAGGTTAGAACCCTCTGCAATGTCGCCTGTGTCGTGGTTAGCTACACTTGATACTGTACCTGTTACGTTTCCTGTTAGAGCGCCTGTAAAGCCTCCTGTAGCTGACACAGTACCACCTACAACAATGTTACCAGAGTTAAGAGTGACGTTAGCAGAAGCTATGGTTGTGTTGCCTGTTATAGCAAGAGTACCACCTACTGTAGTATTACCTGTAACTGCTAGTGTACCTAGCGCTGAAGTAGCTGAACCATTTAAGCGTAAAGCCTCTACATTACCTGAGAAGATAGACAACTGGTTAGAGTTGTTAGTTAGTTTACCAAAGCTAACACCGCCATCCTTAAGCAGTACATCTCCACCGTCAGCATCTAGTGTAATATCACCTACTACATCTAAAGTTAAATCCCCATTAGATACAGTGTAAGCGTTGTCTACAATAGTAGTATAACCATTTACACCTATGTTAGCTGTATCTGTATACAAAATACCATCAAAGAAGCCGTCCTTGAATTGAGCTGCACTAGAGCCTAAGTCAATAATGTTATTAGCTTTAGGTAAGACTGTAGATGTACCTACAATGATGTCCTGCCCTGGACCTACTTTGGTTACAGGTGCGCCTTGTCCTGCTGATCCATCATGAGCGTGACCAGAGGATGCGTTAAATGCGCTTTCAACAGCGTTAAACTCTCCGTCTAAGTCGTCTGCGTCAATAACGCTACCGTTAGCGATGTTGTTAGCCGTATCTTGGCGTGTATAACCTGCCATAAGAGTTATCCTTTATTGTCTATCATTCTGTGTAAACTCAAGAAGTGCTGTATCTAGAGTAAATGCTGGGTTAGTTGTGTTATCTTCTATACGTATTGATATAGTCTTACCTGATCCAATGATTTGATTCTGATAAACTTTATCTAGTTCACCACCATATATAGCTGTACCAAATATAGAAGTAACTGCTCCATAAATAGCAGCAAAAACGCCTGTACTTGTAATAGTAGTTGCTGCAGGTTGTATGAGGTTTTGGTTGTTAGATCTAGTGAAGTCATACTTAAGTGCTAGATCAATGTTAAATGCACCTTTAGGGTCTATATATGTAGTTAGTTTGTAGAAAGTCTTACGTATCTGTGGGTCTGATATAGGCATATATGGTGATTCGTAGATTGCTTCAATAGGCTCACCATCAAAAGCATAACCTGTTTCCATCTTATATACGTAGCCGTCTTCATTGCCAAATATAATAGTCTCTGAATATTCTGTATACTTAGAGTCTGCTACAAATGCTTTTATACCTGATGTCTCACCCCATGCTAAGTTAGCTGCACCTTGGTTAGAAAACTTAGTTACGAGTAACCCACGAGAAACTTTCTTTTGTTCGGACTGTGTATAGCCAAAGATACGATACTGTGCTTTCTCACGTATAACAATAGAGCAGAAGTTAGATGTACTTTGAGCAAACTTATAAACATCATCAGCTATTGGATCAGAAGCTACTTCAAGTGAGAAGTCACCAATTCTATCTGTAGCACCTAAGAGTCTAATACCGTCAGGAGACATATACATAATGTCACCACCAACCTCTTGTATCGTATCAGGGTCTAAGCAACCAATGCCTTCTGTAATAGGGTTTAACTGAAAGTCAGCTAGAGTTGTACCAGAGAGACGTTGTATGTTATTTCTGCTAAAGATGATAAGCTGATCACGGAAAGCAATAAGGCCAGTAATATCGTGGCTTACATTTATAACACCACCACCATTAGCGGCACTAAAGTCACCTGAGTCTGAAGGTGCTGAGAAGTATAAGTTAGAACCTTTAGAGAAGAACACTGTAGTCTTAAACACTGCTACCTGTTCTGCACCCTGTAAGTCTGATAGAGAAGAGATAAATGATAAACTGTTAGCTGTATCATTAAATAGCGCTGGGTAGTTAGAACCATCTACCATTATAACAAAGTCACCTGCACCAAAGTTATATTCAGCACTACGGATCTTACCACCTAATAGTGCTGCCTTACCTAGTGAAGACCAAGCACCGCCAGAAGATCTGTGGTATTCAGTTTTAGGTGTAGAAGCTCCATCACTTCTAGCCGCTATATACTCTCCGAGGTTAGCTACTTTAACACCTAGTACACGACCTGTTCCTGGTACAATACTGTTTGTTGCTTTTGTATAGCCTAAAACTTTACTATAACCACCTGACCTAGCTGGCTCAAAGTTCTGCAGTATAGTAGCAGAACCAACAGCATTAGCACCCTGTTGTAGAGGGCTGAGATTAGAGATGAGGCCACCTTTAAACTCAATAGGGAATGTCTGCCAATTAGTAGCCATCAGTAATGAACTCTTGTATCTCTTAAGTACTCTGTACGGTTTATGTTTATAGAACGCATACTCTTGATACCCTCTTTAAACTTGCCTTGTGATAATTGTGCAGACTGAGTGTCACCCCTGAATACATAAGCATAATACATAGCACCATCTACAATAATATGCCTGTATGGTTCTGGTATAGTAGCCACATCTGATGATTTCTCCATATCAACACCATTAGTGTAATATTCATATACTACTTCATATGCTTTATCTGGGGATGGTATAAACAGTAATTCTCTACTTGGCGCACGTACAACATACTGTGGTACACCTCTTACATCTGAGCTAGAGTTATACTCTATGTCTGCGTGTTTGTCAAGATATTCTTCGTAATTCAACACTTTAAGACGTTTAGTATCTACGTTAAGAGTATCATCACGTTTTAGCCTAAAGCTATTCATATTAACAGTCTTACTGTCGTAAGGCATACTGTAGCGTACTTCACCTGCAGTTAGTACTTCTGTTTCTTCTGCGTGATTCCAAGGCCACTCAAACTCTTCTTGGTGGATATGTCTTATGGAAGCATTAACAGCATCCTTGGTGAGGTTGTAGTAACCCTGTGCTGTAGCAAAGTTAGCTGTAGTTAATTCTACTTCGTTAAGTCTTCTGTTAACATCATTAACTAACCCGATAAAATCATAGGCCATTCTTATTTCTCCTTAACACGTACAAATACTGAACGCTCATACTGTAAGCCTTCTACTGTAGTGATCTTACATGTAACTCTGTATCTAACGTTATTAGTGCCAAGAGATAAACGTATTGTTGCTACGGTGAGTGTATTAGTTTTTTGTACCATCTGTAGACTATTAACAACTTCACCTGCGTCTATTAGGGTCTTAGTACCTTGGTTATCATCAACAAACCATGAAACACCTGATATAGTATCATCACCCAAAAAGCGTGACCAATCAATGCTATAATCTAATACTTCGTCTTTATCTTTATCAGGCCATTTATATGACATTCGTATATTCCTTATGCTGCAATACGTACAACTCTATCTGTATTAGTCGCTTCAATTAGTACTGTTCTATTTCTTGGATCTGCAGGTATATTAACAGTATACCCCTGATTGGTTGGTGCTATAAATATAACACGTCTTCTATCGAAGCTAGACTTAAGACTTTCATAGTCAAACTGTTGTGTTGCTACAGTTAAGCTACCAGAGAATATGTTTAGTGGTACACCTACTAATTCTAGTATAACTTGTGTAGATACATCGACTGTACCAATAGTGGAGCTAGATGAAACACCTACAGGTAAAACAAGAGCCTTAGCTTGTACGTTCGACCCTGTTCCTACAGTAGCTGTAAGCGATGGGCTTAGAGGTAATACATTAGCCTCTGCCAATACTGTAGTTGTACCTAGATTAGCCTGAGAGTCAACCCCTGAAGGTGCAACATTAGCATTTGCAACCGTTATTGTAGTACCTAAAGAAGATGTAGCAGATGTAGACTCACTAAGTGTAACACTCTTGGCAGTGACGACTACAGAGCCGATGCTAATAGTGTTTGATGAACCTGTCAAGCTAAAGTTAGCATGACCTACAACATTAATACTCCCTGCACTACTTGTAGCAGGTACACTCTGTGCAATAAGACGTGTCTCTAGTGTTGTAGAGAAAGGTCCTGATGCAAAAGGAAAGATACCAAAGAACATGTTTTATCCTTTTTCTTTTGTCGTTAAGATATTCTGACCCATAAGCAATTCACTTGCTTACTAAATTGTGTACCAACAGCATCACCTGTCATGTTACGCCATGTGCCTGATGCACCAAGAGAGTTGTTTTCACTAGCATTCCACTCATGAGTAAGTGGTCTTTTGTGAGTGTTACTATATACATTTGTTTTAAGAGTGCTTCCTGCAACAGTAGAACCAGCCGATACTAATCCTGTACCTGCTGATGCCGCAGTATAAGTACCAACAGCGCCCCATGTTGTACTACCGCCAACACCTGTTAGGTTAGAGCCATTGCCGTATAGGTTTCCTGAGAAGTAGCCGTCTTTGAACTTAGCGTCAGAGTTACCAATATCCATTGCACCATTAGAAGCATTACCATCACCATCTGTTGGGTATATTCTTGCGGAGCTTATACCAATTCCTTTTGACGCCTGAGAAAAATATACATTACTGTTACGAACACCAATAAAGCCTTTATCAGAATCATCTCTAGCTAATGTAATAGCCACACCATCGCTACTTTTGCGGTTAAAGTAACCTCCAGTTGCATTTTCTGAAGTTACCCATAGTTGTCCTTGTGAGCCAAAAACAGTAACGCCTTTAGAATTATTATATGCACCAGCACCAAACTTAGCCGCACCACCATCAGACATATCAAGGGTGAGGGCTGTGATGGTTGAACCGCCATCGTTGCCTTTAAAGAGAATGTCTTTATCAAGTGTTGGATTTCTAACTACAAAGTCATTTGAAGACTGGGTTACAAGACCGAATGTTGTTCCACCATCTTGAAAATTAACTACAGCACCATCAGCATCAAGATTTATGTCTCCTGACACATCTAGTGTTAGGTTGCCAGATGGATTAGCTATAGAGCCTGATAGGTAGAGGTTTCTGAAGCGTCCTGAAGACCAACCTAAATCCACATCGCCATTTCGGTATGCGCTATTGCTTGGATTGTAAGGGTATATGTTGTTGTCTGTGTGAAAATACAATGCACTATCTGTACTGCCAACAAGAAGACCGCTATTTTGAGTCCCAATACTACCTACAGATGAGCCGTTTTTGCGGAAGTCAAGGATGTTGCCATCCGTACTTAAACGGTTGAAGTACCCCACAGCACCAACGTTAGCAGACAATCCACCACGAGCAATCATTGTTAAGCCATCGCCAACCCTGCTACCTGTTTCCGTTGAAGTGGTATGAAGACCAGTTGTCGTAGTCCCCACCAACAAGTTGCCTGATGAGTCCAGTGTTAATTCCTGAGTTGACCCATTAGTTCCATAAATAGTAAAATTACTTGTACCATCAACTAATCCCATCCAACGACTATTAACGCCAGTATCGGTAAACTGTAACAATGGCGAACTACCACTGCGTTCAATCTGCAAGTTGCCGTTGTTAATTTTTACGTGGCCTGACGAGTCTATGCGCATGGCTTCTGTGCCAGATATATTGAAATGCACATCTGAAGAATCTGTGTCTAAAGTTTGATATGTGTTTGCGCTTCTGTCATAAGACAGTAATGTTGTTCTGTTATTAGCTGTCTGTGGAATAACTTCAAGACCTGCACCACCTCCATCAGATACATGCAATTTAGCATTAATCGAACTCGTACCAATACCAACGTTGCCTGATGGGTTGATAACTAAATGGTTTGCGGTAATAGAGTCATTAGCTAAGAAAAGGTTGCCTGTGTTTTTATCAGAACCTAAATATGCTGAGTAGCTACCGCTTGAACTAACCTGCTGTCTAATTTTTATAGCATTACGATTGTTTGCCGTGTAGTCAGTGTTATCAAACTCTGCTGAAATTATGTTGCCAGCCGTTGCCTGTTGTATATCTAACTTTGCACTAGGCGAACTAGTACCAATACCAACGTTGTTATCTTTAGTTATTCTCATAACTTCAGTATTATCAGAAGTAAAAGCAATTTCGCCAAATGCGTCAGATGCTTTAAGAATAACTGTGTCATCGCTTCTAGTAGTAGACGCAGTTAGAATTTTTAACCCACCGCCGCTGTCTGCCCCAGAAAACGATGCAACTTGCGTGTTAGCAGTACCATTTAAAACAGTTAATTTAGAGCTAGGCGAACTCGTACCAATACCCAAAGACTTCGCAGACGCATCCCAGAACAACTTTGCGTTTCCAGACGTGTCGTAGAAGCTGATATCGCCGCCTTCCTGTATTCTAAATGTTTGGACGTTTCCTACATCTATTTGAAATCTTGGAGAACCCCCTACGTTAGCTCCATCCACATCTAGTAGTGCAACTCCATTAAGGTCTGAATATATATTTAAGAAGGAATTGTTACTACCGTTTCTAATTGACAGGTTAGATGAAACTCCACCTGAATTTACAGTAAGCCCAGTAGTTGTAAGCGCACCCGTCATTGTACCACCAGCTAAAGGTAATTTAGTAGCCAATGCTGTTGTGAGTGTAGAGTTATAGTTAGCATCATCATTAATAGCCGCCGCTAACTCATTCAAGTCATTGAGTGTACTAGGTGCGCCACCAATAAGAGTTGTGATTTTATCAACTACATAAGCTGTTGTAGCTATCTTGGTACTATCATCACTTTCAGCTTGTGTTGTTGCGGTAGATAAACGAGCCGCTGGGATTGTTCCTGTAAGATTAGTTGCTGGAACGTCAATGCCAAGACCTTCTATATCAGCTTTAGTTTGATCTGCCGTAGCTCCAGACTCTATAGCGTTTAACTTTGTATGGTCTGCATCTGTGAATACATTACTGTCTGTAGCAGACTCAACAAGTGTCCTGATCTCCGCTGCTGTTTGGTCAGCAGTAGCACTCGCTTCAATAGCATTAAGCTTAGTGTGATCTGCATCTGTGAATACATTACTGTCTGTTGCGGCTTCTACAGCTGCTCTTATCTCTGCATTAGTTTGATCACCTGTAGCGCCAGACTCAATACCGTCTAACTTAGTACCGTCTGCAGCAATGTCTCTGCCATCTACAGTACCACCAACAGTCAGATCGCCACCTAGAGCTAAATCATCAAACGAAGCATCAGCAACCTCAAAAGCTGTATAAGCTATAACTTCTACAATATCATTTGCAGATGCAGCAGATGTTAAAACAACGTCTGTGCCATTTGTAGCTGTAAACTGTGAACTATTTAGTTTTAAACCGTTCAAGTACACATCTAAAAAGTTAGGTGTATAACCACCCGTAGCAAAACTAGTTTGACTAGCAGTTGCTGTAAAGCTGTCCCTTGTTTGGGTAGCTTGAGGTATGGGTGTATTTCCTATGTAACCTGACATTTATTTATCCTATTCTAGGTTTAATTCTTTATTTTACTCAATAGTCACATTGGGTACAGGTTGTATGGCCTTTAATTCATCAACTGTTGATGCTGAACTGATAGAAGATAAACCTGGTGCATCTCTTAGTGCTTGCTTGTCCGCAATTATCTGTGTTGTATCAGCACTTGTTTCAAGAGCTTTCATGTAAGCTGTATCTAAAGCGGCTAAAGGTTCTACTCTAGCTTGACGTATTTTATCACGCCAAATGTCTTTAGCTTTATCCATGTTTACAGATATAACACCTGTGTCTGAGTTTGCTTCCCATCCATCTCGAAAGGTACGCTCTGCTGGTATCTCATAATCTGCGCTGTCATATGTTGATGCGCCAATCTTTATAAAGGTAGACATTTCTTTTATCCTTATGTTGGTTTTGTAGGCCAAGTAACTGTGTTAGGAAACCCCGCTTGTGCTGGTAAGTTAAGCAAGTCAGTTCGGTATTGTGTCCACTCTGCTTGTTTAGCATCTGTAAGTTCAGCCCAGCGTAGAGGGTTAGTTACTATAGGGTCTACTTCTTCTGCTAACCTTTGGTCACGCTGACCTCTTAGGTTTGCCGCTAGTTCTGCATCTAGCTCTGCTTGTGTAGGTGCTACATACGCCGCATAATCTGAGCCAATAAGTTCAAGCAATACGCTGTTGTCTACAGTCATATCTGTATCATCAGGGTTTAATCCGTAAGGTATCCAACCATAATCGGGATGATTAATATCTACTTCAAACATAGTGTTTTCTGCATTTAGTGATTGTGCGTTACGCACTTCTGTTATTGTTACTTGTGGCATAAACGCCTCCTATTTCTGTAATTAGTTATCAAGATATTCTGAGCCAGAGTGTTGAGCCAGAACCCCCTGAAGTCGAACCGCTATATCCCATACATCGCCACGTACCCGCCATTCCATAAGTACCCGCCTCAGACCCGTATCCATTTGAGGGATCACCATTCGTCCCTGACCGAGTTGTTCCAGCAGTTGTTGCACCTTGATCTATGATGCTGGCAAACGCATAAGTACCAACATCGGCAAAAGTTGTACTTGGCCCTGTAGCACTACTATCAAAGTTATCACTGCCTCTTATTACACTTGCCATGTATATATCCTTTATTTAGTGTGTTATTGTAACACATGTATTTAAACTGTCAGCAGATGAGGCATCATATTCTAGGGTTCTCATTCTAAAAGAGGTTGTAGTAAATGCAAAATGAACTGGCCCTGCTATAAGTGCTATATCGGAGTTTTGTCTACACCCATCACAGTTGGCAGAGAAGTTTGCACTTGGCATAGCAGTGCTTGTATTGACTGTATACTTACCAGTTGTATGATCTGTGATACTACTGACGTTTCCATCATCTCTAATAGATACAGTTCCAGTGCCGTTAAAATTCACCCAAGCCTTAGTAAGAAATTGACTAACACCACTTGCATCTTGTATGGTATCTACTTTTAGTGTACTCATTGTGTCATCTCCCATGCGTCTCTAAAATGCCTATCGCTAGGGACTTGTTCTGTTTTAACAATCTTAAACATGGGTCTATTATATTCGACAGACCATACTCTTCTAGGTATATCTTTCATAACAAGGTACTCCATAGCTTCTTCTTCGGTAAGCTTGCCTATTCTTGGTGCGGTAAATTGCTTTTCCCACTTACTAGGGTCATGTTTAAATGTAGAATGTCTACCTTCATCGATGGATTTTTGTTCGTCGTCCTGTAATTCCCAATAAACAGATATAGGTGGTAGTTTCCCTGACATTGCATCATTTAACCAGTTATCACTAGGGACTAACACCATTGCGGCGGCATCTGGTTGCTCTGGGTCTTCGAAGATTACTCTGTAGTTGCTCATCACTGATCACCACAACAGATAACATACATGTACGCTGAATCGTCTGTTTCGCCACCATCGTGGTCTACTGAAAAAACAGGGACGTTGCCCGTAGTTGTTGCCCCATGAAAAGAGTTATGGTCTTGATCGTTGCTTTGGCTAGGGTAATCTGATATGTTTGCACCCGCTGTTGAAACAGCGGCATAACTTGCGTTTGTAAAAGATGTCGAAAAACTCACTCTGTAGCGGCCTACACCCATATCCACTACCGACGACACGTTAAAGCTATCCCTGACAGACAGCGTACCTTCACCATTAAAATTGACCCATACTCTCGGTAGCGCATACTTACTACCACCAGAAGTTGCTTCAACAAGATCATCTACCTTTAATATACTCATGTTAAATCACCGTCCATGTTTCACCAGCACCCACTGTAACAGTGACACCAGAGTTGATTGTTATAGGTCCAGCAGACATTGCGTTTTTACCATTTGATATGGTGTAGCTAGAAGTAACATTAGTATCGTTCTCAAAGAATATCAAGTTTGAACCACCACCTTTAAGGCCATCTTCACCTGTCG
>Ga0228674_1002480_pt1 | contig 10111 bp, 18 predicted proteins | sample 1D_rmetaG_FD_189054 | JGI IMG/M metagenome (GOLD analysis project Ga0228674, IMG submission 189054) | Seawater microbial communities from Monterey Bay, California, United States - 1D_r | ecosystem: Environmental > Aquatic > Marine > Coastal | place: USA: California | collected 2016-09-26
GCAAATAAAAGATCGATAGCTGTGTCTGCTGTTAGGGTTGTATCTTCTTCTTTGAGATGGTATGCTAACGTAGTCATGGGAGATACGACTTCGTATTGTGGAAAGCCTTTTAACTCTCCAGTAAACGCTACTCCAGTGATAGAGTCAGTTCCTCCAGTTACGGTAATCTCTCCGGTTGGGATTGCTGGTAGTGTGAATCGGCCAGCTGTATCTGTAGTGGCGGTTCCTGCCCCAACTGCTGTTACGGTTGCTCCTGCAATCGGTCCATCGGATGCTACTCCGGCAAATCCACCAGCAGCTCCTGCTGCTCCATACATAGCTTCGATTGCCTCAAGGTCGTTAAGAAATTTTGTGTTCTCTAACAAGAACCTAGTCTTCTGTTCTCTAAGTGTTAGTTTTTTATTAACGGGCAAATTAACAAATTGCTGCCATGTAATCATACTGAAGTCTTTACATATAAATAGAGCCCTACATTGTAAAACATAAGGCTCTAGTGGTTTAGTTAATGTGCTTTTGCAAATCTAAGAACCTAATCCTGCTCTAAGAAATTCTGGGATCCTACACTGTAATTCAAGGAAGGCTACATTTTTCTCTATTAAAGCAAAGTCCATTTTTGATATAGCTTTTTCACTCAAATCAAACTCCTCCAAAAAGTTATGAGGTGTTGGAGTTCTTGTCTCGTGATCCACACTGAAGTCTTGGCCATGTACAGCTGCTAATACTGGATACACTGAATCTGTGCTTCTCATCATAGGATGATCGTAGTGTTCAAACTCAGTTGGATCTCCTTGACCTAGACAGTGTATAGGTTTCTTGAGTAGATCTTTCTTTTTGAGATAATCGTAACACGCATGACGTGCTTCTTTGATTCCTTGATCATCTACAAAATCTCCATCAAGCCACACGTTAGGTACAGCAATCTTAGATAGTCCGATTACTTTGATCCAATCTTGCTCTAAGCCCCACATATAGGCTTCAATCCAATCTGCCTTAATTTGTCCTTGTGGACAGAAGAATATATCGATATTGCTTGACAAGCCTTCAGCATCCATCCTGGCTTTGAACTTGACAGCATTTGCTATTGTCTCATTCCTATTAAACAACACATCAGGCGCGATGACTTCGTTTGGCATCAACACTTTACAAATGCCAATCAACACATCTTCGGTAACTAGTGCTCTTTCAGCTGCGCTATTGTCTAGTGTTATAAATTTACCTTCCGCTTTTTGTTCGAGAATAAACTTTCTGTATTCTGGAAATTGTACCCATAAGTGTGCTAGAGCGAATATTCTGTCTCCGAGCTTCATTGGCTCGAGATTGCTTACGGGTGATATTACATAATAATCCATATTAGTATCTGCTTTGATCTATTAAGTTAAAAAATTCTTGTCTTGTTCCTATTTCATTTGTCCAGAAGTAGCCTGACATTTGTGATGTCTTCATTACTGAGTCTTGTTTTATACCTCTACACTTAACACAATTATGCTGTGATTCAACTACTACTGCTACACCTCTGTTTCCTATACACAACTTATCAACGTGATCGTGTATTTGCTTAGTTAAGCTTTCTTGTATGTTTGGTCTACGTGAGTAGAAGTCTACAATACGGTTAAGCTTACTCAAACCTACAACTAGATCATCTTTCTCTTTACCTGGAATATAGGCTACGTGAGCTACTCCTGAGAAAGTTAAGTTGTGGTGTGCACACATACTCATTACTGGAATACGTGTTTGGCATATTAATCCAGTATATCCTTCGTCATTAGGGAATGCAGTAACTTCGGGTGCTGGATTGATAGATCCTGCAATAAGATCATTAACCCAAGCCTTTGCTACACGGTGAGGTGTGCGATCACTATGAGGATCTGCTTTCCAATCAAATCCTAAAGCTTCTAAGAAGTTACCATAGTACTTAGCTGCTTGTTCAATCATTGTTTGTTTTTCTTCTTCCGTTCTTGGAAGATTGCCATTGGCCTTCTTTATTAGCTTCATATATTAATTATTGTTGTTTATAATTTCTAATCGTTCTTTAAATATACTAAAAATCTTTTGACATTCCAATTCGATTGGTTTGTTATCTGCAGTCTCAAAGGATTCAGTATCTTTAGTATCGTTACGATTTTCATAGCGTTGCTTTCTTTTTGCTTCTGATACGTCTAGCCATACCAAAGTTGAATCCGGATACCATTCAAGAACCTTATCTACGATTGTAGATTGTCTGATTCCGTCTACAATGATAGGTCTTCTTTTTATAATACCCTTCTCAATGCAAGTTGATGTAGCGTCCAACACTCCGATAATCTCTTCTGCAATACGTTCATCTAAGTGCATAGAGTTTTGCAACTGCTCTCGATCATCACTCTTTATTAAATCTCTAACAATGTTTGAGACAACAATCCTATAAGACATAGACTGGAAAGAACTCTTCCCGCTACATATCCGTCCAAATATTAATACAACTTCTGCTTTCATATCTCTACAATTCCAAAAAATTCTCCATCCTCTGACACTGAACATCTACAAAGACCAAAGTAGTTTAACAAGTCTTCTGCTATCATCTCGCAAGACATTCCTCCAAAGTTACAACAGCCATAAGCTCCATCATACCAAGTCTTAGCAATATACTTTTTGAGCTTGTGTTTGAAATCAATAAACTCAATGTCTCTATCACCGTGAGATACTTCTGCTCTACAGCTAATTTGAAATGTGTGTCTGTGTAAATGCTTCAGATACTCTACGTTTGGCAGTGGACAATCAGCCCACTTGTGTAATCCTTCTACGTCAACTCTTACTTCTATATATTTTTTCATAGATATAATATACGGCTTTTATTGTAAAGATGCAACTTTAATCCTCTTCAATTAATTCTGGCTTTTCTTCATCTTCTAAACACTTATCTCTTACTAAGTCCCAATCTAAATCATACTCTCCATCCCAGTAATTTTCCATGAACGCATCGTTATCGCTTTTGAATAAAGCTAATTGCTCTTCTGTCAACTCTGCTTCTTCCCATCTGTAGTCTGTGTAAGTGACTAACTTTCTCAACTTTGCCATATTACTTTAAGTCTTTGTCTTTCTGCCATTGACCATCATACAACTCAGCTGATGCATTCTCCATCATAATGATTTGAGCTACTCTTGCTCCTTTTTCAATTAGCAATGTTTCAGTGACTATTAACATGGCTCCCATTTCATCTACTTCAAATCCTGGATCATAAACACCGCTTGTGATGATACCTCCAGCTCTTAGTACTGACGATCTGTGTCGTATAAATGCTGTGTGTTTATCATCTAACTTGCATCCCTGCTCAAAGGTTAGTGAGTATGTTCCAGGCTCTAGTTGATAGAGAAACTTGCCACTGTCATTAAGATTAAGCATCACCTCATCGTAGGGTGATATATCTGTAACATCTTTCATCACGATACCTCCATTGACTTTTTTGATTGACTTCACGGTTAAGTCATAACCTACTTGCGCTTTCTTTCCTTTGTTCTTTGTATCAAGCAAAGAAGCGACTCCATCTGCGTTCAGTAACATATTTGTGTCTTATTTATTTTGTGTGTTAATACTTCTCTTTAATACTACGGCAATTATTAACATCGCTCCTACTACTACCAACGCATTCATAAGAGTTGGTGCTCCTTCATACTGACAACACTGCTCTCCGCATGCTCCCATAGTATGTTTAACTAAATCTGTGTTCATATTATTTGTTTTTTATTTTTATTAATATACAATTTATTATTCGATTTTCCAAATTATTTTTTTGTTGCTAAGGCTAAGAATTCTTTTCTCAAGCCTCCCACTCTAAAGCTTCCTCCCATCTTAGAAGTTATTGTAGAGGATGTGGTATCTCTGATCCCTCTACTCTTGACGCAATAGTGTACACCTTCAACTATGACACCAATATCATCAGTCTCTAAAATGTATTGTAGAGCATAATATATCTGCTCGGTCAATCTTTCTTGTATCTGAGGTCTCTTGGCAAAGAAATCTACAATCCTATTCAACTTACTCAATCCCAATACTTTGTTGCCTGGGACATATCCTATATGACAGAAGCCGTCAATCACTACAAAGTGGTGTTCACAATTACTTATACATGTAATATTCTTTTCAATTACCAACTCGTCATACTTCATCTTGTTGTCGACTGTAGTACACTTTGGAAAGTTTGCATAATCTAGTCCATAAAAGATCTCATTAACATACATCTTTGCGACTCGATTCGGTGTATCCATTAGTGAATCATCTTTCAAGTCTAATCCTAATGTATTCATAATATCGGTAAAGCTAGCTTTTATTTGATCTAACTGCTCTGTTTTAGGAGTTACAATGTCTGTCATTGGAATTTCAACACCCTTCTTTACTAAGTGTGCATGCACTTGTTTACCTAAATCTGCGTTTGTCTTGTCTTTTTGCATTTGTACTTATTGTTTTGATATTTGTATTATTTTCTCTTTAAGCCGATCAATCATAGCTTGAACCTCGTCTGGCTCCATAGTGATGGCACAGCATGTGCCTACATGTTCTGATATCTCTTCTAACAACTCTAAAGCTTCTTCCACTACACTCCTCTTTCTGTATCGAATGCTATTATGTGATCTCTTCCAGTCATATTATATCCGTGCTCAGCACACAACTCAAACACCTTAGGATACATTTCGATCAACGTCTCTCTAGTATCTCCAGCTGGCATGATGTATGTTTTGTTTTTTGGGATATCCATATCGACTCTGAAGTCTTCGATCTCTTGTAAGTTCTCTTCTGTACCATCCCACACTGGTTTGAAGTGATAGTCTTTGTGGTACTGAATTGTCTTAATCATTGCTTCTTTATTCAATCTCAATCTGTTGTGAGTCTTTACCATTCGCTCATCTACAGTAGCCCCACTAGGAGTTTTAGCACCCACCACGGGAACGCTATTGCTAAACTTAGGAGACAAGCTAATAAGATCCAATGGAAAGTCCGTTGCCAAAAAATGGGATCCTTCAGTTTCAATAGTAATGAGTATATTTCTTTCATTTGCAAAATGTGTCAATTCGTTTACTAATGCTGGATGCATAGTTGGTGATCCTCCAGTCAACATCATCTCTGTGACATGAGGATTGTCATCATATATTTTGATGATATCATTAAATGTAAATGTTCCTTTTTCTGGGTGAATGCTTGTGTACCAACTATCACACCAACCACCTTCTCCAAAATAACATCGATGGGTGCATCCAGTTGTTCTTACTGCTATCGTAGGTCTTCCAAACCTACTTCCTTCTGATTGTACACATCTGTACACTTCTAGTACTGGGAGTACTTTGTTATAATCTTCTATCCTCTTCAGTTGTTTTTCTTTTTTTGGTTTGATTAATTCCCTGCTATCAGGATTAGATCCAATCTCTCTAGCGTAGATTGTCTTCCCTCCATCTGGCGATTCAAATATTTGTTTCTTATCTTGCATGCTCATAAATTAAAATGGTAAGTCATCAGTTCTTGATTCTGGTTTCTTTGGTGTCTCTTTCTTTGGTGTAGGAGGATAGAAGTAATTGTCTAAGAATTCTTTTGGGTACATTAATATCTTTCCTTCGTACTTAGGATTCTGTATTTGTTTTTGCTCAATAGTTACTCCCTCCTCTGCTGCCGCTGCTGCAACTTTCTTACCCAGTTCTGATCCTGCAGCTCTGTTTAAGTAATCATATAACGATAACATCTCCATAACTAATCTTTTATGTATTCATATACAAAATCTATATCACCAAACGTGGTTGTATATGTCCAATAACTATCCTTCATAGATTGCTGTATTTTTCTTATTCTCAAAAAACTCTACTCTTGCTATTTTTACTCTGCCATCTGTCTCTTCTTGTACAAATGCATTAAGCTTGTTGTATATAAACTCAGCAAACTTTTCAGCTCCTACTGGTCCTTCCATTACACGTAGCTGGATTATCTCATTGTCGTCCATTGCACGAAATGTTGGTAAGGTTGGATCGTCTTCTGCAATCACAACAGTGTGATCAAACATGTAGTCCATCCATGCTTTAGCAGACATTCCATCGATTTGAGTCTTGGATCTTTTCATACCTCCAAAGTCCCACACCCAATTGCGATGATCTAGTTCACCTTCAAAGGTTACTTTGAATTCTATTGCATATCCATGTAGATATTGACAATGTGTTGTTGTTGCTTGCCATTGACGAAATACTGTACTGAATCCGTCAAAGATTTTTGTTGATTGAAATTTAGGCATATTGTTTTGTTTTGTTTCTAATTAACTTACTATACAAATAAAAAAACGATTTAGCACCGTCTGTGTCTTGTTTAAATGCTTCCGTCACACATTCTTCCCATAGGTCGATCTCAAAGTGTTTTATCAAAGCTTGTCTGAAATCCGCAAGACGATTTGATTCGTCCCAATAATAATCTTCCATCAGCTTATTGTAGCGTTTACGATACTTACGGTTGATATCCAGATACCTATGATCTTGTTCTGGATCTGTGCCTTGGTATGCTTTACAAAAAGCTTGAAGATCTCTCTCGCACATTGCTAGTTCTTCTTTGGCTTGACGTTCGTAGTCTGAGTGATCGAAGTCACCATGTTCAATCTGTTGGATAATGAATGGCTTTGTCTTACTAGCTTGACTATGTTTTAGTTTTGATCTGTGTGGATGTCTTCTCCACCAATAATATCTACTCATATTCTTCTATAATTTCAGCGTCCGGTACATGCTCACAGAAGTATAGTTTTCCCTCCTTGCGCAACACTAGATTGCACAGCAAATGTTCTTTCATTTCTGCTGATGGAAAGTCGGGGTGATCAGTGAACTTTCGCTTCACTATGTATAGTTCCCCTTTGTACTTTATAACCTCTTTATTAAACATACCTAAATATACGGAATATTTATCAGCAATGCAACTATTTTTTTAATATTGTTCCCACAATTTTAACTCTTCCTCTTCTAATCCCTCTGCAAATGCAGATGCTACTTTACCCAATTTCAAAGCAAAAGCTACTCCTTGAATACCAGCAGCCTCTGTGTATGAGGGTAGAGTTAGTCCTATGTCTGTGTATAGGTGAGGTCTAAGACCATCTCCCGAAGCCGGAAATCCTAGCAAACTAAAATCGGTTGCAGGAACGGGTGGTGTGCTTGATGGTGTTGAATTTGTGACTAGAAACATAGAAGCCTCTTCGCCTTGTCTCATATAGTAGTCGAGATAAAAGCAAGCATAATCCACAATGAATGGTTTTCTGTTAAAGGTTCCGTCATCATTCAAACTCTTTCCGATCCAATTCCAATCACCGTCTGAGGTATTCGTTAAACCTTTAGAAAGACCTTCACCAATCGCTCTCGGAAGATCTGCACTTATTAGAGCGTTTGTTACATCACCCTTTGTCAGTTCGATTATTTGTGCATTCATCTCCTCCATGGTTGGTAACCATCCTGACTTCAAACTGTTACCGTATCGTGCATTCTCTGTTATTGGAGTAAATCTGTCACCAATTCCTAACGATTCTGCAAAGTCTCTATAAGCTTTCTGTATTCCTTTTTGCACTTCCATGGAAGATCCTAAACCTTTTTGAGACCTCAAACGCTTATTAAATCCTCCAAGCTCTACTATTTGGTCTCCGACTTGCAGATCTCCTGCACCACTTGGACGTCTACCGCCATCCATTAATATTGCGAGTAAAACTTCGCATGTTCCTAGTTGTGGAGTGTCGCTCCATCTGTAAGTTGACAATTCTGCTAAAGTTTGAGCAGAAAGACCAGTATCGTTGAATGCATCTTTGATCTTCACCTCTTTGCCCATAAACTGATCAAGTCCTACTGTTCTGTTGTTTAGATATGCACTAAGCTTTGCTTGATCTGTGCTAGGTCCATATAAGATTTCCATCACTGACTCGAGACCTTTCTTCTGATCTTCAGCCAAAAACTCCTTCACTTTTAACTCTATCGCCTCTTCAAAGTCCGCATTCCTACTGATAAGCCTACTGACTTTTTGGATTGTCTTTGAAGAGAGTTTTGTTTCAGGGTTTGACAGAATACTAATCAGGTCTTGTATAGTTAGTGTTGCAGTCTCTTCCTCCTCAGCTTCAGCAACGACATCCGATACTGGAGTCTTGCTCTTTACAAAGCTGGGCATCTCATCGATACCATTCTCTTTGAGTATCTCCTGCAACAGTCTTAGCTCACTTGGATCAGTAAACTTGCCATCCTCCATTGTAGGATAACCTTTCTTGAGTCTATACGACCACTCTAGTAGTATATCATTTATCTCCATTCTGTGTTGATTTAGGTGGTATTTTTTTTGGAGCTGGTTTTGTCTTTACAACCTCTGGCTCAACCTTTGGTTTAGCCTTTGGCTTAGCTTTTGGCTTAACTTTAGGTGGAAACAGTACATTGTATGTTTCGTCATTTACTTCAGCAGTTTGATGTAATCCATTCTGCTTTTGAAATTCCAACACCTTTCTTTGTGTTGCTGTATCCCATACTCCAGTGATTAGTGCACCTACTCTTTCTTGTACTTGTCTTACGACAGCTCCTGATGATCCTCTTTTTATTAACATATTAGTAACTATTAAGTTGTTTGTAATTGTAAAGCCATTTAATATAAATAGTTCTCAGATAGTAAAAAGCAGGCCTAATGGCCTGCTCTTATTGTTTTTGGAATGTTTGTTACGCTTTAAAGGCGAGCATGAATTCTCTCACTCCGATACCAAATGCAATACCTGCATAAAGTATCTCACCTTTAATCAACAACGCAGCACCAACAGCTCCTGCAAGAGCAGCTTTGAACCACGATGAGTTAACGATCGCTTTTACTTTTTCCATTTTTCTGGTTTTTAGGCAGATCTTTTTGATCTGCACGGTTTATATTCTTCTTTGCTTTTGGTGTATGTTCTTTGACATACAAATCGTATATCCAGTCTTTCATCACTTTACTTCACACGCTCCTCCTGCGCAAGCAATTTCTCCTTTCAAGTCTGTTTCATCATTTACCTCTACAACTTGAGTTAAATCTATATCAGTCAACACTTCCATCATCTCGTTGTACTTTTCTTCGGTGATGTCTTCAAAAGGTGCTTGAGTGTATGTTCCTCCATCATATGGAAGTACAGATAATCCATTGTAGTGGTTTTTGTTATCCCACATCCACTCACCAGCCAATTCCCAATCCTCTTCTTTCAAAGAAACTGTAGCTGATACGTTGTGTGCATTGTTACCTCCTCTATGTCCAGGCTTAATCCACTCTTGATGTACTTTCTTGATTCTCTCTAACAACTGGAATGGTGACTCAGTTCTAAGAATTGCTCCTTCTGGTGCTTTCTGTGGTACTGAGATTACTGCTGTATCGTGTGGTCTGAAATACTCATCCTCAACCAAGGCTGGACATGCATTAACTAAGTATTGGTAGATTGCTTCATTCTTTCCAACTCGCATTCTTCTCACGTAATAGTCGTTGTGCCATGCGTGAATACCTGACGATGTTCCTAGTGTTAGTGACGTTGTTCCAGCAGGCTTAACTGTTGTACATCTTGCAGCCTTCTTAATGTTAATCAACTCTGCTACTCTTGCGTTCTCTTCTTTCACTAATTTAGCAGCAGACTTCATATCATATCCTAATACAGTACCAGATCCAATTCCTGTCATTGACACTCCTATCAAAGCATCTTTTTCTGTTGTTCTTTGCCATACCGGTCTTAGGTAATGAAACTCTGTATATCCAGCTTGTAGTGTACCAATGAGTGTTGCAGCTTTTACTCTAGCTTCAAGATCCTCTTGATCTACAATATTAGAAACATTCACCTCACATAGGTTACAAAACTGAAACGGTCTCAATGCGATCTCACAACATGGATTAGTTCCCCAATCTTTATCGTTAGATAAGTAGATTCCAGGTTCGCCTGCTCCACTTAACTTAGTACGTTCCCAAAGATCCATAAACACTTCTTTTGTAATCTTATGTCTCATCAAGCATGCAGAGTTGTTTGCTCTACCTCGTTGTGGATTTGTTTCCCACCAGTTGCCTGACTTACATCCCATCATAGCATTGTCGTCAGTGCTGAATAAGCTAATAAGGGCTGCTCTACGAATCCCACCGGCCAAGCCTGCATCT
>Ga0228674_1002482_pt1 | contig 10109 bp, 9 predicted proteins | sample 1D_rmetaG_FD_189054 | JGI IMG/M metagenome (GOLD analysis project Ga0228674, IMG submission 189054) | Seawater microbial communities from Monterey Bay, California, United States - 1D_r | ecosystem: Environmental > Aquatic > Marine > Coastal | place: USA: California | collected 2016-09-26
CAGCAGTCGCACCAAGGCCGATAAGCGTGCATAGATACGAAATGGCAGTGAGGATACCTTCGGTCATTTTTTTGAACAGTCCTTGTGAGTTTATATACCGGCTTTTTAAAGGGCCGCACTACGTCCTACGAAACTAATTTTTGACAGTATATAAATGCCATTGATGGTAACAAGAAAATCATGAAAACTGCTCTGATTTTAGGAACAACTTTCGCAACAACTTTTGCCCACGGTCCCGAAGCGGGAACCCGCGAGACGTCACGTCATCTTGCCGCTACCGCATGGAATGGCGGCAATCAAGACGCTTCCTCCCACTCAAGCTGCCAATTCAAGCCTATGAGCAACATTTTTGGCCATTCGTTTACCGGGGGCTCTTTGACGGTGCCGGCAGCGAAGGTTTATTATGCGAGCGCCAGCCTGGAAGCCCTCGCCGACGCAAATAAAGATGAAGCCAAACGCTATCCAATGAAGATTGCCGAGTGGTCGAATTATCTGGCACTTACTAACAAAGTGGCCAACGAGGCTACTTATCAATACTATGTTTTTAATGAAGATGGAAGTCAAGTCGTTCCTGAGAATGACTGGGAAGAAATTCCGGATGGTACCGATTCGTATCAATGGGACTACTGTGCTTACCGCACGGCAAATAATGGTGATGGAACTACTGGTTCCACGGCGGGAAGTCCTGATGGCAATGGCAGATTTGAATGTGGCGAGAATATGTGTGCGGCTGATATCCTAGGGCAGGATGGCACGGACGCTGGCAAGAAAAATTGTCAAGATTTGACTCAATTAGGTTCTTACAGTCCAGAAGCAGATTATGTTGGTGGTGTTGACGAAAACGAAGTCCACGTAGACTCAGCCACATGGACCATCGCTGAGCGTGTAACCGTCGGTGTTTCCACGAAATGTGGGTCTACCCACCATACTTGGAATCAGAAAACCCACATTTTTGCTTGGGCTACACTGTCCTCGACTGCCGCTTATTCCTTAGCAACACAAGAAACCGACGACGACCATGGTGCGGCAGAAGTATCCATTTCGGCTACTGAAAGTTATAACAACGGTGGCGAACTCATTTGGATTCATGGTGACCAACCACAAAATGTACAGGACATCACGAGTGGTATTGCCTCAACATATCAATTTGCATTTTCCGGTTCCCTCACGGCACCTCATCTGGAAACCTATGTCGAAACGGATTGTGCGGTCGACCTCACAATTTCCAATTCTAATAGTAATTATGCGCAAAACTGTTTTGATAGTGCCACGAGCCTTGGAGACGTAGTCGATGGACCTGGATACGGTGAATGCAAGGCGAGCATGACAACTACTTGCACACGTACCGTGGATTCAAATGCAGAAGGAACTGACATATTTGACCATGCTGCCCTCACGGATACTCGCACATGGGATGTGAGAATTGACTCTGCTATTGTTCAGGCTATCCTAGTAACGAATTCAAGACGTATCGTGCAAAACGATGTTACTGCTGCTCACGTAATGGAACTGCACGACGAAATTAACAGTGCCACCTTGGAGTTTAACACTACGGCGTGCAATGGCGCTCAAACCAGTTCTCCTTGTCAGCCATGGGAAAGCACCGTCATCCAAACGGAGTCTTACCCAGTGGCCTCTGAATACGCTTGCGACGGAAATTGTGCCCAAGAGGACCCATTTGTTGTCTTGTCCGGTTTCTATGACCACAAAATGGTTATTACGTGCCCAGGTATTACTACATATGGTACTGTAAACTCTTGTCATTTAACAGGCGGCGACGATACGGCCGAAGATGATACACATACGCTTACCCATGGTAATGTTCACCTTTTGATGCCGCCTGGTGACGACCCGTTGTTCTACGTGTTTGGCATTGCAAATTTCGGCGTACCGCTTAACGAACAAATAACCGATGACCTTAATAATGGCGTCAATGCCAACCGCCGTTTGCGTAGCGCCCTCAGTAAAGATGTGAAGTTGGGAGGCGGAATCATTTCAACTGTAGCGCCCCATGGAAACTCAGTTCGCGCCAATTAAATCCTAAAATTTAACTTAAATACACTAAATAAATCCTTAAATATTATTAAATCCTAAAATTTAACTTAAATACACTAAATAAATCCTTAAATATTATTAAATGTTATATTTCTCTATATTATTTTCTTTGTTTTTGATGGCGCCTGCATTTGATAAATTGGTGAGCATAGGAAATGTTAATTCGCTGATTCAAATTAGTTCGAAATTTTGTGGGTCACATTGTTCTGTATGGAAAAACGTGACCATGGACGTTTTATCGGAACATCCAGATATTATATTTAATGAATTGTTTTTTGAAGAAGAAGCGTCTAGGGAATATCTTGGCCCTTTAGACGAAGGCCAGAATGTCCATTTACCGATGACAATATTGATACTTAACGGTGATGTGGTACACTATCCTTTGCAAAAAACTCAGCGCCATTTGACGCGATGGTTAAATACCGTGAAACAATTTCGTGGTTCGAAATGGACACATGGAATTACAGGCTTGGTACCTATTGTGGATGGTAATGCATTTATGAGTGGAAAGTATGATATTGACGACGATGTTAGTTTACAATTCATAGGGAAAGGGTTTGAAGTTCCTACTATTCTGAATGTGTTGGCTAATAAATTATTATCTGTGAAAGTATATTATGTAGGTACGGATAATAAAACCAGCGGCATTGCTTACGATAACATAACGTATTTGAATACTAATTTGTTCAAGAAAGATATGAGATTCGATGACCGTTTAGGTAATTTACTGCATCGTATTTTACCACCGGTTATTCCGTTTTGGATGACCAAAACGGATGTTGCAAAAGACGTTATTCGTTCATTTGCAACATCCGAAGTGCATATTATTTATGATGGCGAGCTCCCAAGTGGTTGGCAAATATTTGCAAATAAGTATCCATTTACGGCGTTTGTGCATTTTCGTCCAAACGAAACTACTTTAGACTCTCCATCAGTATGGATATATAATCGCTCTGTAGATTTCCGTTGGAATAGTGTGGGCCATGATGTGCAACAATGGTATGAAGATGTTCGTTCCGGATTGGCGGAGCCATATTATCGTCGTTCAGGCGCCCCTGAGAATCCTCATCCTCGCCTGATTGATATTACTGGCGATACTATGTGGAATGTGTTAAGAGAGAATACCGAAATGTATATGTTTTTGTATAACGGCACAACCAACTGCACGCAATTCGAACTGGTTCCAGATGGTATCATTGCGGGTCGTATGGATTTATCGTTAAATGACCATGAAGCGTTGCCTGAGTGGGCCAAAGCGGAAGATGTTTTCAAATATGTGGATGGTCGAGCGGTAAATGTTTCTGATTGTAATCACTTCAAATGGGAAGAAGTATATAAAAACGAATTATAAGTATAAAAACAAATTATTTTTCTTGAAAATGTTCTTGTTTGTAGTGTTGCTATTTTTATTTGACGTTGCAAGTTCTTGCGTGTGGCACAGAACAGAAACTATTTTTCCAGAACATTTAGTATTTTTTCACGCGTCAAACCTTTATAACACCTCACATGGGGTGTTGTCTGGCGGCCTTTTGAAAGATGGCTCTATGCACCATGCCATAATGTTCAATTCGTCATTGGCTTTGCCAGATATGACTTACGCAGTAGAAAATGTACTGCCAGGGCCCTATCGCGCAGTTGTAGATGTCATTGATGAGCCGAATCCAGTAATAGTTCGCATTCCACATTATTTGGACGCCATATTCCATCACGATTTGATAACGATTGAGATAGCAGCGTATAGTCCATGTTTGCCCAATAGAATATATGCAAAGGTACCTTATACAATAAACATTACGTCAAATTATCATTTGACCCATTGTTTTGACATACCAAATGCTTCGTGGTCGGACAAAGGGTGGGTGTATGACCCTAATCTAATACTTCATCCACAATTAATGTATGAACATCATTTTCATTCCAGAAAGAACACAACAATTCGCGTCTCCGATTGTTTATACTATAAAATTGTTCCGTGGATGCGTATTTTGAACGCGTCCACGTTTACAACTTGGTCTGTGTCTGAACGTTCGTATGATGTTGATTTTAAATTCGTGCATGGCGAAGTAAGGCCCGCACGCTGTCATCGATATTGGATGGGTAGTGTATGTGTTGTAGAGGCGGGTGTGCGCATGATAAAAGTTGATACGTGCTTAATAAAATCGCATCGTGATTTTACATTACAACATGCAGTATCACAATATGTAAGGTTTGGGCCTATAAAATCATCCAATTTAAACTGGCCAACTAGTTTTGACGTTACACGTCGTTTACCAGTACGCGACGGCATAGATATGCGCTATGATTTGTGTCGTTCATCAATAAGTTCGAGTGGAATAAATAACCGCGAGGAAAATTTAGAATTGCAATTTGATGGCGACATTAGCATACGTCAGCGAGATTTTGCAAACATATCATACATAGAGACCGTTTGTCGTTTCGATGTAGTGGGTTTTTTAGACGATTTATGGTCACCGCTTTTATATTTCAGACATTGGTATACATATAGTTTCTAACTATAGTACACGCCAGTTTCGTCTGGATTTGCAATCATATACGACCTAGTGGCGTTGTACATATTTAACTCAACCGTACCATTAAACAGCGCATACTTACACATAAGACGTTGAAATGGTGAATTGACTTCTTCGTCCCAAAACGCAACGTATGTGAAACGTTGGCCGTTATTATTAATAAATTCTTTAGACCCTTGTATATTATGCTCCGAAAGAACAATATCATTTTTGTCCGGGCCGTTCAGAACTTGAACAATACAATTAGTTACCTCGGCATGAACTCCTTGAATGGGCGAAACCATCGAAACTTCAAAAAACAAAGTGGATGTTCCAGCGATAAGTTTTTCGTCATCGCTACCTGTCCGCGCACATATTTTAAAAGTATTATCAATAGCAGTATGTTCAATATATTCGACCATATTGAAATCAACATATATGTCGCGAAATACAGGTAGTATTTCGAGTTCAATCTGAACTCGGACATGTCCCATACAACCAGGTGTCCACCATCTTAATAGTCCTTCCACAATTAATGGATTATTATGGGATATCTTTAAGCAGTGGTTCCACCTGCCGTCATTCCATGGTATGATATAATTCTCATTCCATGTAGAGCCATATGTACAAGAATCAAGTTCGTCAGTAACGCAAGCACACGTTGCATTTTTACAATATATTGATACGCCGATGTCTTTGACATCCACTTGTATGTTTGGCGCCATACAATTTTTTGCACATTCGCATGTGTTACAACAATTATGTGCAATTGCTGCTATTACATAATTTAACAATAATATGAGTTGCAAATTATGTAACATTTTTAGAAAGAGATGTACTATAAATAGGTCTCTACAGGAAAAAATGTTTTGTCGTTTTGTTTTTTCATTTTGGTGGTCTATATTTGTATGTGGTATATGGTGGCACTTAAGACAGCCATTACATGTATGGAAGGTCGATAGACACGAAACGAAAACCATTGTCTTTAAGAAAAAAATATCCCCACTTTATTTAAAAAACGCAAGCATAATTAAAATAAACTCTTTGCAAGATAAAGTCGAATTAGATTTAGCCACTAACTTTTCTCATTTCGGAAATGTATCTATTTTTTACGCCAAAATGAATGTATATGAAAATGGGTTTAGAGACAAAAAGATGGAAGTGTATAATATAAACATAAGTGGAAATACAATAGAATCGGCGTACTTGGATTTGTTGCAAGATGATATTCATTTATCGCCGTTTCGCCGCATTGAAATTATGCCAGCCATCGATTGGTCATTCGGTTCTTCTGAAGTGCCAGATTTCGAGCGCGCAGGGCATTTCAAGGATGGCAAGTGGTACGAAGGGAGAGACTCGACACAATTAGGATTTGGTGCACTTTTTGCATGGTGCATGGGAGTCGTGTTCTTAGTCGTGATGCGAAGAAAATCGGGTACGGTTGTCGTCAAACGCAAAAAACGCATATTTAAATAAGATACATTTATCTAGAATTTTTGTGGATGTATGGCCAAATGCCTAAGTCTCACAGGTCTGTTTTTTATCGGTGTCATCGTGTTCATACTCACGCTCATGTATAATTGTGACGCAGTCGATGGGGTCGTCTTTCATTGCGACGACTGCCAGTCACACTGCACCTCCGAAAACGCTTTATGGTTTTTATTAATCATATCTTTGCCCATTATACTTATTTTACAATATATGATAGACAGAGAAGAGTCCCTCCGCGAACCACGCGTCATCTATATCTCCTCATAATGTCCAACGCGACAATTTCGTCTGGCGTTGGTATGTTCGCCAAGATACACCGAGTAAAACCAATATTAGAACTAGAGTAACGACAACCCATTTAAAAATACCACCGCGTAACGATTGTATTTCTAAATTATTTGTATCTTTTTGCTTTTCAACTTCATTTGTACGGCGTATATGTTCTCCATGTAATTTACCGTAGCGGTCGTGTACCTTTTCATGTCGTTCATCGCGTTCATGCATGTTGCGAAGCTCCCTTTCAATGTCCGAAATACGCTTTTCTAGCGCGTGAATCGTCTTTTGCTTCACCGTCGTTTCGAGTTCTGGCATTGTAGAAGAAATGTTTTGTATCACTTGCTCCATACCCTTGGAAGAAGACGCTACGACCGTCATTTCGCCAAAAGATATATGCGACACACTAAACAAATGTCCGAAATTTGAAGACCTTGGAGGTGAAAAGTGACAGGTCACCTGGTCCTCGGAACGCGAAACGGACAGCCACATTGAAGTTTCCAAGGTGGTCAGCGTAGGCATCCCCAAGTGCATGCCTTGAAACCAAATTTGGTTTGCGCCAATGGAAACATTAACAGGCGGTGACCCCTCAAACGTGAAATTCATCCAAGCATTATCATCTAAATAACGGCCAGAATAACGCTCGATTTCAATAAATGTAGTTTCGGCCTCTAAAGGGAACTTGCATTCAATTTTGGCATTTTTTTGTCGTATCGAAGTCAGATGCAAATGCCCCTCAATGGCTGGTACGTCACATCCTGGAGAACGTTCCAACGCCAAGGCGACGCTCAATATACATAACACCAAAAACATTTCACCAATAGAAAATGATATATATATTCGTTCTATGAAATCCAATCTTGTTTCTTAATTTTTAGGAATGCCACCGAGATGTCTAAAATTTTAGGATGGTCTACGAGATTTCTAAAATTTTAGGATGGTCCACGAGATGTCTAAAATTTTAGGAATGCCACCGAGATGTCTAAAATTTTAGGATGGTCCACGAGATGTCTAAAATTTTAGGAATGCCACCGAGATGTCTAAAATTTTAGGAATGCCACCGAGATGTCTAAAATTTTAGGATGCCACCGAGATGTCTAAAATTTTAGGAATGCCACCGAGATGTCTAAAATTTTAGGATGGTCCACGAGATGTCTAAAATTTTAGGAATGCCACCGAGATTTCTAAAATTTTAGGATGGTCCACGAGATGTCTAAAATTTTAGGATGCCACCGAGATGTCTAAAATTTTAGGATGGTCTACGAGATGTCTAAAATTTTAGGATGGTCTACGAGATTTCTAAAATTTTAGGATGGTCCACGAGATTTCTAAAATTTTAGGATGGTCCACGAGATTTCTAAAATTTTAGAACCCCCATGTATTCTAAAATTTTAGAATAGCCTTTGTGTTCACCGTTTGACAGTATATATATTCCAAACTTTTAGAACAAACATGTCCAAGTTTACTGTTCATGAACAAAACGCCTTCTTGACCGGCATCCCTGCAGGCAGTGCTATCGTCGGCACGGGTCTCTATACAACGGGATTCATCTTGCAAGTGCGAGAGGAACACGCTCCCGGAGCCGCCACCCTCTCCGGTCGTTACAAGTTGCTACATGGCCCCACAGACGAAATGGTGGCACAGCACATGCCAGTACCGCCTCAAGTTGCCAACAACATGACTTGCGCTCTGTCCAGAGGGTCTCAGCAACGGTTTGAAAAAGTACGCGCGGCCATTCTTGACACCATTGGCGTCGAGCACAACGCGGCACAGCTGAACGAGCATTTGTTCCACCCCAGGCAGTGGTCCGTGTTTCAAGCGGCCGAACCTGGTCCTGTCGCCTGCAGGGGAGAATCCAAGGGGTATGACGAAGAACGGTTGATTGACACGGACGCCGGCGAAGAGTGCGACGACGAATTTACGTTGCTTGAAGAGTGTTGTTACGCTGCGGTGCGGCCAAACATCATGTTAAAGGTCATGTTCACCGATAAACACGGCGCCGCCGAAATCGCCGCATTTGTTCAGCTCTGTGGCGGGAAAGATTTCAGCACCTTGCCAAACATTGAATTTTTCACGCCGGAAGGCTTGACTCCAAGAACAGAGGCGCGTACATATTCATTGCTCCAGATTGGGCCGAACAGTGCTCAAGTACAGAATGCGTTGCTCGCCTATTACAACGGCGTCGACTACAATTACGTATTGCTCGGAATGCCCGGTACAACCAATTCCAAAAAACACTTTAAAGCCCTGTGGAATGGAGCCATGGTCGACGCGCGTTATATCGTGGATACGGCCAATGGTGACGGTGCTTTTAAATTTAAAATGTCCGACATTGCCTCTAGAATGTCCACCTCGGAAATGAAACAAGCGTTTAAAGAAGGGGCTGGGCCCGAAGACTACCTGCAACGGTCCTTTTGTATGAATAATATACAAGAACATGTGGCACGCATCGGATTCCGAAATCTGTGTGGGCGGGCGTTTCCGTACGTACAAATTCCGGGTCGTCGTATTCCCATAGCGATGCACATCTGTCATCTGGTCGCGGCGGATGCCAGGGGCGCCAATTTTCAAACCGCCTTTGGCGTGGCCATGAAAATGTTCCCAGACCTGGTCAACAACAACATTCTAGATTCGGTCATGCGTATACGGAATGTCAGCCCCGAATTCAATGACGACATCGACGCCGTCGTCGAAACATACGTTCAATTGATGAAAGCCAACGGATTGGCATTCGACGACGACGGTCTCTCGAACGGCCCAAGAGTTCAAGTGACCGAACAACAAATCAGAGATGGTTATGGGTTTATTCTCAAAGTGTGCCATGCTGCCTTCGGCGTGCCCATTGCATTTTTCGTATCCGGAAGTCCCGGTAATTGGGAATCTCAGTGGTTTGACGGCGAATTTAAGCATTTGGAGGGCGACGCCTATGCACGCACGGACGACGCTTTGGATGCGCCCATGGCGGCCGCCTTTCAAAAATGGCATGAAGAAATTAACGAAAGAGACATTGAAACGTCTCCGGCATACGACGTTGTCGGCGGTCGTTTTTCGCGCGGTGGCTTTGAGACATTCTTTGTCAAAGAACCTTATCATACGGAGGACATGAAGATGGGGTGGAAAGTGACTATGAAAAAAGGCCAGTTCACTTTGTAATGTTCCTGCATAATATACTATAAATAATGAAAGAAAGAAGTTAATGTTGTTTATTGAAATAGGACTCACTTTGACTGTATCTATGTTGGGCGTGTTAGTCGCCCATGCCATGTGGCCGTGTCTTGTACATTTGGATTGGACACCTTTTATTTTGGCCTTTGTCGTTATTTTGAGTCTGTGTATGTTTTTGCACATGTTGCGTTGGAAATGTTGGTCCTATCTGTGCCATAACCGCCAACGGTTGCGGTCCATGTCGGAGGAACACAAGCGCCCTATGCGTTTTGTTCGAATCGTATGGGCAGTGTTGACCCTGTGGTCCGTGGCCTATGCTTTGGTTTCCGCTTTACTGGATTGTGGAACACCTTGGTGGCCTGGTCTGTTCGTGCCCGCGTGGTCGGTGTTCTATACACTGTCCATGTGTTCCGCTTCATATGTCTCATGGTCGTCCGCATCGGACTCGTCCGAACCGTCTAGTGTGAATACGCCCGGGGATGGCTCTGGGGGGTCCCGGGATGGCTCTGGGGGGTCGTCTTTGTATTCTGGCTCTTCTAACGGTATATCCTCTTCGGACGATTCGTGACCAGCCGTTAACTCTATGTCCTCCTCTTCGTTGTTCACGGTGCCGTA
>Ga0228674_1002489_pt1 | contig 10095 bp, 12 predicted proteins | sample 1D_rmetaG_FD_189054 | JGI IMG/M metagenome (GOLD analysis project Ga0228674, IMG submission 189054) | Seawater microbial communities from Monterey Bay, California, United States - 1D_r | ecosystem: Environmental > Aquatic > Marine > Coastal | place: USA: California | collected 2016-09-26
GTCTTTATGAGGAACGCGTTTTTGGCTCCTTGGATATTCCGATGCAAAAAATATTAAAATCTATATCGTTCCTGTGATATTCTGCTCTTGCAATCTTTTTAAAGTCTTATGAATGTGAGAAACGCTGCAATTGAACATATCCGCTAGTTGTTTTAAACTATTTTCTTTACGTAAGATTAGGATTTTCTTCTTTTGTTCTAAATTCAAAGGATCTGGTCTTCCGATAGAGGAATTACCTCCATTAGGTCCGTATTTCAATCTTCTTTTTTCCCAAAGTGTGCTGTTATCTCTTTTTCCTGAGGCAAAACCTATTTTAATGGACTCGCTAAAGCTGCACCATTTCAGGTTAGAAACATGATTGTTTTCTAAATCATTATCGATGTGAATGACCACCTTCTTCTTACGTGGTTTGTCATTTTTCAAGAACACTGTGGCAACAATTTTATGAGGATACACGGTCTTTCTGATTCCTTTATCATTGATGAGGTCGGTCATGAGAAAGCCATTACTCGGGTGTCTACGTAATTGTTTGTTTTTTGATTCAAAACGCATTTTCCGACCATTTTTAAAAACTTTAATACGCTCAATAGACCGAATAAGTCCGTCATCAGAAACCTCATAATCAGAGAAGTGAGGAATACTTTGCCATTGTCTCATGATACAAAAACAAAAAAAGTATCAAATAGTTCAGTAAGAATTAGAAAATTTAAAGCTATCCGCTGACTCTTTTAAATGGTGTAAGATATCATGAAGTTCAGTCAATTCGTTCGAGGTAACGAGCTTGGTTTTAATTTCCTTAAAATTAATAACACCTCTAAAGTAATTGGAATAGTGACGTTTCATTTCCGCGATACCCAATTTCTCACCTTTCCAGTCTATACTTGTGTCAAGGTGTTCGATCACTGCATGGACCTTCTCACGAAAATCAGGTGGTGCATGATGCTTTCCCGTATTAATATAATGTTTGATTTCTCTAAAGATCCAAGGGTTTCCAATACTCGCACGTCCAATCATTACGCCATCTACACCATATTTATTTTTATAATTAACTGCTTTTTCCGGAGTATCAATATCTCCATTACCAAAAACAGGTATTTTCATTCTAGAATTTTCTTTGACAGCGGCAATTAAGGACCAATCAGCTTCACCTTTGTACATCTGTTTTCTTGTTCTTCCATGAATTGATATTGCCTCGATACCCACATCTTGCAATCTTTCAGCTACTTCAACTATGTATTTTGTTGATTCATCCCAGCCAAGCCTTGTTTTAACGGTCACTGGTAATTTTGTTGACTTCACAATCTCTGCTGTCATTTTTACCATTTTGGGTATATCTTGAAGAATACCCGCACCCGCACCTTTACATGCTACTTTTTTGACAGGGCAACCATAATTTATATCGATAATATCAGGATTGGATTGCGCTGTGATCTCTGTTGCAAGACGCATACTTTCAATATCTGAACCAAAAATCTGAATGCCTATAGGCCTTTCCTTTTCATAGATATCCAGCTTTTGTCTACTTTTCAAGGCATCTCGAATGAGTCCTTCGGATGAAATGAATTCAGTATACATTAAATCTGCTCCATGTTTTTTACAAAGGGTCCGAAAGGGAGGGTCACTTACGTCTTCCATAGGTGCCAACAGAAGTGGGAAATCACCCAGCTCAATGTTTCTAATCTTAACCATTTTTTGGCTTCTTAGTTTCCATTTCTGCTAGATATTTTTTAAGGAGTTGTTCATTTTCACCTTTTAGAATCATGAGCTTGTCAGGTGTGTCGATAACGAAGAAATCATGAAGTCCATTGATTAAAACCTCTTTATTCTTTGCACTTATTACAAAACAGGATGTGCTGTCAAACAAATGAATATCATTATGGCTGACAGAATTCTTATTTGCGTCTTTTTTAGTGATATCTTTAATACTTCCCCATGTTCCAAGGTCACTCCACCCAAACTTGGATAAAACAACGGTAACATGCTCCTCTTTTTCTAAAATTGCATAGTCTATTGAAATACTTGCCGCAGTGTTAAATGCCTGCTTCATAAAGTTCATTTCATTTGAGGTATTGTAGGCTTCAAGGTTTTTAAAAAAGATATCATATAAAGAGCTACAATGCCTTTCAAAGCTATCTTTCAAAACTTTACCTTTCCAAATGAACATACCAGAATTCCAGTAAAAGTTTCCTTTATTTAAAAATGTTTCAGCCGTAGACAGGTTTGGCTTTTCTCTAAACTGAATAACTTTTTGAGTTCTGTTGTTAATTTCCGAGCTGTTAAATTCTATGTAGCCATATCCGGTATCTGGACGATGTGGCTTAATTCCGAATGTGATGAGACTTGTCGATTTTAAGGCTGCCGTTATGCCCAATTCGAGGTCTTCGTTGAATTGCTTTTCATTTGTAATTAGATGATCTGAAGGGGTTACAATCATCATAGCATTAGGGTCCTGCTTTAAAATCTTTGCAGTGGCGAATGCAATACAAGGAGCAGTGTTTTTGCGTTCAGGTTCACAAATCACCTGTGCTTCCGGCAAATTCAACTGGGAAACAACTAGGTCAATATAACGCTCATTCGTAAGTACAATTATATTTTCTCGAGGTACTTTAGAAATAAAACGATTAAAAGTCATTTGAAGAAGGCTCTGACCAGTTCCAAGAAAGTCTTGGAATTGTTTCGGGTTTTTTTCAGTAGAAAGTGGCCAAAAGCGGCTTCCAACACCTCCAGCCATAATCAAACAATACAATGATTTATCTTTCATCTAAAATTGGATTTACCTCTGCTAAAGCATGTACTAAATAATCTCGTCGGCTGTGCATTTCATGGCAAAGATACCTGGTTCTTCTCAATTTTCCTTTTTTGAAGGTTTTTTTGTTTAAAGTAAATAGCCTACCGAAGGCAATTTCCTCGAGTAATACCTTTTGGTTTGGCGAATCATATTTTTTTAATTCACGACTTAAAATAATGTCCGAACAAGATGCGGCTTTCGTTCGGGTAATAGTGTTTTTTAAACTTTGTCTTAAATTTTCAGGAATGGCATTCGAAAGAATAAGTGGCTGTAGTAATTTTTGAAATTCAAATTTCCATTCCATACCATGGGGCTTAGAGATTTTGCGATAGTTCTCATATACACGCAGATGAGCAATTTCATGAAGTGATGTAATTAGAAAGGCATAAGGGTTTAGATTACTATTGATCGTTATTTTAGGTGTATCATTTGGGTTTTTAGGTCTTCTGAAATCTCCAAGTTTAGTGGTTCGAGGTTTTACAATGTTGAAAATAACATTTGATTGAGATAATAAATCATGAACGTAAGAAGTAAATGCTGGAGGCAGGAATTTTTCCAAATACGCTTTCGAAATAATATTTTGATTTAATGCGCTCATCTTCTTATTTCCCAAAAGTAATATTCTCATGGATTCTGAATTACTCCATTCGAAATTATGTTTAATTTAGGGTCGTGAACATGTTATTTCATATAGGAAGGTATTTTTTAATGTTGCGAACACTTTTTTCTGTGCCTTCAAAATGGAATATTTTGTGGAAAAGAATTGTTTCAGAGCTTCATATTATAGGAATCAATTCTCTTCCTATTGTCGCCTTAATGTCTTCATTCATGGGCGGTGTAATTGCGCTTCAAACAGCATCCAATATGACCACGCCGTTACTACCTGATTATACGGTAGGATATATAACCCAATCAAGTACAATTTTAGAGTTTTCTCCCACAATTATATCACTCATTTTAGCAGGAAAGGTTGGTTCCAATATTGCCTCAGAGGTTGGGACGATGCGTGTAACGGAACAAATCGATGCGCTTGAAATAATGGGGGTGAATTCGTTAAACTTTTTGGTGTTACCAAAAATTGTGGGCGCAGTAATATTCTTTCCAATTTTAGTTATTTTTTCAATGGCCTTGTCTCTAATTGGTGGTTGGTTGGCCTTGATTTTTTCTGATCTTACGACAACTGAAACATACATTTTAGGTATTCGTTCTTTTTTCAATCCATTTCATATTACCTATGCACTCATTAAAACGGTCTTTTTTGGTTTTTTAATAGTCTCAATTTCATCATATTATGGTTATTATGTAAAAGGAGGCTCATTAGATGTTGGAAAGGCATCAACGCAAGCTGTTGTTAGTAGTACTGTTGCCATATTAATTATGAATTTCTTACTAACGTATTTATTACTGCTGTAATGATTGAAATTAAAGGCGTAAATAAATCTTTCGGTAAAGATCAAATTCTGTTTGATATTAATACTGTTTTTGAAAAAGGTAAGGTCAATTTAATTATTGGTCAATCAGGGCAAGGCAAATCTGTTTTGGCCAAATGCATGGTTGGGCTCCATGATGTCGATGATGGAGAGATCCTTTACGAAGGGTCTGACTTTACGAAGATGCGAAGTGCTGATAAAAGTAAATTGCGTCAAGAGATTGGAATGTTATTTCAAGGTTCTGCTCTTTTTGACTCTATGAATGTTGAGGAGAATATTGGTTTTCCATTAACCATGTTTACCTCAATGTCTAAAAATGAGATTCAAAAACGAGTTGATTTTTGTCTCGAGAGAGTGAACCTTGTCGGTAAAAACAAGTTGTTGCCATCCGAGTGTAGCGGGGGAATGCAAAAAAGGATTGGTATTGCGCGTGCGATTTCTATGAATCCAAAATATCTTTTCTGTGATGAGCCTAACTCGGGGCTTGATCCAAAAACAGCAATTGTAATTGATGGTTTAATTCAGGACATTACTCGAGAATACAATATGACAACAGTTGTGATTACGCATGATATGAATTCTGTAATTGAGATTGGCGAAAATGTGTTGTTTATATATCAAGGCAAACGATGGTGGCAGGGTGACCGTAAATCGATCATCACAACCGATAATCCAGAAATCACAAATTTTGTTTATGCGTCTGAGTTCATGAAGGAAATTAGAGCAAACATCCAAAATTCAAGAAACTAATTTTTCATATTTATTAAAAAAAATTATCTTTGCAAACCGCTTTGAAAAAGTTCAGGGCCAGGCTAGGTTTTTCCTAGTGCAAATAGTTATGCGGATGTGGTGAAATTGGTAGACACGCTAGACTTAGGATCTAGTGCCGTGAGGTGTGTGGGTTCGACTCCCTCCATCCGCACCATTTATAGGTCTCGTTTTACCAAGCGAGGCCTTTTTTATTGAATTAAATTAAAGAAATGAAGGTATTACAGGAAAGTGTCGACAAGCTGAATGCAGTTTTAAAGGTTGAAATTAAGTCTGAGGATTATCAGAAGAATGTTAAAGCCTCCTTAGAGAAGTATAGAAAATCGGCAAAAGTACCTGGTTTTAGACCCGGTAAAGTTCCTTTTGGAATGATTCAAAAGCAGTATGGGAAATCTGTTCTTGCCGAAGAATTGAATAAACTGGCGAATGATAGTCTTTATAAATTCATTACTGATGAAAAATTAGAAATTCTTGGCAATCCGATCCCTACCGAAGATGAAACTTTTAAGGGTGATATGGAAAACCCCGGTGATTTTGAGTTTGCCTATGAAATTGGGTTTTCTCCAAAATTTGATATCCCACTTTCTTCTAGAAAAAGCATTGAGTATTTTGCAGTAAAAGTTGATGATAAATTGATTGCTGATCAAATCGAAGATTTGAGAAGAAGATATGGTAAAATGGAATCAACTCCGGAAGTAGGAGAGAAAGACATGGTAATGGGTCTTTTCAGAGAGCTTGATTCATCCGGTGAGCCAAAAGAAGATGGAGTTGAAAATAATTCAACAATTTCTATGGAGTTTTTAAAAGATAAAAAAGCCATTAAATCGTTACTTGGATTAAAAGTTGACAATTCACTTATTATAGATCCAAAATCTGTTTCTAAGGATGATAAAGATTTAGCTTCAATGTTAGGTATTGAGGAAAGTGCAATAGGTAACCTTTCAAAAAAATTCAAATTTACGGTTAACGACATTAAAAGAATGGAACTGGCCGAATTGAATGAGGAGCTTTATGAAAAGCTTTTTCCTAATCAAAGTGTAAAGTCGGAAGCTGAAATGAAGTCAAAGGTGACAGCCGATCTTGTAAACATGTTTAAGACGGATTCTGATCGTCTATTTACACAGACCGTTTATGATTTTTTGATGGATAAAACTAAAATGACTTTACCTGAAGCTTTTCTTAAGAGATGGATCAAGCTTTCAAATGAAAAGCCAATTGACGATGAAACCCTGAACAAAGAATTTGATGGTTATTTAAAGTCAATGAAATGGCAGCTTATTCAAGGCAAAATCTTTAAGGAGAATGATATTCAAATCTCAAATGAAGAGGTTATGGAGTTCACTAAATCTTTGTTGATTTCAAATTATGCCCAGTATGGAATGCCTGCCCCAGAGGATAAGGAGCTCACAGAAACGGCAATGCGTCTTTTGAAAGATAAAGAGCAGGTAAACGGTATTTATGATCGCATCACTGAGAAAAAGCTTTCAGATTATTTTCAAGCAAATGTCCCAATGAAAGAAAAAAAGTTGTCTTATGATGATTTTGTGAAGAAAGCATCAAAGAAGTAAGTCAGTACTCTTTTTTTTCAGGAAATTAAAACAAAATTATTTTACCATTTGTTGATGTTAAACGTGTGAAATAATAATAAAGATTAACCGGTGCAAACGTTATTAAGTATTACTTTTGCACTGAAATAAATGATAATTAACAACTTAAAATAACAATTATGGCTCTAGTCGGTAAAACATTCCCAGACATGTCTGTAAAGGCAATCGATGAAATGGGAGATGCATTTCAAATCAACGTTTTAAAACAAGCAGTAGATAATAAAAAGAAAGTTTGTCTTTTTTGGTATCCCAAGGACTTCACTTTTGTATGTCCAACTGAGATTCACGCATTTCAAGAAGCTGCGAAGGAGTTTGAAAAAAGAAACACAATATTAATCGGCGCATCTTGCGATACTGCAGAGGTCCATTTCGCTTGGTTGAGTACTTCAAAAGACGACGGTGGAATTGAAGGTGTGCAATTCCCATTAATAGCCGATTCTACAAGAGTCCTAGCTATGGAGCTTGATATTTTGGACTTTAATCTGTTTGATGAAGAACCAGGAGATGGAGATAACGTTCCTTACAGAGCTACGTATCTTTTAGATGAAGAAGGTTTTGTTTTTCACGAAGCTGTTAACTTCTTCCCAGTAGGGAGAAATGTGCAAGAGGTTCTTCGTTTAATTGATGCCTACGCTCACAACCAAAAGCACGGTGAAGTTTGTCCAGCAAATTGGGAAGAAGGTAAAGATGCAATGGATGCAACAAGAGATGGTGTTGCAGATTATTTAAGCAAGCACTAAAATGTTTATTGAAGCCACTGTAGACGATTTAAAAAATCAAGTTGATCAGCACCAAAAAGTGATGGTTCAATATGGTGCAACGTGGTGTGGTAATTGTAAAATCACCAAACCCAAGTTTAAACGCTTTGCAAGGGAGCATGAAGATATTTTATTCATTTATGTAGATGCTGAAAAATTCCCTGATTCAAGGAAAATGGCTAATGTTAGTAATCTACCGACGTTTGCAAGTTTCAAAGATGGTCTTCTTGTTGAAGAGGCACAAGGGAATAAAATAGAAACTATAGAACAGGTTTTACATGCGCTTACCGGTAATTAAGCATATCATCGCATTCATCGAAAACAACGATGAAGATTACATTGTCGAAACACTTGAGACACTTGAGAATCTTATTGAATTAGAATCTCTCAAAGACGAAGAAATTGATGTAATAGGTGAATTGTTGTCAAATCTGTCAGGTGCGATTGAAGTATATGATGACATGAAAAAAGGTACCGCTAAAAAAGAAGCACTCAACGCCTTTATGAAAAGAGTCCAAGGTTCTATTGATTCCTAAACTGACGAATTGAAATATTACGAGAATGCCGCACATTAGTGTGGCATTTTTTATGTTTATCAATCAACCCCTTTCGTTTTATTATATTTATTTTAGCACTCAAATCATTTCATATCGTATGTCCGACTTACTCCAAAAACTAGAAGCAATTCATTTCCGATTTATTGAGGTTGGTAATCTTATAACTGACCCAGATATTATTGCCGATATGAAGCGCTATGTTAAGTTAAATAAGGAATATCGTGACTTAGAGGTTCTTGATCAAACCTACAAAACGTACAGTAATCTTCTTTCTAATTTAAAAAGTGCTCGTGAGCTGCTTGAGAGTGAGACAGATGAGGAAATGCGCGAAATGGCAAAAATGGAAATCAGTGAGCTAGATGAAAAGAGGCCAATTCTTGAGGAAGAGATAAAAGTCATGTTAATTCCAAAAGATCCAGAAGATGATAAAAATGCCATTATTGAGCTTCGTGCAGGCACAGGAGGAGATGAGGCATGTATATTCGTTGAAGATATTTTCAGAATGTATACGATGTACTTTAAAGAAAAATCATGGAAGCATGATATCATTCATTCATCGGAAGGTACGGTCAAAGGTTACAAAGAAATATCAATGAGTATTGAGGGTGACGGTATTTATGGAATGTTGAAGTTTGAATCAGGTGCGCATCGTGTTCAAAGGGTTCCTGAAACTGAGTCTCAAGGGCGAGTTCACACTTCTGCTATTACTGTTGCTGTGCTACCTGAGGCGGAAGAGGTAGATTTTGAGCTGAATATGACAGATGTACGAAGAGACACTTTTAGAGCTTCTGGTGCAGGTGGGCAACATGTAAATAAAACCGAATCGGCAATAAGGTTGACACATATCCCAACTGGAGTTGTTGTTGAGTGTCAAGATGGTAGATCCCAACATAAAAACCTTGAGAAAGCAACTTCTGTTTTGAGATCACGACTTTATCAAGCAGAATTAGACCGTATTAATGATGAAAGAGCCGCACAACGAAAAACTTTAGTTGCCTCAGGTGATAGGTCTGCAAAAGTTCGAACATATAATTACCCTCAAGGAAGAATCACAGATCACCGAATTAATAAGACTATGTATAATTTGAGTTCATTTATGAATGGAGACATTCAGGATATGATAGATGCTCTAAAAATGGCAGAAAATGCTGAAAAACTTAAGGGAGAAACAGAATGAATAGAGCCAAATTAATAGAACAAATAAGGCTTAAAGAATCATTTCTTTGTGTCGGATTAGATCCTGATTTGAATAAAATGCCTAAACATCTTTTAGCGTATGAGGATCCTATATTTGAGTTTAATAAGGGAATTATTGATGCCACAAAAAAATACGCTGTAGCATACAAGCCGAATTTAGCCTTTTATGAATGTCTCGGTGTTGCTGGTTGGAATTCATTTCAAAGAACAATTGAATACATACCTAATGAATGCCTCATAATTGCCGACGCAAAACGAGGAGATATAGGTAATACTTCTTTGTATTATGCCAAAACCTTTTTTGAAACATATAACTGTAATGCATTGACAATTGCACCATATATGGGATCCGATAGCGTAAAACCGTTTCTAACCTATCCAGATAGGTGGGCAGTTGTTTTGGCCATGACTTCTAATCAAGGTGCAAAAGATTTTCAGTTTATTGAATCTGAAAACATTCCAATATTTGAATCTGTAGTTAGGAAATGTATAGAGTGGGGAACACCTGAAAACTTAATGTTTGTAGTGGGAGCAACAAGATCTGAAGATATTGCAAAAATAAGGAAACTAGCGCCTGAGCACTTTTTCTTAGTGCCTGGTGTCGGCGCTCAAGGTGGGTCTTTAGACGAGGTTGTTAAGTATGGGATGAATTCAGATTGTGGATTGCTTGTCAATTCATCAAGAGGAATCATCTACGCGGATACATCAGAAGATTTTAAAGTAGGAGCAAAAAAAGAAGCGTCTAAAATACAATCCGCAATGGAAGAGCATTTAAGACGCTTAATGTAAATGTCTTTAGGTTTAGAAACCCTATTTTGTAGCTAATTCTTGGAATTCAACATCTTGGTCGATATTTCCGTAGGCATCACAGCTCGCTGTTCTTCCAGATCCACAAGAAATTAATATTGTTGTTACAAAGGCTAGTAAAAATAATAATGTTGCTTTAGTTTTCATGGTAGTATAATTTTGTTGTTCGTGTTAAGTCTAACG
>Ga0228674_1002504_pt1 | contig 10060 bp, 8 predicted proteins | sample 1D_rmetaG_FD_189054 | JGI IMG/M metagenome (GOLD analysis project Ga0228674, IMG submission 189054) | Seawater microbial communities from Monterey Bay, California, United States - 1D_r | ecosystem: Environmental > Aquatic > Marine > Coastal | place: USA: California | collected 2016-09-26
GGTCAGCGAACTGTGCGGTGTGAAGCCGCACGTGTTGCGCTACTGGGAACAGGAATTCACCCAGCTGAAACCTGTGAAGCGCCGTGGCAACCGGCGTTATTACCAGCACCACGAAGTGCTGCTGATCCGCCGTATCCGTGAACTGCTGTATGAACAAGGCTTCACTATCAGTGGTGCCCGCAACAAGCTTGATGGCACGCACGAGGCCGAGCAGCCGCAAGAACCGCAGCGCCCCGTCATCAGCCTGGATGAAGCGGCCATCGATGTGCTGCGCGCGGAGTTGCAAGCCGTGCTGGAAACACTCAAGCCGGGAGCAGCTGCCTGAGTCCAACAGGCTAGGCCGATTTCTCTGATGCATATTCTTCGCGCCACACGCCGGTCTTCATGGCCGCCGTGTGGCGTGTTCATTTCAGGGCCATGCCGGCACACTGGCAGGCCGGGGACTAATCATGATGTGTTACCAATGGCGCCCCATGCGGGTCGATGATCTGCCGCGCGTGATGGCGATTGCCGAACAAGTTCATGTCGGTTATTTCGAAGCTGAAGAGGTCTTCGCTGAGCGCCTTGCGCTGTTTGCACCCGGATGCCTCATCGCCGTGCGTGAGGAAGGGGAGGGCGAGGAAGAGGTGATCGGCTATGCCTTCCTGCATCCTGCGCGCCAGGGATTTCCGCCCGCCCTCAATACTTTGCTGGGGCATCTGGACCCGGCGGCCGATTGCCTGCATCTGCATGATGTGGCGCTGCTGCCTGCAGCGCGCGGTTCCGGTCTCGGCCACCGTCTGGTGGAGGCGCTCGCTGAACTTTGTCAGGCCCATGGCTTGTCCAAGGCTGCCTTGGTCGCTGTTCACGCGTCCAATGGCTATTGGCAGGCGGCGGGCTTCCTGGAGAATGCCCAGGTGTCGGTGCAAGGCAGAGCATGCCTGGCGAGCTATGGCGACGACGCCCTCTACATGACGAAGAATCTCACCTGGTAATCACCGCTGTTGGACAGGATGGCGATCGCGACACATGTTGCAAAAATATCACGTAAGCGCAATTGCACTTTGGTCTTGATCAAATAACAATAGTTGCATTAAAATTAATAAAAAATTTACAACTATTTGTGTAGATTTGCGTCGGTGTAGCGCCATCGTTCAGTCCAGCCTCCTAGTACGACACCAACAGGCGGCATCCGTTATAGAGGTAACGATTCATGTCGCGGTTTTCGAAGTCGGTATTGTGCAGTGTGGCGGTCCTTCCCATTTTTACCCTCGCTTTGACCGATGCGCACGCGGCGACCACGCCGCTCACTGGCGCCGAGGCGCTCAGTCAGTTCAACCTGATCACGCTGGGTAACGTCAACTCCAACTCCCACGTGGACGGTCGCGCCTGGATCGGGGGCTCGGTCAACGGCGGCGACTACGTGCAGCATGTTGGCAGCACGCCGGGTTCCGACTATGCCGGATTGACCGTCATGGGCAGCGCCAACAATGTGCACGTCAACGGATTGGGTTCGTATATCGGTGGATCGTTGACCAATTCCATCGTCAACAGCGGCTCGAGCTACATCGGCGGAGCGGTCGGCAACAGCAACCTGAATGGCGCGTCCTATGTGGCGGGTGGCAGTAGCGGGACCAACTTCAATGGTCCCCGTTTATCGACCCCGAGTGCACTGATCCAGTCCAATGCATCAGCCGCTGCTTCGACCAATTTCGGCAACACCCTGTCCACCTTGTCCAATACGCTCAAGGGCGCGGTAGCCAACAGCACGGTGTCCGTCGTGGGCAACAAGGCGACGTTCAATGCCGTGGCCAACAGCAAGGGTGTAGCGGTATTCGACCTGAGCAACGCCACCAGCGCATCGGTTTTCTCGGCGGGCGAGTTTTCGTTTGCGGCCAATGGTGCCAGTACCATCATCATCAATTCCAGCGTGAGTTCCGCCGTCATCGGTGCCAACTTCCTGGGTGGTCAAGCGCAATCCCTGGGCAAGTCGATTGTCTGGAACTTCTACAACGCGACCAGCCTGACCATCAACAACCAGTTCGGTGGATCGATCCTGGCAACCCGCGCCAGCCTGACCAACAACCAGAACATCGAAGGCGGCGTCTTCGTCAACAGCTTGACCCAGAATGGTGAGCTGCACCTGCAAGCCTTTACGGGCAACCTGGCCTCCGTGGCGCCGGTACCCGAGCCGGAAGAATACCTCTTGATGGTGGCGGGCCTGGTGCTCGTCGTTGGAGCGGCTGCATTGCGTCGGCGCCGCATTGTGGCCTCAGGCATGTTGGCTGCCTGATTCCCGGGGCTGCAAGGGGAATCGTCGATGCCGTTCAGCGTGCGCTGGACGGCATTTTTCATGAGGGACGGGTGTCAGAGCGGCTCATGCCGCATGTAGACCTCGGTGCGGCCGGACAGATTCTTTGCCAGTTCCTGCAGGAAGCTTTGGGTCGGGGCGGGCTTGTCGAACCCGGTCATCATCAAGGCAACCGCCAGGCCCAATGGCAGAAGCAGATGGCGCAAGGGTGGGGCCGACTGTCGCAGCGACAGCCCGAAAGCCCAAGCAGCAGTCGCGCCGACCAGCAGGCCGAGCAGGACTTCGGATTCAGAATGGACCTTGATCATCAAGCGAGACAGGCCCACTGCGGTAACCAGCACCGCCGTCAGCGTCAGCACCACGGCACGGCGCAAGCGGCTGCTGTCTTGCGTGAGAAGCAGGGCAATCGACAGATAAAGGGCGCTGGAAGAGGCCGTGTGGCCGCTGAAGCCGGTGAAGTTGAGCATGGGCAGGGTGATGTTCCAGCCCATGAAGAGCAGCTTGCTGATGACCACGATCATCATGGCGCCGCCAAAGGCGAACAGCCAGGCAAGCATCGGCCGCCACATGCGGTTGATGCCCAGCCAGAGTGCCAGGATGCATGCGCCGGGAATGGTCATTGTGCTATCGCCTAGAAATGTGATGGTGTGCCAGTTCATTCAATGAAGTCAAAGAGGGTGGAAATCGGAAGATGTGGCGGAAAGGGATTCGCCAAGGCATCTTAGCGATTTGGGGGACGGGGAGAAAGCGCTGTGAGTCTTGTCGCAAGATAAACGTTCAGTTTTTGTTGCGTTGCGATATAAATAGTTTATGTGATTTGATGAGTGTGTTGTTGAATTACAAATCTTCCGTTTGTCCTACAAGGGCATTCTCGGTTGTCTGATTGCCCCATTTTTAGCGGCGAGTATCCTTACGTGATTCTTTTCTATGTGGCAATCTTCTACACATTTTTTTGCCTAATTCAAAAAAATCATGCATGATAACTTCTAATTTTTTCTGTGTTGCAGTGCAGCAATGCGGACGCAAAACATTGCCATTGTTTTAAAAGTAGAACTAAAAAAAGAAAGGGCTCTGATTCGTGATGCCACGGCAGTTTCGCAACAGCAGCAAGCGCAAGACCCGGGTGCAAGTGTGCGCTCTGATGGTGTCGATGGCTTGCCCTCTTGCATACGCGGCAGACCCCGGTCAGGTGGTTGTTCCGTATGTGCAGTACAACTATTTGCATGACGATAACCTGCTGCGAGTAAGTAGCCCGGAGGCTGCTCAGGCCGCGTTGGGTACGACGAAGATTTCTGACAACGTCCAGAGCACGACGGGAGGGCTGCGCCTTGATCGGATGATCAGCCGCCAGCACATTCTTGTGGATGCGAGTGCGACCAAGAATTCCTATGATTTCTTCAAGCAGTTCGACAATATTGCGCGCGACTTGAAGGCCGATTGGGCATGGGTGGTGGGTGAGCGACTGTCCGGCAATGTGGGCTATGTCTATTCCCGGTCGCTGACGCCGTTTCAGAACTTGCGCGTGCTGCAAACCAATATTCGTACGTTGGACGTCAAATACGCCAACCTTGCGTGGCAGCTGCATCCGGACTGGACGGTACGCGCCGTGGCTTCGCAATTTGGCTTGGCGTATGACAACGTGGCCCAGCAGCAGAACAACTTCACCCAGGACGTGGCCGAGCTAGGATTGGACTATACCGCCCGCAGCGGCAGTGTTGCCGGTATTCAAGTTCGCAGGACGACGGGTCACTACCCCTTTGATACACAGGTTGGCAATACCACGCTGAACAATTCGTTCACGCAAGAGGATTACAAGGCCAAGATTGTCTGGCTTTACAGCGCCAAGACCAAGCTGCAGTTCCTGGGTGGCATTACGCAGCGTGACCGCAATTCCGATATCAACGGCAATGCGTATCGGGGTTTCAACGCACGCTTGACTGGCGATTGGGCGCCCACGGACAAGACCGGTTTCAAGGCCAACTTGTGGCGTGAGATTGGTGGCGTCAATGATGTGGATGCCAATTTCTCGCTGACCACGGGTGTCAGCCTGGCCGCCATCTATACGCCGACCGCAAAGCTGCGCTTTGACGGGCTGATTGATTACGAGCGCCGCAACTACAACGGGGCTGCCATCGTGACCGGTATCACGCCGTCCAACCGTCGTGATAATTATGAGAAGGCCAGCTTGAGCCTGACCTACTCCCCGACGAACTCGTTGTCCTTGGTGCTGGCGGTATATCGCGAAAACCTGCAGTCCAACATCAGCAATTTCAGCTATTTGTCCAACGGCGTTTCCCTGACTTCTCGCTATGAATTCTGAGGCCCCCAAAATGAGTGACCTGCATGATGGTCTGCCACTGGTCAACGTCAAGCCTAATACCATCACGATGGTATTCAAACGCTTCGTCGAGCCGGCGCTTATCGTGGCCTATTTGTGGGTGTTGGTGCGGCTCCACGGTCATCCATTCAATGGCGACTACTGGGTCCTGGCCATCATGGCCTTTTTTCTCTCGTCTTATTTCTTTACGGAATTGCACCAGCGGCGCATTCGGCGTAACCCCAAGGGGCCCTCTGTCATGGCGCCGGTCATGGACTGGATCGCCGTGGCGGCTGTTCTGGTGCTCGTTGCCTACATCTGCGAGTTCTATCAGAACCTCTCGCTGCGCGCGATTTTCTTCTGGGTGGTGAGCACGCCCATCGGCCTGATCGTTTCTCAGTACCTGCAGTCGCGCGTGATGCGCGACTTGCATTCCAAGGGCGAAGTGCGCAGGGCCATCATCATCGGGGTCAACCCGGCGGCATTGAAGCTGGCCGATCGCATGGAGAAATACCCCTCGCTGATGATCAAGCTGATGGGATTCTTTGACGACCGGGAGCTCAATCGCCAGCCCCCCGGTACCTACACGCCGCTGCACGGAAAAATGACTGATGTTGCCGCCTACGTGCGGGAGAACAACATCAACATGGTCTACATCAGCATGCCGATTTCGGCGCAACCGCGCGTATTGCAGATGATCGACGAGCTGCAGGACACGACTGCGTCGATTTACTTCATTCCCGACATCTACATTTTCAACCTGATCCAGGCGCGCTTCGATTACGTGGGCGGCATGGCGGTGATGGCGATCTGCGAGACCCCCTTTACGGGGACCAACAATCTGGTCAAGCGCTTGAGTGACCTGGTCCTGGCGTCGGGCATCCTTCTCATGCTGCTCCCGGTCATGATGGTCATTGCCATCTGCGTCAAGTTGACCTCGCCCGGTCCCGTCATCTTCAAGCAGCGCCGCTATGGGCTGGATGGCGAAGAAATCGTGGTCTACAAATTCCGCTCGATGACCGTGATGGAAGACGGCGGTAAGGTCACCCAGGCGACCAAGGGCGACATGCGCCTGACCAAGATCGGTGGCTTCCTGCGCTCCAGTTCGCTGGACGAGCTGCCGCAGTTCTTCAATGTCTTGCAAGGGCGCATGAGCATTGTCGGTCCGCGTCCGCACGCGGTGGCCCACAATGAGCTGTATCGCAAGCAGATCAAGGGTTACATGCTGCGTCACAAGGTCAAGCCGGGCATTACCGGCTGGGCCCAGGTCAATGGACTGCGCGGCGAAACCGAGACGCTCGACAAAATGAAGGCACGCATTGAATTCGACCTGGAGTATCTGCGCCGCTGGTCCCTGGTATTTGATCTCTGGATCATCTTCCAGACTGTGCGCATGGTGGTCAAACGAGATAACGCCTACTGACGCTCAAGACTTCCTGGCAGGGACGGAAGCGTAAAACACCGGCCCTCACGGCCGGCAACAAGTGATACAGAAAAGAAGAGAGCTTGCTCAAATGAAAACCGGGAAGGAAGCAGTTCGACAACATCACTCGATCATGGCCAAGGCCGTGGTCTCGGCATTGCTGATGGTGGCCCTGGCCGCCTGCGGCGAGAAAAAGGCGTCCTCCTCCAGTCAGGTGGTCGCCAGCGTGGATGGGCAGGAAATTACCATTCACCAGATCAATAATGAACTGGCCAAGTCGGGTGGCGCCGAGGTCACCAAGCAATTGCTCGACGGCCTGGTGGCACGCCAATTGCTGATCAATGCGGCAAAGAAGGACAAACTCGACAATGATCCCGCGGTACTGGCTGACCTGGAGCGTGCCCGCAATCTGGTCCTGGCGCAGAGCTATGTGGCCAGCAAGGTCAAGGCGCCCACACGACCGCTCGATCAGGAAGTGGAAGATCTTTATCGCAAGAATCCTGACTGGTTTGCGCAGCGCAAGCAGTACGAATTTGCGCAGCTGATCATTGCACGCGTCAATTTGACGCCCGAACTCAATGGACTGATGGAGCAGACGGGCAAGCGTCTGGAAGATGTCATGGCGTGGCTGGACTCGCATCGCATCCAATACGCGCGCCAGCAGGTAGTCAAGACTTCGGCAGACTTGCCGCCCCAGATGAATGCCACGCTCAAGACCATGGATCGTGGCGCGATGTTCGTGGTGATCGAGGGGCCGACAGCGATCCTGACCTCGGTGCAGGACGTCAAGAGCGCTCCTCTTTCGCTGGCACTCGCTTCGCCGCAGATCGTTCAGTACCTGATGACGCAAAAGCAGAATCAAGCCTCCGAACAACTGGTGGAACGCCTCAGGAAAGAGGCCAAGATCGAGTATTCAGCACAGGCCAAATCCTTCAAGGATCTCACCGCACCATCAGCGGGAGAGGCATCCAGTGGGGCACCCAATGATGCGGAGGCAGCCAAGAATGAGGCGATCTCGCGGGGCGTGGCGGGTTTCAAGTAAGCAAGAGTTGATCAACATCCGGGCGCTCTGCGCCTGAATCAAGAACCTGATGTACTGCGGAGTAATGACAATGATGAGAAAAGTGGTGTTCGTGTTAATCGGCCTGATGCTTGCGAGCTGGAGTCTGTTTGCCCAGGCTGACGATATCCTGCTCGGCGCAGGCGACGTGATCCGGATCAAGGTCTACGGCAGCGATGACTTGTCCCTTGAGACGCGTATCAGCGAGGCGGGGATTGTCAGCTATCCTCTTATCGGTGAGGTCAAGGTGGGTGGTCTCTCGACCGCCCAGGCTGAGACCAAAATTGCTGGCCTGCTCAAGAAGGGCGGCTTCCTCGTCAATCCCCAGGTCAACATCCTGGTGACAGTTCCGCAGAGCCAGATGGTGTCGGTACTTGGGCAGGTTAATAAACCGGGACGGTATCCGCTTGACGGCAAGCGCAACGTGGCCGACGTCGTAGCGTTGGCAGGGGGCGTTTCTCCAGATGGTGGTGATGCACTTACCATCGTGCGCAACGATGGCAAGACCGTGACCAAGCAACTGGTCGACATCTACGCGATTACCCACAGCGGTGATACCTCCGCATTGCCGGAAGTGAGGGGCAACGATGTCGTCTATGTCGAGCGCTCCCTGCGTTTTTATATCTACGGTGAAGTACAGCGTCCCGGCATGTACAAGCTGGAGCGCGGCACGACGCTTCTGCAAGCCTTGTCCGTCGGTGGTGGTTTGACTCAGCGCGGTACGGAACGTGGCTTGCTGGTCAAGCGTCGCGATCCTGACGGCAATCTGCAGGAAATTACGCTCAAGAAGGACGACTTGCTGCAGGCCGACGATGTGGTCTATGTCAAGGAAAGCTGGTTCTGAGCCGGATGCGCTCTGCACTGTCCGAAGTATTTTTCCGTTTAGCTATCCAAGACGCCAACCAGGAGGCGTGATCCCATGAACTTATCTCAATTCATTCTGATTCTTCAGGCTCATCGAAAGGTGATTCTGTACATTCTCTCGATTACCGTGGTGGTTGCATTGGTAGTGAGCCTTGTGTTGCCCAAGCAATACAAGGCGACTGCGTCGGTCGTACTGAATTACAAGGCGTCCGACCCCGTCACCGGCCTGGTGGTGGCCCCGCAGGCGTTGCCCGGATTCATGCCGACACAAGTGGCCATCATTAACAGCCCATCGGTAGCGCTGGGTGTGATCGATAGCCTGAAACTGGTCGACCAGCAAGAAGTCAAGGATGCCTACCAGTCCGACAATCACGGCGATATGGACATCCGCAACTGGTTGGCAGTGGTCCTGCTGAAAAAACTGGATGCGGTAGCCTCCAAGGAAAGCAGCGTCATCGACATTACCTTCAAGGCCCAGGATCCGCAGTTTGCGGCATTGGTGGCCAACGCGTTTGCCGCGTCGTATCAGCGCGTGAGCATGCAGCTCAAGCTGGATCCCACCCGCAAGGCATCGTCTTACTTCAATGAGCAGACCAAGGTATTGCGTGATGCATATGAACAGGCGCAGGCCAAGCTGTCCAAATACCAAGAGGAGCATGGGATCACCAATATCGACAATCGTACTGATGTCGAGACCAACCGTCTCAATGACCTTTCTTCGCAATTGGTGATGGCGCAGGCCGCTCTGTCGGAAGCGCAGTCGCGCAGCCGCCAGGCTTCAGCCGGCGGTACGGTGGAATCTCCCGATGTCAATTCGAATTCGCTGATCCAGACGCTCAAGTCCAATCTTGCAGCATCCGAGGCGCGCTTTGAGCAGGTTTCGAAGCGACTGGGTGTGAACCATCCGGACTACCTCTCTGCCAAGGCAGAGCGGGATGGCCTGCGTGCCCAGCTTGCTGCGGCGACTTCTTCGGTCTCCAAGTCCGTCGGTAGTACCGCGACGATTCTGGCCAAGCGTGAAGCGGAAATTCGTGCCGATTTCGAAGCGCAAAAGCGCAAGGTGCTGGAGATGAATCGCACGCGTGATGAGCTGGCCGTGCTCAGCCGTGAACTGGAGAGCGCGCAGCGCGCGTATGAACTCAATTCCCAGCGTTTCGCGCAAACCAGCTTGGAGGGGCAGTCCAATCAATCGGATATTTCGCTGCTGTCGGCCGCCGTTCCGCCCCCTAATGCTTCCAGCCCTAAGGTTCTCTTGAACCTGATTCTGGCGATTTTCGTGGGGGGCATTCTTGGCGTACTGGCCGCGCTGGCTTTGGAATTGACCAATCGTCGTGTTCGCTCGGAGCAGGATCTCACCGAGGAGTTGGGGCTGCCTGTACTGGGCTCCATCACTCGCCCCCTGGCCGTGCAGCGCCGTCGACGTTTCGGCTTCGGAAGAAGCAAGCCGGCTTGATGATCAGCCCGTTTTCAATGTCAAGAAAAAACAGTTTCCCCGGGAATAACATGACTACAGCAACGTTGACACTCAATGAGGGCACAGCCCTGCCGAATCGCTCAATTGGTGCGATCCTGGTGGATAGCGGCAAGCTCTCCACCGAGAACGCGGAACGGATCCTGCGCTTGCAGCGTGAACGCGGCCTGCGTTTTGGCGATGCGGCGATTCAACTCGGATTGCTGACGCAATCCGACATCGATCAGGCGCTTTCGCGCCAGTTTGACTACCCCTATCTGCTCAAGGGGGAGAGCAAGGTCAGCGAGAAGGTGGTGGCTGCCTACAATCCGTTCAGCAAGCAGGTCGAGGCATTGCGTGCACTGCGCAGCCAGTTGATGGTGCGCTGGTTCGATATCGACAGGCAGCACAAGGCGCTGTCGATCGTCAGTCCTGAGAGCGGGGAAGGGCGTAGTTTTATTGCGTCCAATCTGGCTGTCGTGTTCTCGCAGCTGGGCGAACGTACCTTGCTGATCGACGCGGACATGCGCCATCCGTGCCAGCACGAACTGTTCGGTCTGGACAATCGCAACGGCCTGTCTGGCGTGATCGCGGGCCGCTGCAGCGCGGCCGACGCGCTGCAGCGCGTGCCTGATTTGCTGGACCTGTCCGTATTG
>Ga0228674_1002505_pt1 | contig 10059 bp, 8 predicted proteins | sample 1D_rmetaG_FD_189054 | JGI IMG/M metagenome (GOLD analysis project Ga0228674, IMG submission 189054) | Seawater microbial communities from Monterey Bay, California, United States - 1D_r | ecosystem: Environmental > Aquatic > Marine > Coastal | place: USA: California | collected 2016-09-26
AAACAATGTTAACTCCGGACTCCAGTAAATAAGAAGTCCTAGATGAATGATAATTGATATCGGTTCTCTAAATATCAACTCCAAGACTGATATCACAGCTATCTCAATTTCACCTACGTCACTCTGCATTCGCGACATTAAATCGCCCTTTCGCTCATCCGTATAGTAGGATAGAGGTAATCTAAGCGATTTTTGATAGATCTTATCTCTAATATCACGAACAACCGACATTCGAAGTTGAGACTGAAACCATATAGCACCATATCTAAATAAATTCTTCAAAAAGAACGCAATGGCGACTGAAAAACAAACAAACAGAAGAGCATTCAACGGACTAGTCTCCGCCATTTCTTGCATTGTGTATTGAAACTTATTCGCAGCATAGCTGAATGCCTCGAGAAATCCTCCATTGTAGATAGGCTCAGTGATCTTTTCCGTCGATTCTTGATTCAAGAATATGATCTGAAGAAAGGGTACGAATAGCGCAAGGGATAGAAGATTAAAAACGATATATAGCAGATTGCAAACAATCATTGTGACCGCTGTTCCTCTGTACTTAAAAGTATATCTAAATATTTCTCTAATTCCTTTCATTGAGGTGACAAAGATAAGTTTTGTTCCTTAGAAATGTAACGTGAGAATCAATTACGTATTTTTGTCGCATGAGTTCAATAAGACAGAGCAGGATAGAAGAGGTAGTTAAAGAAGAATTATCAATGTTTTTTCAACGTCATGCGCGTGATATTTGTTTGGGTGCAATGGTGACCGTTACAGTTGTACGTGTGACGCCTGATTTATCCCTGGCACGCGTTTATCTTAGCGTCTTTGCTGGTCCTGACAAAAAAGAGGTGTTGGAGAATGTGCAGCATAATGGATCAAGAATACGTGGAGAAGTCGGGAAGCGTCTTAAGAATATGAAAAAAATACCGAATTTGAGTTTTCACATTGATGATTCTCTGGATTATGCCCTCGAGATCGATCAATTGTTAAAGAAATAGATTTAGATTCTTTTTTCCACAACCACTAATCAAAGACAGATAAACGTTCCGTTTTACATAGCGCGCAAATACCTTTCTTCAAAACGAAAAAAGAATGTGATCAATTGGATCACGCGTATTTCTGTTGTTGGAATTGCCGCCATAACGGCCGCTTTGATCATCCTTCTTTCTGCTTTTAATGGAATTGAGAAGATGATTGAAGAGTTATATTCTGAATACGATTCGGATATTACAATTAGAGCAGCAGAAACGAAAACCTTCAATGAAATCCGTATCGACTATGGAGCGCTTAAAAAAATTGAAGGAGTTCAAGCCTATTCGAAAGTGGTTGAAGAAGTAATTATCCTAAAGCATGAAAAGAAGTGGGTAAACACTAAGCTAGTAGGGGTTGAGGATAGCTTTTTGGAAATGTGTAATATGAGCAACCATCTTCTTCCAAAAAGCAGCGCTTATTTAGAAGAAGACGGCACGCGATATGGAATAATTGGTGCTTCGTTGCTTGATAAATTAGGAGGGTATATGCCCGAGAATGTTGGTCATGAAAGCGTTGTCTGCTATGTGCCGAAACGAAAAATAAAAGTTGGACTTGGAAAAAACCCCTTTACAACGAAGTCGGTTCCGGTCTCAGGGAAAATGAATTTTAATCGAGAGGTCAATTCAGAAAATTTTATAGTCCCATTAGATTTAGCTAAGGAGCTAATGGGTTATAATAGCCAAGTTTCCGGAGTCTATTTAGATGTTAGAGACGGATATGAGAATGAAGACCTCAAGACTTCAATTCAGAATCTTGTCGGAGATGATTTTTTGGTAAAGACCAATTTTGAGAAGAACGAGTTGATTTACAAGACAAGTAAATCTGAAAAGCTCATTGTCTTGTTCATTCTAGTGTTCATTTTTATACTTGCCGCTTTTAATCTGGTGGCTTCCCTCACCATGTTATTTGTAGAGAAGCTTTCGAATATTGAAACGATGCAAGGCTTCGGAGCGAATCGACAATTTATTTTTAAAATTTTCTTCTTTGAAGGCTTGCTGATTGCCGGTAAAGGAATCTTGTTTGGTACGCTAATCGGATACGCAGTATGTTTTATCCAACTTCAATTCGAACTATTGACAATGCCTAATTCTGGAGGAGAGCCATTTCCCATTTCATTTTCTCTAATGGATGGAGTTCTTATAATCTCTCTTGTATCCTTATTAAGCGTCTTATTCTCGTACTTTCCTGTGAAGTATCTGATCTTTAAGAATATTGATACATAGCATGATCTGCAAGCGATAAATACATTCACACATTAAAAAGGAGTTTGTTGAGTGAAAAATGATGCAATTATAGGAGCCTCTCATCGAGAAAAGCAATTTGTAGCATTGTTCTTTCTCTTGCTTTGGACCTATTTGATCATAAGAGCTTGCAATGTATTCTACATCCACGATGAGATAGTAACCAAATGGACCTATATGGTTAATTGGAATTTCTTGCCGGGATCTGGGTACATTGACGCGAATAACCACTTTTTGACTAGTTTCTTCGGAGGTCTCTTCTTGAGGCTTTTCAATTCCGATGCAATGCTTATAATTCGTTTGTCGAGCATTCTGTCTTTCCCTTTATTCTTTTGGTCTATCGTTGGAATGAGATCTTTCTTTCGTAATAGGGTCAATTATTATGCTCTGTTAATAGGTCTTACTTGTACTGCCTTCTTATTGGAGTATTTTGCCTTCGCACGTGGTTATGGAATGTCATTCGCATTTCTCGTTGCGGCGATGCTTCAAATGATGAAGTTATTTCGAACTTCACATAAAGCGGCACTTATTCTTGCAACGATCTTCTGGTCATTGGCGATTTGTGCTAACCTTACACTTATCCCATTTGGTTCCGCAGCTGCAGGTTTGATGCTGTTTTTTACGATTAAGAATAGAATGAAATTCTGGATTTTCATCCCTTTAATCGTTGTTCTGCCGCTAGCATATTTAGTCAACTACTCTTTTTTACTGCAGGATTTAGGCAAGTTGTATTCTGGTGGTGAAGAAGGTTTTTTCGTTACAACGATTCACACCCTAACGCCGTATATCTGGGGAGTAAAGAATGTTGCGCTAGATATTGTCCTTGTGCTGGTAACGTTATTCATAGGTTTCAGACTCCTACAAGTCTATTGGAAAGAGAGAATTATTTTTGATCCAAAAACATTTTTTGCTCTGTTCCTATTTCTGGCTATTGGAAATATTCTTGCACAACATTTGATTTTTGGAATTAATTATCCTAGCGATCGAACAGCTCTTTATTTATACGTCTTTTTTGTGGGAGCCTTAGTTTTTACAATTGATCATGCCACTAAGTCGGTTTTTTATTCATTAGGCTATTCCGCTCTGACTCTAGTAATATTTCTCATTCATTTCAATATTGATTATTCCATCCTGCATAAATGGGAGCATGTCGATGAGAAGTTGGTAAGTTTAATTCCGGATGAGATTCGCGGTACGCCACCAACAACAGGAGGGCGATGGGCGATGGAGAATGAAATGAATCGAACATTGGGGTTGCCCGTTCGAATGTTTCAGGTTGTTAATTCAGAGTATGATACCCTTGTCGACTATATGATTTATACCAGTGCAAGGCGACCAGACATTTACAAATGGTATCATCCGGTCTATACTGAGAAGGTTTCAGGGCAAACCCTTTTTGAAAGAAATCATTTTTTAAGCCGAACGAAGACTTATAAGTTAGAGCGTGGATTATACGGTAATGATGAGTTTTTTTCTATTGAAAGTGCATCATTTTCATCTCCAAAACTGGTCCGTATTAGTGGGCAAATGAATGAGCTGACACCACAGTCAGATATGCATTTCGTATTCTCGACAAAGGACACTGTCTCTGGAGAACAATTAACTTATGAGGCGATGTCCTTAGTTTGTAATAGTAAAATACGTCACGACAATAGTATCCGATTTGACTTTTCATACGCCTTCCCAAATGTCAAGGAGGCCAATCAATTCGACGTATACTTATGGAATCCAGAAGGAGGGAATTTAAGCGGTGTAATTGATATCGAAGTATTCAGATTAGGTGATTAATAGAGGATTTTTCTCACCTCATCTAAAATCAACCAAATATTTCTTAATAAACGATGATAGGTTTGGAGAAAAGGCGTATATTTGCACCCAAATTCCGAGAAATCGGAGGGGAATAAATAAAAGATTTAAATCTCATAAATAGACGCCAAAATGTCGAATATTAAGGGTAAAGTTTCACAGGTAATTGGTCCTGTAGTTGATGTAAGCTTCGGAAAAGGATCCGAGCTACCAAACATCTATGATGCATTGGAAGTATACAAGCCAAGCGGTGCTCGTGTTGTTCTAGAAGTGCAAGCACACATTGGAGAGAATTCGGTACGTACTGTATCGATGGATTCTACTGATGGGTTTACACGAGGAATGGAAGTGACATCTACAGGTGCTGCGATTAAAATGCCGAATGGTGAGGAAATCAAAGGTCGTCTTTTCAATGTTGTTGGAGAGTCAATTGATGGTATGCCAAACGTTGATTCTACTAACGGTAGTTCAATTCACCGAGAAGCACCGAAGTTCGAAGATTTATCTACGGCAACTGAGGTTCTTTTCACAGGAATTAAAGTGATTGATTTGATTGAGCCTTATGCAAAAGGAGGTAAGATTGGTCTTTTCGGCGGAGCAGGTGTTGGTAAAACAGTATTGATTCAAGAGTTGATTAACAATATCGCGAAAGCTTATTCAGGTTTATCTGTATTTGCTGGAGTAGGTGAGCGTACTCGTGAGGGTAATGATTTACTTCGTGAGATGTTGGAATCAGGAATTATTAAATATGGTGATGAGTTCATGGAGTCTATGGAAAAAGGCGGATGGGAACTGGATAAAGTTGATATGAACGAGATGAAGGAGTCAAAAGCTACCTTTGTTTTCGGTCAGATGAATGAGCCTCCAGGAGCACGTGCACGTGTTGCATTGTCTGGATTGACGTTAGCTGAGTATTACCGTGATGGTGACGGAGAAGGTCAAGGACGTGATATTCTTTTCTTTGTTGATAACATCTTCCGATTTACTCAAGCAGGATCTGAGGTGTCTGCACTTCTAGGACGTATGCCATCAGCCGTAGGTTACCAACCTACTTTGGCAACTGAAATGGGTGCCATGCAGGAGCGTATTACTTCTACTAAGAATGGATCAATTACATCTGTACAGGCCGTTTATGTGCCTGCGGATGATCTTACAGATCCAGCACCAGCAAATACATTTGCTCACTTGGATGCAACGACAGTACTTTCACGTAAAATTGCTGAACTTGGAATTTATCCAGCGGTGGATCCATTGGATTCAACGTCTCGAATCCTTACTCCAGAAATCGTTGGTGAAGAGCACTATGCATGCGCTGAGCGTGTAAAAGTTACCCTTCAACGATACAAAGAGCTTTTAGATATTATTGCGATTCTAGGAATGGATGAATTGTCTGAAGAAGATAAATTAATCGTTCACAGAGCACGTCGTGTACAACGTTTCTTATCTCAACCTTTCCACGTAGCAGAGCAGTTTACTGGTTTGCCGGGTGTGTTAGTTGATATCCAAGATACAATTAAAGCATTTAACGAAATTCTTGATGGTAAATACGATCAGTACCCTGAGGCAGCATTCAACCTTAAAGGTGGAATTGATGAGGTGATCGAAGCTGGAGAGAAAATGTTGGCTGAAAACGCTTAATATAAAAGCACATGCAATTAGAAATCATCACACCAGAAGCAGAAATTTTTTCAGGAGAAGCTGAAGCAGTTCAGTTCCCAGGATTAAATGGTGGCTTCCAAGTGTTGTCAAATCACGCGCCGATTATCTCTGCATTGAGTAATGGTGTTGTCAAGGTGAACCTTGACAAAGCTTTTGCTGAGTCAGATAATACAAGCGACATGATTAAATTTGACAAATCAAATAAAAAGATCATTCGAATTGACATTAAAGGAGGTGTTATGGAAATGCTGAACAATAAAATTATTGTTCTTGCTGAGTAACATCTTTGAGCATAGATTGAAAGAGGGATTTGGAAAACCATTTCCCTCTTTTTTGTTAAACTACGTTAAGCTCAAGCCTTGTTTTAAGGGCATATACTAATGTTTGTTTATTTTCGTTATTAATTCTCAGTATAGATGAGTCTTTTAGAAAAAATAAATCGTGATACGACTCCAAAGCACATTGCCATCATAATGGATGGGAATGGTCGTTGGGCTCAACAACAAGGTGAAGAACGCTTGTTTGGGCACAACTTTGGCGTTGAGGCGGTTCGTGAAACTCTGAAAGCAGCTCAAGATATGAATGTGGAGCATCTAACGCTCTACGCATTTTCAACTGAAAATTGGAGTCGACCGAAGGAGGAAGTTGATGGCTTGATGGATTTATTAATAAAGACTATTGGAAACGAAGTAGAGGAGTTGCACAACAGTAATGTTGTAATTAGCACTATTGGAAATACTTCTGGACTTCCTGAATCTTGCCAAAAAGAACTTCGTGATGCCTACGAAACAACAAAGAATAATTCAGGAATCAATTTGATTTTAGCGCTGAACTATAGTGCTAAATGGGAATTGACAAATGCAACACGGGAAATTGCACGTCTGGTAGCTGCCAAAGAAATTGGCCTGGATGATGTGAATGATGATTTGATTTCAGATCATCTCTCAACCAAAGGAATTCCAGATCCGGAATTATTGATACGCACAAGCGGTGAAAATAGAGTAAGTAATTTCTTGCTTTGGCAAATCGCGTATTCAGAGTTTCACTTTACGGAAATACTATGGCCAGACTTTGGAAGAGAAGATTTATATAAAGCAGTACTTGATTACCAATCGCGGGAACGTAGGTTCGGTATGGTTTCTGCTCAAATTGAAAAGAGCTGATGATGTTTAGACGATTTTTAATGCTCCTAGTGATGTCTTGCCTGACCGTAATGGTGAATGCACAGGAATCAGCGGGTGTTCAAGGGATAGGGGATTTTTATATTAATTACCTCGACCCTCAACAATATGAAGTTGGGCCTATTCGCGTGGAGGGAGCAGAGAATTTTGATCATAACGCAATTAAGCTAATCGCCGGTTTAAGATCTGGTTCGACGATAACTTTGCCAGGCGAAAAGATTTCAAAAGCAATCAGAAACCTTTGGGATGAAGGCCTTTTCTCTGATGTTGAAGTGCTAGCTGAAAAAGAAATTGCTGGAGTTATTTATTTAGTGATTAAGCTTAAACCTCGTCCGAAACTATCTCGATTTAAATTCACAGGCGTTAATAAACGTGAGGCGGATAAAATCCGAGAAGAGATCAACTTATTCTCTGGGAAGACAATTACTGAGAACTTAATATTTGCAACTGAAAGTAGAATCAGAGGTTTTTATAGAGAGAAGGGGTATTATTCTATCAACGTGAACATCTCCAGATCTCCAGATCCTTTGATGAATAACTCCGAAGTTTTCTCCATTAATGTTGAGAAGAATGCCCGAGTTAAAATTGGAAAAATTAATATCGAGAGTCAGGAATCAATTAAAGTTTGGAAATTGAAGATGGCCATGAAGGATACGAAGCAAAAGGCTTTCTGGAGATTCTTCAAAAGATCGAAATTTTCTGAATCGGCTTACGACCGAGATAAACTTGCTCTTATAGAAAAATACAATGCTATTGGATTGAGAGATGCTGAAGTAAGTTCGGATACTGTTTATCTCGCTGATAGTAAAAACCTTCACATTGATATAAATATCGATGAAGGCCAACCTTACTATTTTGGTGATATCGAGTGGGTTGGGAATACAAAGTTTAGATCTAGCTTGCTTGATACAGTTCTCGGTATACAGCGAGGAGATGCATACAACAAGTCTTTATTAGATCAGCGTCTATTTATGAGTCCAGATTCACGTGATATATCTTCATTGTATATGGACCGCGGATACTTATTCTTTCAGATAATACCTGTTGAGACTTCGGTAATTGATAATCACATCAGCTACCAAATGAGAATCATTGAAGGAAAACAGGCTCGAATTAGAAGAATCATTATCAAGGGGAACACAAAAACGAATGATTATGTGATTCGCCGCGAGATCAGAACTAAGCCTGGTGACTTGTTTAACAGAAACGATATCATCAGAACTCAAAGAGAGCTTGCGCAGTTAGGATATTTTGATGAGCAGGCTTTTCAAGTTAACCCGATTCCAAATCCACAAGATGGTACGGTAGATATCGAGTACATCGTTGCTGAAAAATCTTCTGATCAGATTGAACTTTCAGGAGGATATGGTGGAGCCGGAGTAAATGGTTCAGGTGGACGATTAATAGGAACACTTGGATTGACATTTAACAACTTCAGTATAAAAAACATTTTTAAGAAAGGTGCCTGGACCCCACTACCTGGTGGAGATGGACAGAGACTTTCGATCCGCGCTCAGACCAATGGTCGATTCTATCAAGGATATAACTTTTCGTTTTCAGAACCTTGGATGGGCGGAAAGAAACCAAATTCATTCTCATTGTGGATGAACCATACGGCTCTTTCGCAAAATGGATTAGTTAAGACAAATCCAGATTACAAAGGATTAGCAATTACAGGTGTAGGCGTTGGTCTTGGGAGAAGAAAGAAATGGCCGGATGATTATTTTCAAGCATACTATGAGTTAAGCTACAAGTATTATGATGTAGTTGATGATGCTCGATTCGGAATCTTTACTGATGGATATGCGAATGATATAAGCTTAAAATACCTCTTACAACGTAGTTCGGTTAGCTCGCCAATTTATCCGCAAGGAGGATCTAATATCAAATTTACTGCGAATGGAACACTTCCTTATTCGTACTTTGACGGGGTAGATGATTATACGGGCTACTCTCCGCAAGAGCGATACAAGTATCTCGAGTATTATAAGTTGAAATTGACTGGTGAATGGTACTTGCCACTTACAGCAGATAATAAGCTTATCCTAATGCCTCGTTTTGGGTTCGGTTTCATGGGTGCGTATAGCGCGTCTAAAGGATTGACACCATTCGATAGGTTCTATATGGGTGGAAGTGGATTGACAGGTGTTAACCAAATCGGAGGTCGTGAGATTATTGCCATGCGTGGTTACGAAGACAATGCGTTGAGTTCTGCAAATGGAGATCCATTAATTGCTAAGTATACGCTAGAGTTACGTTATCCGATCTCACTAAATCCTTCTGCAACTTTCTATGTTTTGGCTTTTGCTGAAGCCGGAAATACTTATCCATCATTTAAGAAGTTCAATCCATTTAATGTGAAAAGGACAGCAGGAATTGGAATAAGAGTGTTCTTGCCTATGTTTGGTATGCTAGGCTTAGATTATGGTTTAGGATTTGATAATCTTGATTCTTGGTCATCTGGATTTAACAGTGCCGCCGATCAACAAGTGACGAGAGATGGCTTCTATCCGAAGTTGAATTTCACGATTGGTATGAACCTCGGAGAACTATAATAATTAGCGTCATTAACAATAAATGTGTTAAATTCGCCGTTCGGCTGAAAAAGAAATAAGTCATGAAAGCATTAATTCTAGCCCTAACATTGATTCTTGGCACAGGGTTTGCCAATAGTCAGAAGTATGCATATATAGATTCAGATTTTATTCTGAATGAAATGCCAGAGTATGCAGCTGCGAAAGAAAAGTTGGATAAATTGGCAGATCGCTGGACAAAGGACATCGAACAACGGTACGAGATCCTGCGTCAAAAGAAAGAAAACTTTGCTCGAGAAGAAGTACTGCTTCCAGCTGAGGAGAAAAAGAAGCGAAAAGAGGAGATTGATAAATTGGAAACGGAGGCGATGCAAATGCAGAAAGTGCGTTTCGGCGTCAAAGGTGATTATTTCAACAAACGAAAAGAACTCATTAAGCCAATCCAAGATAAAATCTACGATGCGATGCAGATTATAGCTTCGAAGCGATCTTATGCGATGGTATTCGATAAGGCAAACCAAAGTAATTTGATCTATGCCGATCCGAAATATGATATCAGTAAGATGGTGTTAAAAGAGGTAAAAAAGAAGTAGGGGACTACTAGAG
>Ga0228674_1002511_pt1 | contig 10032 bp, 10 predicted proteins | sample 1D_rmetaG_FD_189054 | JGI IMG/M metagenome (GOLD analysis project Ga0228674, IMG submission 189054) | Seawater microbial communities from Monterey Bay, California, United States - 1D_r | ecosystem: Environmental > Aquatic > Marine > Coastal | place: USA: California | collected 2016-09-26
CGATGTCGGCTCATCACATCCTGGGGCTGAAGCCGGTCCCAAGGGTATGGCTGTTCGCCATTTAAAGTGGTACGCGAGCTGGGTTTAGAACGTCGTGAGACAGTTCGGTCCCTATCTGCCGTGGGCGCAGGAGATTTGAGAAGAGTTGCTCCTAGTACGAGAGGACCGGAGTGAACGAACCTCTGGTGTTCGGGTTGTGTCGCCAGACGCATTGCCCGGTAGCTACGTTCGGACAGGATAACCGCTGAAAGCATCTAAGCGGGAAGCCCCCTTCAAGACGAGATCTCCCTGAGGACTTGATCCTCCTAAAGTGCCGTTGAAGACGACGACGTTGATAGGCTGGGTGTGTAAGTACAGTGATGTATTGAGCTAACCAGTACTAATTGCACGTGAGGCTTGACCATATAATCATGAGTTTTGTTCAGGTGGACTGGCGTTAAGCTGGAAAGGTTGAGAAGACGATGAGAGTAGGTTGAGACGTTAACAATCAACTTTGAGATAATCGTAAACAAGATTATAGCGAGTGAGTATAACTAGGCGGACTATCGCACACGCGAGAAAGCGCCTTAAAAAGCACAGCAACTTCATTCATTGAATAGTTAAGAATCTGCGGAGTACTCCGAAGCGGGGCAACCTGCTTCTACAGGCAAAAGCCAGTAGAGAGAGACGAGTACGCTGCGAAAGAATTGCCTGACGACATTAGCGAGTGTGAACCACCTGATCCCATCTCGAACTCAGAAGTGAAAGTGCTTAGCGCCGATGGTAGTGTGGGGTTTCCCCATGTGAGAGTAGGTCATTGTCAGGCATTATATTTAGAAGAACCCCGTACTCGTTTGAGTGCGGGGTTTTTTTATGGGTGTTTGGAAAGGCTGCGATAAAGGGGTCTGACCCCTTTATTCTGTTTTGGGGGTGTGTGCGATCGATTCGAGTCGGTTAATTTTTGACGCGCGCGGTTACGTTAAAGCTGATGCTTACTCGGTCGGATGCGCTTTGGTTTATCTCTACGCCGTGTTCCAGCCAGCCGGGAAAGATATAGAGTCGGCCGGGTTCTGGGGGCATTTTAATTTCGGTTGCTGTGAATGAGGTTTGCTTGGTCGTGGGATACGGCATCATTCTCGACGCGGTGCGTGGGTCGCGGAAAAATAGGCTACCGCATTTAGGGGCATCTAGGCTGATGTAGTAAACACCGCTAAAGTAGCAGTTGGCGTGGAAATGCACCTGATTAGAGGCGCCTGGCGGGCTAATATTGACCCAGGCTTGGTGATCGAATGTGAGCCCAGGCATAAAGTGTTGAGATTCGGCTATGCGCTCACAGGCCTGCAGGATTCGTTGGTTTATTTGCGCAAATTCAGGCAGTTCTTGAAGAATGTTATTGCTCTGCCATCCGGCGACATTCGTCCGGCTTACCCCGCGGGCGTCTTTTGCGCGAAGCGCGTAGGCGAGCGCGAGCAATTCTTTGTTGAGTGCGACGTAATCGTCGAATACTGTGCCCCAAACAACGCTAGGGAATAGAGCCTGAGCTTTTAATTCCAAAAACTGCTCCTTTTTGCTTTTTTATTATGACGGCACAGTAACTCTATTCTGGGACGTTGTCTAACTGCATTAGTTTTACCAATGTAACGACTTATTACTTGCCAAATAGGTCTAATCAACCTACTTTTACCCCTCTACAAAAAGAAGCTTCGCTCATTAGGCGAACAAAGGATGGTTCATGTTAAAGCGCGTTTTCGCCCTGTTTTTAGTCCCCCTAACCTTGATTGTCGCACCCCTCGCCTTTGGCGCAGAAGCGGGTCACGATCGTTTAGATTTAACCTCTAGCTGGGTTGGTCTTGCATCAATCCTCACGTTTATTGCCGCGTATGCGCTGGTCATAGGTGAGGAGTATACCCACCTGCCAAAATCCAAGCCGGTAATCTTAGCGGCAGGGATAATTTGGGCGATGATCGCGTTCGTTTACGCACAACAAGGCTATGATCATATCGTCGAAGAATCAGTTCGTGAGTTTCTAATCGAATTTGCGGAACTATTCCTATTCCTTCTCGCGGCGATGACTTACGTCAACTCGATGAGTGAGAGACGCGTTTTTGAAGGCCTGCGGACATTCCTTGTCAGTAAAGGGCTAGGCTACCGTCAACTATTCTGGATTACCGGCTTACTCAGCTTTTTCCTTTCACCCCTGATAGATAATCTGACCACCGCTCTGGTTATGTGCGCGGTAGTGATGGCGGTGGGTAAAGACAATGCGAAGTTTGTCGCGGTGAGTTGCGTCAATATCGTTGTTGCCGCTAATGCCGGTGGGGCGTTTTCACCGTTTGGTGATATCACCACGCTGATGGTTTGGCAGAGTGGGTTGATTCCCTTCGCTACCTTCTTCTCGCTCTTCGTACCGTCGGTTGTGAACTATCTTGTACCAGCGTTTATCATGCAGTTCGCGGTTTCTACGGAGGTTCCTGCTGTGACGGAGGAGTCGGTTCGTATTAAACGAGGTGCATGGGTAATCGTTGGCTTGTTCGGTTGCACGATTGCTATTGCAGTCAGTTTCCACAATTTCCTTCACCTTCCGCCGTTCTTAGGTATGATGACCGGCCTCGCGCTGCTCAAAATCTTTGGCTATTACCTCAAGATGACACACAAGCCGCATCCGAACGATGAGGCTGAATATGGACAGGTAGGTGATATTGGAGCATTCGATAGCTTCAAACAGGTAGCTCGCGCGGAGTGGGATACGCTGTTGTTCTTCTTTGGCGTAATTATGTGCGTAGGGGGACTTGGCTTTATAGGGTATCTCTCTTTCGCCAGTGAATGGATGTACGAAGGCTTAGGGCCAACGCTTGCGAATAGCCTGGTGGGTGTTCTAAGCGCCATAGTCGATAATATTCCAGTGATGGTCGCTATCCTACAAATGAACCCTGTGATGGATGAAATGCAGTGGTTGCTGGTGACACTGACCGCTGGTGTGGGTGGCAGCTTGCTCTCGATAGGATCGGCGGCAGGTGTTGCACTAATGGGGCAGGCGAGGGGCAAGTACACGTTCTTCGGGCATCTCAAGTGGACGCCTGTCATCGCTATGGGCTATGTGCTGAGCATATTGGTCCACCTGTGGTGGAATGCTGGCTATGTCGGTGTTGCTCCGGGCCTGTAAGCGCCTGCGAAGCAGTTGTCCCTTCAGCCAATGACGGCATCGTAATCAAAAGCCTCCTGTGTAAAAAGCAGGGGGCTTTTTGTTTTTGCTAGCAGCGAATTGAGAATGAAATGAGTGCCGACCGACAGCGGATCGATCGCAGAGTGCAAACTCTCGCTGGTTGCTTGTAAGGAGGTAAGCCGAATATTTAAAAGGTCAAATTCAATTGAAAATTTGCGAAGTGTAGGTATCATCCTGTATCACCAGTCGCGTTAGATCAAAGGCCTCTTAAGTGAAGAAACACATTGTAGTAGTAGACGACGATACAGTGTTTGGCGAGATTCTGTGCGCGGGGCTCCATAAAAATGCTTTTACTACTCAGCGCTTCGACACAATCGACGCCTTCCTAAAGAATCTCGGCTCTATCAGCGCCAACCCGGTAGACCTTTTCATCATCGATTTTCATCTAGATAAGCCGAATATTAATGGATTAGATCTGTGTCGACGGATCAAATCTAAGGGCGCTTATCCGGTCATCATGCTGACAGGGGAAGACGACGTCGAAACCACTGTTGCCTGTCTATATGCCGGTGCCGAGCAGTATGTGACCAAACCTTACGAACTCGATGAACTGGTGGCAAGAATCCATGTGGTTCTAAAGGGGTGGGCACGAGCTGCCGTCTCTTATCTCGAATCGAGTGGGGACGCCGAAAAACTAACGCTTACGCTTCAGGGGCGAAGCCGAGTGCTTAGCTGCGGGGACAAGGAAACCAAGCTCACTCAGCGTGAGGTGAGCCTTGCTGAAAGCCTATTGGGTAGTATGGGTATCGAAATGGAGAGAGAGCATATCTATTTCGCAATCTTCGGCCGCGCGATGGAGCCCTTCAGTCGCGCCGTTGATATTCTGGTCGCACGTCTGCGAAAGAAGCTAAAACTTGTTACCGACGATTACGTGATCATACCAACCCGCAACTCGGGCTATATGCTAGTTAAGAAATAGTGCGTTTATGTCTAGCGTGGTGATTGGCTAGTACTCAAGGTCGGCGAGAAGCGCTTTGAGTGAGTCGGCGTTGATTGGTTTTCGAAGAAAACCGGTAACGCGCAAGCCCAAGCTGCGACCCTGTTCGCAAGCCTCTTCCAACGCTTGATTTTCTAAGCCTGAAATTAAAACGATTTGCCCGCGAAAAGCCTGGCTGGCTATCGCTTCCAGCGACTCCTCAGCCGAGGAGTCCGATAGCCAAAGATCGAGCAGAATGGCGTCAAATTCTTTTATTTTGGCAGACGCAAGAATCGGCGCATTGTGGGCGATCACAGGGTAGTGACCAAGGTTTTTAACTAGATGTCCCAGTATTTCTGTGATGATTAAATCGTCATCTAAAACAAGAATTTTCTTTTGCATAATCCCAACTGTGACGCTAATTTCTGATAAGGGAACGATAGCATGCGAGCGGCCTATGAGCTAGGTTTCGCTTCTCGCATCAGAAGCTCGGAGTGGCGTCGCAGTGAATCTTGGATTTGTGCGAACTCGGATTTGAGCATTCTTATAAGTGCATCGCAGCGCGCTGCGTCGCCTAGGGCCGCAGCATGTTCTAATGACAAGAAGACATTCGCGAGCCTTTTCACCCCCAGTTGTGTGCAAGTTGTCTTGAGTTTATGAGCGTCAAATTCAAGCTGCGAGTAGTCGAAATTGTCTGCGTTCACAAACTGTGTAAGCGATTCTAACGCGCGATCGAATAGGGGAGAAAGCAAGGCGTCGTCGTCGCTGCCGAGCAATGTGCTGAATGCATTTTTATCGAACGCTGCTGCGTTGTTCTCAGTCATAAAGGGGTGTTCTCGGGAAACTATTTTTCTACTTGTGCGTTGCTTTTGGATACGAGAATGTAGCCAGCACTGCGCGTTGGTAGGATCAGCAGGTCGTCACTAATCTCTCTTAATTTTTTGCGAAAGCGCGCGATCAAAATGTCTGCGGCGCGGCTAAAGGCTTTCATTTGATGTCCGTAAACGGCCGAGTAGATATAGTCACGCTTAATTTCGGTATTGTGATTAGCAAAGAGCACTTCAGCGACAGCGAGCTCCCGCTCTGTGAGTTTCACACTCGTGGGCCCGCAAGAGAGGGTTCTTGCCATGCCATCTAACTCGACGTCGTTGACCGAGAGCTTATGACTGCTTGTATCTTTCGACGGTTTAGGTTGATTGTGCAGGGCGCTATGAATGCGGGCGAGGAGCTCCTTGAGGTCATAGGGTTTTAAGACATACTGGTCGGCGCCCGCATATAGACAGGCGACAGTCGTATCGGTAGAGGTTTCTCCGGTAAGCATTACAACCGGCTTATGAGCATAGGCCTTGATCTTGCGGCAGAGGTCTAACCCGTTGCCCTTTACATCGCCTAGGTCATAGTCGACGATGAACAGGTCAACGCCTTTAGATGCAGGGATGAAGTCAATTGCTTCTTTGGCGGTGGCGATAATATAGGCATCGTAGCCGTTATTGCGAAGACTCAGCTCTAACAAATTGGCAAAGACAATATCGTCTTCAATCACTACTACTTTTGGTTTGCTCTTCACGATAGTTGCTCGATTACGCATGGTTACAATGTGATACAGCCTAAGCGAGGGCTAAGCGTACCCACAGGTTTTATTGGTATCAGATTGTTTCGTGGGATTGGGCTAGCGGAGGGTGTGCGTAAGCTCAGCAAGTGAAAGGTCGAGTAGTTGATTTAATGCCTCAGCTTTTAGGGTTGGCAGATTCCCTTCTTTGGCGGAGGCTTCGGCCTCGCGCAGCGTTGTGCCGAGGCGCAGTAGCCCAAAGGCAAGGCAGCTGCTCGCTAATCGATGCGCAGAGCTCGCAATGTCTTGAATTTGTCCTGAACGGAGAAATTCGCACAGTTCTGTCACACGAGAGCGTGTCTCATCGAGAAACAAGAGGGCAATGCGATCGACATTGTCTTCGCCGATATCGTCTTTCAGTTGTTGCAGGCGCGCAGGGTCCAATAGCGCATGAGTATCCTCGGCCTCGCTAATCATCTCATCAGCGACGCGGCCGGCGCTCAGTGCCGGCTCGGAAGCTGCAAGTGCCGTATCAGCCGGATCGAGATAAGCGTCACAGAGCTTCAATAGCTCGCTCTGGTTGATAGGTTTGACGAGCGTATCGACCATTCCAGCCTGTCTATAACGGGCGATGTCGTCGCTCGAGACGTTTGCCGTTAACGCGACAATCACTGTGTCGGATTTGTTGGGGAGGGCAAGGATGGTTTCCGTCGACTCTATACCTCCCATAATAGGCATGCTTATATCCATGAAAACCAAATTAAACTCATTCTCATGCACTAAGTTGACGGCTTCCCGCCCATCACTGGCAACAGTAACCTCAAGACCCGCGCGCTTAAGTAAAATAGTCCCGAGCTCTAGATTAATCGCATTGTCATCGACCAGTAAAACTCGGCCATTAAATTGAGCGTGAGAGTGATTTTTTAAGTCTTGCTTCCCGCCGGTTGAAGGCGCTTGTGAAGACAAGGTAATAGGGATTTTGCAGGTGAACGTTGCCCCGCTGCCCACTTCTGATTCGAGAGTAAGTTCACCGCCCAAAACCTGTGCGAGTTCGCGGGTTATGGAAAGCCCGAGGCCTGTGCTTTGCTCATTGCCTCGCTTGACCTCGGCCGATGTCCAAAAGGGTTCGAATACCGACGCCTGATCGCTCTCTGCGATTCCGATACCGTAATCGGCGCATTCGAAGAGTAGCGAGTGAGAATCTGTGGTGTTGGGTTGCGCAAGTCGTGTGGAGAAATTGATCTCTAACAGCTTGCTCTTGGAATATTTTATGGCGTTGCTGATTAAGTTTAAACAGATTTTATGAAACGCCTTTCTGTCACACAGAATAAAATCAGGCAGGTCGTCGGCCAGGCAAAAGCGCATTTTCATGCCGCGCTCGATTGCGCGCGCCGTAAACGAAGTCTCCAGATCACGAGCGAATTCATGAAGGCTAAAGGCGACCGGAGCGGCGGCGGTTAGTCCTTCCTCTATACGCGCAAAGTCTAGAGCGTCGTCTACTAGGTCCATGAGTGCGTGTGCAGAGGCGTTGGCTATCGTCAGCAGGCGCTCGAGTGGGACATCGCTCGAGGGCTCGGCCATGAGAGCGAGTGAGGTGATCACGCCATTAAGAGGCGTGCGAATTTCGTGGCTAATGTGTTTGACGAATTCTGTTTTGGCTTCGTTTGCTGCCTCAGCCTTGACACGTGCTCGACCTAATTTATCTCCAAGCTCTTCTAAATCTGCGCGCATCATATTTTGCGTTGTCAGATACATTTGATGCTCGAGTTGGCTGTCTTGAATCGGGAATTCATCGGCGCCGAGCGCGATTCTTTTACCGTTCTCGTAGAGCCAGGAGCTCCACGGCGCTCCAACAAAGAAGTAGGCGTTTTTTTCGTGGAGTGTGCCGTCAACGATCTGGCCCCGAAGCGCCATACTTTTGTCTGCGGTATGCATCAAGAAAAGCTTACCAATATGTTGATCGCCAATCTGTGTGCAATCTAGCGCATGAGGGGCGGGATTCAGTATGGTGAAGCTCTGGGCGAGCGTGCTGTTGATAAGGTCTCTAGCCAACCGATTGGACAGCTGGTCACTAACAAAATTAATGCGGCCGTCGGCGTCCATGCAGATCACATAGGGAAAAAGTCGTAGGCAAAGGTCGAGGCTTGAGCTCATTGTCTTTTTACGCGCCGGCAGCCATACCACGGGTTACCGAAAAAACCGAATATTCTCCCCCGTCTGCATTCTCGGTTTTATCGAGAGCGATGCTAACCGGCTCACTGTAAAACTCACCCAACCCTAGAACTAAGCCTATAACAAAAGGACTTAGCCCTGCGCGTATACTTCGATAGTGTAATAAATAATGGTGTTCATCGATTACCTCTACAGTGAAATAGGGCGGTTTATAACCAGAGAAGGTCGAACTTATGCGTTCATGCATTTCGTCCATTTTACCCAGTAGGCTGAACGTGTCCTGCCCATAGCTGCGCATCATGTCCCCATAGTGTTCTGAGGCTGTGACCAGAATCCAGAATCGCCCAAAATCTTCGAGGCAAGCTTCAGCTGGGGCGCCTAAAATTTTCGAGCACGCCCCAACAAGATTGTAAGCGATCTCGTCGTTGTAGCTACGCAGCGACAGAAAATCCCCGTCAGCGGCTCCGGATTCATTCAACACAGATTGCCATGCTTGCTCGCCGTGCACAGTTTTAACCATATCTCGTATTGCTTTGTGGATCATTCCGTACATAGTGTCGCCTCGCCTCCTATCTGATAGATAAGTCGGTATATTCTGCTGTAAATCCTTAACAACTAGCGATGACGCTGCCTATAAATATGTAGCGGCCGCACTCATCGCGAACCAGTTCTCGCTGCCCCTGGGGCGTTCAGCGCGGTATATAAGGGCGCTTCACAATTAGCGCGGGGTCTGCATCTGCCTTGGGCGACAGCATCTGTGGTCTGCCTGCCTGATTGTCAGTCCCGTAGAGGTTGCCGTTTACATCGACAGACAATGAATGCATTTCGATCCAGAAATCTGGCCCCTCGGTAGGAAGATTCCATGAGTAATGGCGTGTCCCGTCTAAATTGAACTGCACGATTTTTGGCGGATTCAGGTCTGTTACCCAGGCACTGTCCTCGCTCACTGTAATGTCTAGTGGCATGCCCAGTCCGCCCCAGGTGGTGACGTATTCGTAGTCTGGGTAGCGATCTGAATCATGTGCGGCGATCTGTTGAAAGACCTTTATGTCGCGGTTGTCGCGGTCGAGCGCATAAAGGCGTTCGTTTGGCCCCAGTGCGAGCGAGTGAACGCTGCTGAATTGGTGCGCCTCTTTACCGCGCTCGCCAAACTCGGAACGGTAGCTGCCATCGGCATTGCGCACGACTATTCGTGTATTTCTTAAGCCGTCGGCGATCAAAAATTTACCGTCTGGCAAGAACGCGACGTCTTGTGGTTGTGCGTAATGGGTTTCGTCTTCGCCAGCGACGTTTTTCTCACCTAAAGTCATTAACAAATTTTCGCCGTCATTCGAGAAGACATAGATGATATGGCCGGTTTCATCGATGAGCCACAGCCGCTTTTCCTCGTCATAAGGGCTCATGCGAATGCGATGTGGTCCCGGACCGTCGGTTCCAGTGAACAGGTGATCCCATTGATCCCAGACTTCTAGAAGCTCACCTTCAGCGTTAATGACATACAGGCAGTTTTGCCAAACACGTCCGCGACCACGAAGTACGTTCCATCCCAAGGAGCCTGCAAAGTTCGTGTACTCACCTGGCACTGGGTTCGGTAATTGAGTCTCTCCGCGTTGGAGAACGAAGATGCGCTCGGTGGATTCGACATACACGCCAGAAGTCCCGCCCCAAGAAAGCCCGTCGGCAGCGAACGGCTGCATCCAAGTTTGGGTATTGAAATTGTAGGGGGAAGGGCCGCTCGGATCGATTTCCGCGGCATTGAGTGGCAGCGAAAAAAAGGCTCCCACTGCGGCGGCGGCTAGCCAATCACGCAAGACGGGTTTTGTGCAGCCAGATAATTTTTGGTGCGAGATCGGGGATAAAGGCATACGGCTCTCCAGAGGGGAGGTTGATGTTTTAATTGTGGCCGCCAGCGCGTGGGCTGTGCGCGGAGTCTAAGCTATAAAGATAACAAGACTTTAGTTGAGCGCCAAGGAATAAGATCGGCGTGATGGCTTGAGTTTTGCTTAGGGCAGAGGCATTTCTGGACTTTCGTTTTGTCGAGCAGGGGTAAAGCGCGCGCTTGGTTCTTCCGTGCGTTGTTGCTCTAGCCAGAAAACGCCATCGAATGGTGCGCTGTTGCCGCGAGTGCCAAGAAGGTCAATGTCGCCATCGTCATCGATGTCTCTTGCGATGAATTTATCGAACATGCCGCGC
>Ga0228674_1002513_pt1 | contig 10018 bp, 15 predicted proteins | sample 1D_rmetaG_FD_189054 | JGI IMG/M metagenome (GOLD analysis project Ga0228674, IMG submission 189054) | Seawater microbial communities from Monterey Bay, California, United States - 1D_r | ecosystem: Environmental > Aquatic > Marine > Coastal | place: USA: California | collected 2016-09-26
GGCATCCATCGCGGCTTTGCTAGCAGCATCCCAGCATGCGCTTTTGCTGCGTGCATTTGTCGCTCGCGCTCGTCTTCGGCCTCAAATATTTCACGCTGCACTGGTGGGATTTCCCACCCACAAGATGGACATTTTTTGACTGCACGCGAAAACATATTTTCACATTGCCCGCATTTAGCCAGCTTTACTTGCTCGCCTTCGTCAATGTCAATCGGTCCGTGCTTCATAATATTGTCGCCATAATCAAGCACCAGGCAGTCTTGCTTGTCTTCATGCAAGCGCAACCCTCGCCCAATTGCCTGCACCCATAAGCCCTTTGATTGAGTCGGCCGCAACATGACAACGCAATCAACGCGCTTTGCATTGAAGCCTTCAAAGAAGACGTTTACTGATAGCAAATATTGTATGCGCCCAGCTTTGAACTCTTCGACCAATCGCTCGCGCTCTTTCCATGTGGTCGATCCAGTAACAATGCCAGCATCGACGCCATACTTGCGCAGCTCGGTCCTAACATGTTCGCAATGCTCGATGTCGATGCAGAAAACAATAATAGATTTGCGAGACTCGCTGCGCACTTTGGCCGTCATATCTTTGACTGCTTCAGACACGACCTCATCTTTATCAACGCGCAGCGCCAAGTCTTTAAGATTAAATTCGCCCGCCGTCTTTTTAACACCCTCAAGATCTAGTGTCGAATGCTCGCCTTCAATGGTCCGGATCTGTGACAAGTAGCCGTCGCGGATGAGATCGCCGACGTTTGCCTCATAGCATACATGATTCAATATATGATCACGGTGGCAAATTGCACCAGTTCCCATGCGGTATGGTGTTGCCGTCAATCCGACAACGCGCAGATCTGGATTGCGCGCTGTCATTGCGTCAATGAATTTTCGATATTTTCCCTCGCCTCTTACCGGAATGCGATGCGCTTCGTCGATTAGCAGCACATTTTGCGCAGGAAAGTCATCTGCTCGCTTTGCCACGCTATCAATTGACGCAAACGTGATTTGCTTGCGTGTATCGCGCTGCCTAAGCGATGCGGCATACACGCCAATAGAAAGACTAGCATTTAGACCTGCAAGCTCGGCAGCGTTCTGCTCGACTAGCTCTTTGCGATGCGCCAAGATCATGATGCGAAAGTCTGGGCAGACTGATATCCACTGCTCGACAAGTAGAGCCATGACAAGCGACTTGCCAGCGCCAGTTGGCAACACGATAGCAGGATTGTCATCACGCTCGCGCAGCGCGGCATTGACGGAGTCAATGGCTTCTCTTTGATATGGTCGCGGCGTCAGCATTATTTTTTGGCGTTGTATCGTTTAACGTTGTTTTTGTGGCAAATGACAAGCAACGCGGCAAATAGTAATATAGTAATATAAATCATAATAAAAAAGTGCCGGGATATAGCGCCCGGCGTCGCTGTTAGTTGTTATTTATTCATCCCAAGCGGCAAATGCTCGCGCCTCTTGTGGCGTCCAGCATCGCGCTGCTGCTCTTGGCGAATAACGCTCGGCCGCCTTCAGTTGCTGATCATCAACCTTCGCTTGATGTGCATCTGGCTTCGCGGCTTTTTGCTGTGCTTCGCTTGCCATTAGTCCCAAGGGTTGGCTTTTTTAGTTGCAGGTGCTGCCGGAGCTGGTGCGGCAGCAGGCTTTTCGGCTGGCGCTTCGTATCCATCCAGCGCCTTGCAACGCTTGATCTGATTGCGTGTCGGATCTTTCTTATCAAGTCCAACTGTCGCAACTAGATTGCACCCGATCAACTCGTCAGAGTCAGATGCAGTTGCTTTGCCAACTGCCAAGCGCAACGCGTGAAACTCGCGCTGACCGATTGACTGTGCCATTTCGTTTTCATGCATTAGTGTATACCATGAAAACAATTTGCGACCCTTTTGCGACTTATCATGCACATTACCCAAGACGGAAAATGTGATGTTGCAGCCAGTGCCTTTCTTGTTCGCTGTCTCTTTGACAACGGCATCTTCGATTTCCAAGTAGTAATCGCCCTCTGGTAAAGGAGAGTTGTCAAACTCAGGTTTTTCTTCGTATTCGTCAGCGTTGAAGCCGCCCATTAGTGATGTTATATCTGCCATAATTATTTATTCCTTTTCTATTTAGTTGTTGATTGCGCGGCCTCAGATGCCGCATTTGTGAAAGCTTCCCATGATAGAGGTAACTTGTAAGGCAGTCGCCCGTAGACGCCACGGCCGCCGCCAGGATGCCCTGGTCGCTTTTGTGTAAACAAATAGCGCGTGCCAGTTAGATCTTTGCCAGTCTTTTTCTCTTTGTTAAAGCCGACGTCTTCGGTTTTAACAATGGTTTCAGAATTGGCGAACAAGATTGAGTCTGCCCATCGTTGCAATGCAAGCTGGATGCGCTCATTCAGGTCGAATTGATATTGATCGAACGACGCGCCAAGCGGATCGTCAAAGCGCTTTACTTTGACATGACCAATCAAAATGACGCTTATTCCCTTGCTGCGTAATCGGTCCAATCCTTCCATTAAGTCGCGCATCTTGTTTGCGGCTGCGGTGTATCCTTTGCCGAATCCTTTTTGATATAACTCAATAGAATCAACATTATCCTCTTCGCAGAGCTTGGACCAGATGACTGGCTCAAGCGCCGACACGCTATCAATAATCAACGTTTTAAACTCGTGATCTTCTTTGATTAACGTGCGAACTGCTTGCAAGACATCGTCGAATGTCTCAGCACGCGGAAACTTTGCCACGTCCAAATCATCGACGCCTTCCTCGCCCTTAATAGGTAGAAAGATAGGATTGTCTGATCCGGCTGCGAATGTTGACTTGCCGATCTTTTCGACGCCAAGCAACACGATGCGCGGCGCTTTATGCTGCACGCCCTTTTTAATAGATGAAAGGTCAAAGCTCATGAGTAGCGCCCTCCCTTTGCATCTTCGTTTATCATCACTTCGGCATCTTCGCCTCGTGTGGATGTGATGCGTATACTATACGCACGCACATTGTGATCGGCTTCCAAGCAATCGAGTATTTCCTCGATGTCTGCTTCCGCCTGTCTGATTGCTTCTTTTATTGTCATATCTTTTTTGATGTTATGGTTTATTTGTCTTTTACAAAGCACCCGTCGATCATTTGACCGGTGCGCTGTGAAATTACGCTGTATGCACTTTCAAGGCATTCTTCAAATGATATGCCCTCAAGCTGTGCGAGTAGAATGAGAACTACGCCACAATCACCGATTGCGTCAATTGTTTCTGCATGGTCTTGCTTGATCAAGCCTTGTAGCAACTCGCCGCACTCTTCGTGAAGCTTTAAGTATTGCGTCAAGCTTGTTGCTTTGGCGTTTGGGCCAGTGATGTTTTTGTCTTCGCCCCATTGGCGAATCAATGTGATTAATTGATTAGTGTTCATTAGTTTTTATCTTCTCTGATTTCGGCTTTATTGCCGTAAACTATTACGCAGCAGTGCGGCCGAAACTCGGCGGCCGTCCAGCCATCGCCATCTTGTGTCGCGTCTGGATTGCTCATTGGCACATTGTAACGCTTCTCAAATTCATCGCGCACATTGTCAACTGGACCTCGCCAGATGCTTTCGACGTTATCAAGCGCAGTTGAATATCTCGCTTCCAAATTGTGCAATGCTTCTTTTTTCTTAGCATTTGGCAACGTCACCAGGTCGCGCGGCAACGTCATCAAGTCATGACTGCTAAATTGCCCGGCATCGCGATCATTACCATGATGCCAGACCGTGCCGTCGTCACTTGTAAACTCAATGACTGCGCTGCCGTCTTTATTTTCCAGGCTATCAGTCGGCTCGGCAAATCCGACAAGCGCCGGAATAAACAAATGATTGTCGCAAACTGCCTTTGCTTCGCTGCCAGTCTTGTCACAAATCCACTTGCCATCTTGTGACGCCGTAGAATAGACACAATTGCGGCAAGAAAGCGATGGCACTGGCACGGCGATGTCTTCGCTTGTGCCATGGCAAAGCTCTTTAGCATCGCAGAATTTACATGCCCATGAGTCTGGCTTGTCGCTGATTCGCTCTGGTGGCGTCGATGCGTCAATGATCATCTGCGCCTTGTCAATGTAAGACTGCGCGCGCTTGCTATCGTGCTTGAGTCGCTCTGTGTAAAGCTCGTCGTTGTCTTTGTTGACAACCATGTACAATGCACGCTTTAAGCCAGTTAAGTGCATGTAAACTTGCATCTGCGCGTAATGCTGCGGCTTGTCTTTTTCGACGCCGTCGCGCTTTGTTTTGGCAAATGACTTTGCGCTTGCTGTCTTCATTTCAAGCAAGTGCCAAGTTTTCGGAGCTTCCGGCACGCCAAGCGCAGCGCCGTCAGTATGGCCTTTAAAATGACCGTCACATGCGATGACTTCAAATTGGTTGCCATCGTTGTCAAACTCATGGACTTCGCACCCGATGCCGCGCAACTCTTCAACGAATGTCGCTTCTTCGCGATGGCCGCGATTGAATAGCCGATAAAGTCTGCCGTCAAATTGGGATGTGCTACAATGCCGGAAGTTATACCACAATTGCCGACTGCACTCAACGCCGATGCTTGATGCTCCCAGATACGTGCGCGGCTTCTCGCTTGTGCCGCGTTGCTTCCAATAGGATTCTATTGCCTCAACTGTAGCCGATTTGGTCGGCAAAACCTTTGATAAATCTGTCATAATTAATTGATATGTTACACCCAAAAAGCCCGCCGATTTCTCGGCAGGCTGTAGGGTCAATGGTTGGCGTTATGATGCAAACTAGCAACGGAAGTTACTTTGTCAATACATTAAGATGCTTTTTTTGCAGAAAACTTTGGCCCGAACCATCGCACCGCAAGATACATCTTTTGGCGCTTCCATCTTGAAACGCCGCAAACTGCCATTGCTTCTTTAAATACTTTGGCTGCCATCTTAAAATCAATTGGCGATTCGCCCTTGTGTCCAAGTACGCAAAACAAATCATGCACAACGGCCGCTTCCAGGTATTCGCCAAATGGCGGGTAAATATTCCATAGCATGCGCGGCACGCTTGCGCCATCGCTTACAAATCCCACTGGCACTTCAACGTTACCAATCAAATCTGATTCATAGAATAATGCACGATCTAAAATAACAACGCGTGTGAATTTCCCATCAATTGTTTTTTTAGACACACGCGCATCAATCTGATTGATGAATTTACTCATGGAGTCACGCTTGCTTGTGCATCTGTTGCTGCGCTAACCGATGCCTCTTGTGTGGCATCGCCTTGCATTGAAATTGTAACGTTCGACTTCCAGCCATAAACAGCTACGCCGCGTTCTGTCGCGCAACCAGATAGAAGCAATGCAGTGATTAGTAATAATAGTGTTTTCATTTTTATTTCTCCTTTTTGTTCAATGCGTTATGCACCGTCTGTAATACTTCAGCCGACAACGCCTCGATGCCGCTTTGCTTGCCCTTCATTTCTCCAAGTTGCTCCCTAATATCTGATTGGTCCTTGTTTAGCTGCATGATTGTTTTGTACATAATGCCGATTGCGCCAGTTAAAGCGCCACCGGCTGCCAGTACAATCGTGACTAAATGACCGACATCCATATTATATTAATACGCTAAAATAAGTAGCATCGCGTATCCAAATCCGACAAGATGCGATGCAATCAACAATGTGTTTACGATCTTAATCTGCTTGGTAGATGATACTTCTGCGGCTTTTAAATGGCAATATGCTGCGGCAATCCCAAGACCTTGGCGAAAGAATATATTAAAAAACACGCCAGTATTGGTGAGAGTTTGAAATGCAGGATCACCAATGAATGCCGCAGTCCAAGGCATAAACCAATAAATGTTATCAAGTGCTGCCCCGATAAAACCGATAGCCACACCCATTACAAACCAGTCTTGCCCGGTCTTGCCTGTATTTAGCCATGCCTTACGTGCTGAGGGCAGCCACATATAAACAACTGCAAATGCTAAAATGACTGTTGGAAATGTTAAGCCAAGCGAGATAAGCTCTGCAATGTTTTGTAGATCCATTATACTTCCTCTGTTGGAAACCATCCTGCGGCTTCCATTTGTTCGCGGTTTATTAAGTTAGGTGAAAGACTTGGCGATGCCTCGACAAGTTGTAAAATATTCACCCTGCCGCCCTTGGCTGCCGTGATGGCCGATTCAATGGCTGTCGCTTCTTCTGCTGTCACGCCTTCTGATATTAGAGCGACAAATGCCGGCACGTCTGCTTGCGCATGCACCGGAACTAGCTGATCGCTGTCAATCGGTCCGATGGCAACTTGCGTGCCGTCTGGATGTGACATTACGCCGCAATAAAATTGCGATGTTTCGCCGTCGCTAATGCCGCGCGGCCTTGCAAGCATCCACAACTCATGGCTGATTGCTTGGCCGTATTCAACAGATGGATTGGATAGAATTAGATACATTAGTAAATGTCATATTGATTGTTAATGTTGGTTTCGATGGCTGCACGGTTGGCTGACTGGTCGGTAAAATAAATAATAACCTCAGACATTGTTCCGTTAAATGGACGAGCATTGTCATCAAAGTTTTGCCCAAGCCAAAGTTGATCAACTAGTGTTACGTCTCCGACTGGAAGTGAGCCAGATCTTACATTTGTAAGAGTTGCGTCCAGCGTTCCGTTCTCATAGGCTAAAATTTGAGACGGCTGATATATTAAAGTGTTCAGATTCTCAGTAGTAGTTCGGGTTCCTTGACCAGCATCGGCGGCCGCAAGCATTGCATTGGCACCTTCTAGGATGGTATTAGGGCCATAAGTATCACTCGTACTCTTTTCCCACACAAAGCCATCAACAGTACCAGGACTTCCGTTTGGTCTAATTCTAACCATAGAGGCAGTCCCGCTAGTAGTATTATCTTTGGTGACAGCAAAGAAAGTTGCGGATTGAAGCGTGTCAGTAAAATTACTAGACGTAAACAAACCGTCATCAACCCCATCAAAGTCAATCCCACCAGTCACAAGCACACCACCATCAACAATCTTAGGCTGTGAAGTCACAACTGCTTGCGTCGCGTCGTTTGAATTGCCGCTCTGGTCGTACCAAGTGCTGACAAAGCCGTCGTTACCAGCACCCACCCAGCCCGTCAGCGTCCCATTGGACACCTCAGCAGCCGAAAAGTCCTTCTCGGAATTATCGCTTGCACGTCGTACACGGACGACGCGCTTCCCATCGTCCCAGCTCTTTAGTCGCCGCAAGCTATACGCGGCCGCAGCGCCAGGGTATTCGTTAAGTAATGGAGTCTTGAAACCCTCAAGCGCAACCGGAGTCACGACCGAGGATATCACCGGTTGCACTTGATTGGAGTCTAGCATTTAGCTGAGTTTTGAAGTTTTAAGAACGCCTGTGACAACAATGTCAATGTCTGGCGATGTCGCGCCCGATAGAGTCAAGCGAAGGTCAGCACTGCCAACCTCGATGTTTAACGCGCCGTTTGCAGTGATTGTCGCAGGATCGCCAAGTGCATTAGTTGCAGCGAACCAAGTAGTGCCGTTATCATAAGATAACTCGAATGCCAAGCTGCCGCCGTCAAATGTGCCGAATGCGCCAACGTTTAATTTTCCCTTAATTGGCAATGCGCCAGTTGAAGAGTTGCTTGTAAGATTATAAGTTTGTGCCATAGTAGGTAATTAGTTATAGTTTTTTTGTGAATTTGTCAATATTACGCAGATGGAGAGAAGTCGCGCTTGATAAAGACTGAGAAGTCCCAAAAGTCAAAATTTGACGTTGGAGTAACATAGATCTTGCCGCCATTAGAGACGAATGTTGCTAATGAAAAGATTGAAAAGTTTACACTCATAGGTTGCGCTTGTGACTCCGGAAATGCCGCATTGGTCGATACAATAACAATGCTTGGATTTCCGTCGCCAATGTCTAATTCGACCAAGACTGACTCAGTGGTCTGCCCTGGATCTGCGACAAAGTCAAAGCGCACGTCATAACTGTCGCCGATATTCTCTGGCGTGATCTCGCTGTTTGTTGCATCCCAGAAGTCAGACACGCCGCTTGGCAGATATGTCTTATTGGTATTTGCGCCCAATCCGTCAATTGTTACCATTGTTCGCGTGCCTGCCGTGACAGACAGCTTGTTGCTTGATGTATAAACGCTATCTTCGTATTGCGCCCAGCCTGGTGGATAAACTTGATACGGCTGAACCGAGACGCCAATGTCAGACGTTGTCAAAGCAGACGGCACTTGCGCAGCGGCCGCCGCGAATACATTGCTTGCGCTTGCGTAAATCGTCACATCTTGCTGTGCAAGCACGACGTCATCAATCTTTACCTCAATATATGCTTGTATGCTATCAGCGCCGCCTAGTGCCTGCACAATGCGCGTATTGTTTGCGCTAAGTGTTGCACTCCATCCGTTGGTAATTTGCGCCCATGTATCTTGGAAAATTAATGGCTGCGCTGTCAGCTCGATGACTTGTTGCTCGCGTGTGGTTGCGTCACCTGCGATTGATTCCGCGCCCACGATAGAAGACTCTGGGGAAAGGTCCACGCTCGCCCCTGAAAGCGTAGCAACTGCGCCAACGGTGCGATATGTAACAACATAGCAACCATCGCCCTTTTTGACAACGTCAACTAGATCGCCACTTGGTCCGGTGTTGCTATTGAGCGCATTTAACGACGCCTCTACGGTCGCTGCGCTGGCATTGTAAGCAATCGCGCTAGTTGTCGCAGTGCCGTCCGTTAGCGTGAATGTGCCTTGCGTCGGCTGTGCATTGCGCGCTGCAATGGAAACCTTGACGCCGACGCCGCCTGTGCCGCTCCGGCTATCATAGCTGCCATCTGGATCAATTAAATATAAATTGATTGTTTGCTCTGCGCCCTGCACAAATTCACGCACTGGGATCGGCGCTTGTGGTTGCGTCGTGCCTTGCACGATTGCTTTGGCGATGCTTTGCGGCTCTGTATTTACGTATAAATTTATGCTCATATTTTTTAAATTTGGTTATATCATAAAGGGTTAGTAGGGTCTAAGTGTAAGTGTAGAAATTTATGTTAGAAATGCTTGCGTTTACCTGGGTGCGCTAGGTGTAAGTATAAAAGTCGATCGATCCCTCATTTTCGCCGATAAACGCATAATAAGAGCTGGATGAGTCTCTCCTCGTTGCCATTGGCACACTAATGTTTTTGCTTGCGGTTATAGGAATCAAAAATGTTGTAGTGTCATTAACTGGACCAAAAGTATTTTCAACATATTTTTCCGTCCCCATTTCTGAATATGCCGCTCGAACTAAAAATCTATAATTGTCATTTACTGAATCATAAACAATCCGTATGCTGATTATTCTGTCTGAATCGGCAAAAGCTGTAAGTTCGCTAAACCGCAGTCGAACGCTAGAAGAACAAACCCGCTGGTATGGTTCTATAGTTCTAGCCGAACCCAAACTAGGAAAATTTAACCCCTGACCAACATCGGAAAGAGTTCCACTAGGCCACGCTGCATCCGCTTCGGAGTAATCCAAATACCATGTGTAGCTTCTGACCAATGACCCGTCCGATTTCAAATACCTTCCATAAGCAATTTTCGTAGAGGTGTAGTCATGCCCATTCCAAAACCAATTCATAACCTCAACTAGTGTAAATGTTTCTGGACATAACTCCCACAATTCCCAAGGAGCGTTATTTATCTCGTCAATTGGAATCAAGCAAAACGGAAACCCGTTTCCCGCACCCAGTGCTGTAAATGGAGTTGCTGTTGGCATTAGTCAGCTTTAAATAAGATTTTACCAGTAATAGGACTGCCGTTCTGACATAGTGTAACTGCTGTTTCGGCAAAGCCTTCTGGCAGGCCGCCGCCTTCTGTCGCACTAGCTGGAACGCGTAAAACAACATTGTTGTCTGAATACTCAATTTCCAATGGTGCATCTTCTTCTACTTGGTTTACTTCAATATTGAGCAAAGGATTTAATTTCTCAATGACTTCATTAAGCTTGTTGTTTTTAGCAAGCGAACCTTCTGTGACTTTTTCAATATTTGCCATAATCTTAAATTGCCCGAATTGATTTGACGATTCTGCG
>Ga0228674_1002518_pt1 | contig 10009 bp, 7 predicted proteins | sample 1D_rmetaG_FD_189054 | JGI IMG/M metagenome (GOLD analysis project Ga0228674, IMG submission 189054) | Seawater microbial communities from Monterey Bay, California, United States - 1D_r | ecosystem: Environmental > Aquatic > Marine > Coastal | place: USA: California | collected 2016-09-26
CGGCGCTGCCAACCAGGCCTCGCAGGCTCAATTCTCCCACCGCAGCCTCGCTCGTATTGAGCTCGGCAAAGCACGCAATAGGAACCTGACAACCGCCGTTAAGCTTTGCGTTCATCGCGCGTTCAGCGACTACGCGAGCCGCGGTATCTGTGTGATGAAGGCAGCCGAGCCGCGTCAAAGTCTTGTCGTCATTTAGGCGACATTCGATACCAACCGCGCCCTGCCCACCCGCAGGCAAAGAGACGTCGGTGCTAAGTCTTTCGGCGATGCGGTCTTCGAGCTCTAGGCGAATAAGCCCCGCGCTGGCGAGGATTATTGCGTCGTATTCGTCTGCGTCGAGCTTGCCAAGGCGGGTGCCTACATTACCGCGCAAATCGAGTATTTTAAGGTCTGGCCGCAGCGCACGGAGTTGACACTGGCGACGCAAGCTCGATGTCCCTACTCGGGCACCCTGAGGAAGCTTTGAGAGTGACGAGAAATGGTTAGACACGAACGCGTCGGTCGGGTCCTCGCGCTCGCAAATCACCGCAAGACCAAGACCCTCGGGGAAGGCCATCGGTACATCTTTCATCGAATGCACCGCAATGTCGGCGTCGCCATCGAGCAGCGCGCGCTCGAGCTCTTTCACGAACAAACCCTTGCCCCCTATTTTGGCCAGCGGCGTGTCGAGGATTATATCGCCGCGCGTGCTCATCGCGAGCAGCTCAACGCGTAAATCTGGATGTGCGCTTTCTAGCGCATCGCGCACAAAATAGGCCTGCCAGAGGGCTAGCGGGCTCTTGCGCGTCGCGATGCGGATAATCTCGGTGCGATTAGGATCGTTGCTCGATGCTGAAGAAATAGAGTCAGTAGACAAGGGTAAACCTTCATAGCTGTGATTTAGCCTCGCATTTTACGGTAATTCGGCGGCAATGTCCGAGTGGCGAGCAGGTTTTCAAGCAAGGCTTGGATGCTGATATACTCGCGCACACTGATTACGGCGGGGTTGCAGTTCAGCGAGCTTGCAACGCCTACCAAACCCATTACGCAGCGGATGCCACCCATGAGCGACAAGCCAGACGATTCTAAGACCGAAGACACCAGCAAGCTTTGGGGCGGCCGCTTCAGCGAAGCCACTGATGCGTTCGTGCAGCGCTTCACCGCGTCGGTGCAGTTCGATCGCAGGCTCTACCAGCATGATATCAATGGCTCGGTTGCCCATGCCATGATGCTGCACAAGGTCGGTGTGTTAACCCTCGAAGAGAAAGACCTGATTCTCGACGGCCTCGAGGCGATCTGGCATGAGATCGAGGCAGGCGACTTTACCTGGTCTGTTGAGCTCGAAGACGTGCACATGAATATCGAGTCGGCGCTCACCGCGCGCATCGGCAGTGTGGGCAAAAAACTGCACACCGGACGCTCGCGCAATGATCAGGTTGCTACCGACATTCGACTTTATGTGCGAGAACAGGTCGACATAATCGTCGATCTTGTAGGTAAAGTGCAGCTATCATTGGTAGATCTCGCCGAGCGCGACGCAGACACGATCATGCCCGGCTTCACCCATTTACAAACGGCGCAGCCTATTAGCTTCGGCCATCATATGCTGGCTTGGAACGAGATGCTCGAACGCGACTACAGCCGTCTCATCGACGCCCGCAAACGCCTGAATGTCTCGCCGCTCGGTGCCGCGGCGTTGGCTGGCACTACCTTTCCGATCGACCGCGACTACAGCGCCTCGCTTCTCGGATTCGACGGGCCCACGCGCAACTCGCTAGACTCGGTGAGCGACCGCGATTTCGCTATTGAAGTCGCGAGCTGCTGCAGCACAATCATGATGCACCTCTCTCGTTTTTCCGAAGAGCTCGTTCTTTGGACTTCGGCGCAGTTCGACTTCATCGACCTGCCAGATCGCTTCTGCACCGGCTCGTCGATCATGCCGCAGAAGAAAAATCCCGATGTGCCCGAGCTCGTGCGCGGCAAGACCGGACGAGTATTCGGGCATCTAATGTCGCTGCTGACACTGATGAAGTCGCAGCCATTGGCCTACAACAAAGACAATCAAGAAGACAAAGAGCCTCTGTTCGACCTTCTCGACACGGTGAAAGACTGCCTGTTTGCGTATTCGGAAATGATGCCCGCAGTAACTTGCAAGAAAGACAGCATGCGCGCAGCAGCGCTGCAGGGTTATGCAACCGCGACCGACCTCGCAGACTATCTGGTTAAACGTGGGCTGCCCTTCAGAGATGCACACGAGGTAGTGGGCAAGTCTGTGGCCTTTGGAATAGCCCAAAGCAAAGACCTGTCGGAACTCACGCTCGCGCAGCTGCAGGGTTTTTCGGAGTTAATCGAGCAAGATGTTTTTGAGGTGCTTACCCTCGAGGGCTCGCTCAACGCGCGCGATCACTTAGGCGGAACCGCGCCGCGACAGGTATTGATTGCGGCGGGTACCGCGCGCAGCCTGATCGACGCGCGTCCCAAGCGTTAAGCTAATTGTTCTGTGGCGCCTGCAATTCGATTTCGTAGCGCAGGCGCTGATTGTCACGCTGGGTGATTACTTCGACGATATCACCCGGTCGATGCTCCTCCATAACATCCGCATAATCACTCTCGTTAGTAATCTTATTACCATCAATTTCAACGATCACATCCCCAAGCTGAATACGCCCGCGCTGGCTCCGCGACAGGCCGCGCATGCCTTTTAGCGCAGGCTCCGTATTGGGCACGGTGCCCATAACGATAACGCCCTGAATACCCCAAAGCCTGCGATAGTAATCGGGCTGCGGCACCGGCGTGATACCCAAAATTGGCGTCTGCACGCGGCCGTACGCGATGAGCTCCGGCACAACCCGCTTCACGGTATTTACCGGAATCGCAAAGCCTATGCCCGAGCTCGCCCCACTCGGGCTATAGATTGCGGTGTTGACCCCAACAAGCTGCCCCAACGAATTGAGCAGCGGGCCGCCCGAATTGCCCGGATTTATCGCCGCGTCAGTTTGAATGACATCGCGAATCTTGCGCTGCGAAATCGAGTCGATCTCGCGGCCGAGCGCGCTCACAATCCCTACCGTCATCGTCGTATCGAGACCAAACGGGTTACCAATGGCAATCACCTTGCGGCCAACCTCGAGCAGGCCAGAATCACCTAACTCGACCGGCACAAGTTTGACATCTTCGGCCTCAATTTTAAGCACGGCTAGATCTTTATCGGGATCAAGCCCCACGGCGCGGGCATCGAAGGTAGACCCGTCCTGAAGCGTGACTGTCACGCGGTTTGCCTGCTGCACAACGTGAAAGTTGGTGACGATATAGCCCTCGTCGCCCCAAACGAACCCTGTACCACTGCCCTGCGGGACTGATTGCGGGTTGAGTGAATAGGGCGAACGGACTAATCGCGAGTTGGTGATATTGACCACCGACGCGCTCGCACGCTTAAAGATGTCGATGTTGTTGGTTTCGTCGTCGGTATGAAAATCGGCATAGCTTGGCGGAGCTGTTTGTGGGGCTATTTGAGAGGCTGTTTGAGAGACTACTTGAGGAGTTTCTTGAGGAGTTTCTTGAGGAGCTACTTGAGAACCGGGGGCATCGCTGCCCAGAGCCATAGACCCACTTAACGCAGAAACCGCGAGCATCAGTACCGGCGACCAGCGGCCAAATAATAAACGTCGCAACAATACAGTGTAAAAATTCATGGCTACCCTCATGAGCTCACTCTCTAACATGCCTAACTTTAACAACCCTCGAACATCGCTCGAACGAGAAACCACTCTAATCGAGCACACCTGCTTAGACCTTAACATGCGCACTAAATTCCCAGTTTCAAGGGTCGGCTTTGCCTGCTCATGAACGAGCGCCTTCTGTTACAATCGCCACACCTGCCCGCAGACAACTAAGACAACGCATGCTAAACGCCCAACAACAGAAGACGCCTCGCACGCCTTTGCGCCAATTCGCGGGTCCCCGCTACTGGCCAGCATGGCTGGGCTTAGGCATTCTTTGGCTGATCGCCCATCTCCCTTATGCGCTGCAACTGCGTCTTGGCGCAGGCATCGGCGCACTCGCATATCGCTTTGGCAAACGTCGCCGCGCAATCTGTGAGGAAAATATCTCGCTGTGCTTCCCTGATTTAAGCGCCGAGGAACAAGAGCAACTGATTCGAGAGACGTTTCGCGCCAATGGCATTGGCGTTATCGAAGCGGCGATTGCGTGGTCGTGCAATCCTGAAAGCCTGAGAAGCCGAGTCAGCATCGAGGGCAGCGAACATCTCGAGGCAGCAATGAAATTAGGTCGTGGCGTGTTACTCATCGGCGGCCACTACTCAACTCTCGAATTAGGCGGCACGCTCCTGAGTCTCTTCCATCCGATGAATGTGACTTACCGAGCGCATAAAAATCCCCTTATCGAGGCCGTGATGACTAACTCACGCGCCAAACATTTCGCCCGCGTAATCGAGCGCGAAGATGTGCGGCAGGCGATGCGAAGCCTCAAAGACGGCGACACGCTCTGGTTTGCCCCCGACCAAGATTACGGCGCGAGACACTCGGTGTTCGTCCCTTTCTTTGGCGTAGAGGCGGCAACTATCACTGCAACGAGCCGATTCGCACGCATGAACGATTCGCCGGCTCTGATGTTTTCCCATACGCGCAATCCCTCCGGCAGCGGCTACACGCTTTCAATAGGGCCCGTGCTCGAGGGCTTTCCAAGCGGCGATGATGAGGTTGACGCGCGCCGCATTAATGCCGAACTCGAATCGCGTATTCGCCAGTACCCCGAGCAATACCTGTGGCTGCATCGCCGCTTTAAGACTCAGCGCGACAAGCCGTCCGCTCATCTCTATGGCGAGAATTAACCGCTGCACAGGATAGGCTCGCTTTAGAGGAGGACAGCCACCCAAAGCACGACAAACGCCACTAAGCTAATGAAGACTGCCGCGGATCCTATATCTTTCGCCTTTTTAGATAGCGCGTGGTACTCCAGCCCAATTCTATCGACTACCGCCTCGATTGCGCTGTTTAGCAGCTCGACTAATAGAACGAGCACAATGGCGACCAACAACAGCCCGCGCTCGGCAGGAGAGTCACCCAGCCAAAAGGCAAGTGGCGTTAAAACGACGGCTAGCATTATTTCAAGGCGAAACGCTTCTTCGCTTGCGAAACATGCCCTTAGCCCTTCGACACTGTAAACAGTGGCGGCCCTAAGTCTTGCAAAGCCCTTTTTTTTTGCTGGAACAGCGGTGAGTTCTTTCTCGCTCTCTGCTGCCCTGTCCTTTCCCGATAGTTCGCTCATAGCGTGCTCATGTGTGGTCTATTCTAATACTTAAGAATACTTCATCTGCGCAACGAGACGAATCGACATTGCTAAAATTACTATTCACGTTGAAGCCGAATAGGCAGATATAACAAAGGATGTTTGCGCCCCAGAACACGGCATCTCAACCAAAAACACAGTAGCGGTAAAGAATGAACAACAACCCCGTACTCATGTTTCCAACACATTATCTGGGCAACTTTATTTTGGGTCTGCCCTGGGTGCTGCGCGTTGCAGAAGACTATCCTAACCTTACCCTGGTTATCGATGCCCGTTTCCGCGAACTCACCAATACGGTTATTCCTCCTTCTGTGACCATCATCGAGTATCCACGCCAGCGTCTGAAAGAGCCTGGCTCGGCATGGTCGCGACTCACGCTCTATTTAGGATTCTTGCGAAAGCTTCGCAAGGCGACGAGCGACTGCATAATCGATATGGAAGGCGAACGCTTCAGTGGCGTGTTGAGCAGGCTCAGCGGCGCTAAGAATCGCTACGGGCCAACCGGGAAAAACGCGCATCGGTTCTACAATAATCCGCGCGCGCTCAATTATGAAAAGCATCGCTATAATGCTTTTGGCGAAATTCTTGATGTGCTCGTTACCGGCAAAGCCCCTGCCAATATTCTTCCTTACACTCTCGGCTCTGAGGTCCGCGAGGCGGTGAAAGGTTTCCTTGAATCAAAGCTGATCACGCAGCCTTTTGTGGTCATTCACCCCGGGGCAAGCGCTGATTATAAGAAATGGCCAGTCGAGTATTTTGCAAGCTTAGTCACGCAGCTCAAAAGCCAAAATCTCGGCATCGTGATGATTGGTGTTGGCGACGATACGCGCATGATCGATGCGATCGCTGAGCAATTACCCAATGTAGCTATTCATCACTTCGATCAGCTCGGCTATCCTGAACTCGTTGCCCTTTTTCAAAAAGCTCAGTTCTATATAGGTGGCGACAGTGGACCGATGCACCTTGCCGCCTCCGCAGGCTTAGATTTAGTCGCGCTATTCGGGCCAAGTAAGGAAACTATTTGGGCGCCGCTAGGTGATCATAGTCGCGTATTGCGCGGCACGAAGGCATGCGGCAAAGACTGTGACGCTTGGCAATGCGAATTCAATTATCATTGCCTCACGTCATTAATACCAGAAGTCGTTTTCGGCGCTGCAACGGCAACCAGAGTAGCAATAGATATGCGCAAACCTGCGTTTGCTAATGAAACGAAAGAGACGAATCCATGAGTCAACAGATAGCTGCAAGCGTGTACATGATCACCCTCAACGAGGAGAACAATGTTGCCGAATCGCTCGCGAGCGTTGCTGACTTCGCCGAGGTAATAATTGTCGATAGCGGCAGCACCGACAGAACGTTAGCGATCGCGGAGGGGTTCCCCAACGTTCGCGTTTTCCACAATGACTGGCCAGGATTTAGTGAGCAGAAGGCCTATGCAATGTCACTCTGCAGCCAGCCGTGGGTATTCAATCTAGACGCCGACGAATTGCCTACCGAAGACTTTCTGAACGAGGTAAGGACATTAATTAACACCGGTTCGCACGACGCGCTAGAATCGAATCGTACGCTCATTCGGTGGGGGCAGCAGCCAAAGAACTTCAGCAAAAACGATCGACTCATTCGCTTCTTTCGAAAAACATGCGGCCATTACGAAGTAAGGCGCGTACACGAAAGCATCTCGATCACAGGTTCTGTCACGAAAACGCAAGCGACGATTCTCCACAAAGAAAACCTTAGCCTTAGCCAGCGCTTCACCAAGTCTAATCGTTACAGCGAGCTTAAAGCCGAGGATAAATTTGATAAGAACCAAAACGCCTCGCTGGCGAGTATCGTGTTGATGTTTCCGATCACCTTCTTACAGGTCTATCTATTCAAGGGACACTTCCTCGACGGACTCGAGGGTTTTAACACCAGCATGAACGCCGCGTTCTATACCTACATGAAATACGCGAAGCTGCGAGAGCTGCATCAGCGCAAATCAGACAGGCTTTAATACCGACTATTGGATCTATGAGTACAGCGGCAGGAGTCGAGGTTAGGACTCTGCAAATTGGATATTGTAGAGGTAGGCGTAATGGCCTTCTTGAGCGATGAGTTCTTTGTGGCTTCCGGACTCGATAATCTTACCGTTTTGCATCACCAAAATTCTATCAGCGCTTTCGACAGTCGATAGCCTATGAGCGATGACAAAGGTGGTGCGCCCCTGCATAAGCGTACTCAGCGCCTCTTGAATATGTAGCTCAGATTCGGAATCTAACGCCGAGGTGGCCTCATCGAGTACGAGTATAGGCGCATCGTCAAACAAGGCACGTGCAATCGCAATGCGCTGCCTCTGCCCACCGGACAACATCCCCGCGTCATCGCCAATCTGCGTGTCTATTCCCTGCGGTAGTTGATCAATAAATTCTAACGCATGTGCGTTGCGCGCAGCCTCGATCACAGCATCACGATCGATTGGTTCGGCAGCTCCGTAGGCGATATTGTCCAAAATACTGCCACTAAATAGCACGACCTTCTGACTCACTACCGCAATTTGATGGCGAAGGCTTTGAAGTGAGTAGTCGGGAAGCGCACTGCCATTAATGCGGATCTCGCCTTCGGTGCAATCATAGAAACGAGGCAGCAGACTCACGAGCGTCGTTTTCCCGCTACCGGATTTACCGACTAACGCGATAGTCTGGCCTGCTTCGACGTCGAAACTCACGCCATCGACCGCACTCTCTGAGGTCTCCTGAATTTCGCCGGGGTGGTTCTCGCTAGCCGGTGCATAGGCGAAGCGAACATTGTCGAATTCGATATGCTCGATTGCGCGCGGCAATTTTTTCTCGCCACAATCGACCTCGCCCGGCTCGTCGAGCAAAGAAAAAATACTCGAGGCTGCAGAGAGCCCGCGCTGAATAACCGAATTAATTTGCGACAGCTGGCGTATAGGTTTCGCGAGCGAAGCGGCCATCGTTAGAAAAGTGACGAAGTCGCCCGAGGAACGATCGCGCATGAATTCAGGCGCCATCAAAAACCAAATGAGGCCCGCTATCGCACTACTTACTAGAAGCTGAATAACTGGCGTGCTAATAAGTTCGGTGCCAGCCATCTTCATATTCTGTGTACGATTGCGCTCGCTCGCCGCATCAAATTTTTCGTTTACTTGGCCTTTCGCATTAAACGTTCTAACGACATGATGCCCGCGAATCGATTCGCCTATAATCTGTGTTACCTCGCCCATAGAATCTTGCATCTGCGTGCTGTAGCGGCGGAAATAGCGAGACGCAATAGAGACTGTCTTACCAACGATAGGCGCTATGAGAAGAAACGCGAGGCTCAGTTGCCAATCCACATAGAACAATGCAGCAAGCAAACCGATAACGGTAAGTCCTTCGCGCAAAACCACGGTAACCGCGTTGGTCACCGCGCCCGTTATTTGATTCACATCATAAGTTACTTTCGATATTAGTCGTCCCGGTTCGGCGCGATCGAAGAAGCGCACGGGCAAGTCGAGAGTATGCTCCATTATCTGGCCGCGCATGCGATGGATAAGATAGTTCGCTAAATGGGCTATCGAATAGCCACCAAGAAATCCACCCACTCCGCGTATAAAGGCGATGGCAATACACAGCAGCGGACTGTAGACGCGCCAGTCGAGGTCTTTGCTTTCGATTGCATCGATAGTCCAGCCTAACCAGGCGGCCGCAAGTGGCGTCGTCGCAGCGAAAATAAGAAAACCAAGAATGCTTGTAAACACAGCAGGCAGCTGCGGCTTGAGATACGCTAAAAGACGCTTGTAAAGCGTCCAGCTCGCTGCAAAGCCGCTCGCTTCTTGCGCTAAAGCGGCGCTGTTGTCGAATTCTGCTGCCAAGTGTTAGTCCATTTTTGAGAGTTTTAAGAGCTTTGAGAGCTTTGAGAGCTCTGAGAGTGATTAGGTTTAGCGCTGCAAAGAACAGCCTAGTAAAAACATACAGTATACACGCACAGCTCGCTAGAGCGCCGCCTCCAGCGCCTCTTGATACTCGAGCCACTGCTCCTCTACCGATCCGAGCTCGGCCTTTACACTGCCCTGCTCTTTCACCAGCTCTGCGAGTTTCGCCTTGTTCTGCTCGGCATAGATCGCTTCGTCACCTAACTGGCTTTCTATTTTATCGAGCCTCGTCTGCAGCTTCTCCATCTGATTCTCAAGCGCTTTAACCTGTTTGCGCAGGGGCGCTAATTGCTCTCTTCGTGCCGCGGCCTGCTGCCTCTGCGCTTTTTTATCGGCGGCACTATTGTCGGCCCACGGGCTACTTTCCGCTGCCTGCGGCGAGGCTTCTAGTTCGTTATAACGCGCAAGCCAGCGTTCGTAGTCGGCAAGGTCGCCATCAAATTCGGCGAAGTGGCCTTTATGTATCGAATAAAACTCGTCAACGGTATTGGCAAGCAAGTGTCGGTCGTGGGAGACAATAACCACCGCTCCCTCAAATTCCTGCAAGGCAACGGTAAGCGCATGCACCATCTCAAGGTCGAGGTGGTTAGTTGGTTCGTCTAGCAGCAGCAAGTTGGGCCGCTCCCAAGCAACCTTCGCCAACGCGAGTCGCGCCTTCTCGCCTCCGGAGAAATGCTCGATGCGTTCATCGACGCGGCTGCCGCAAAAATCGAAGCCGCCCAAATAGTCACGGATAACTTGTTCGGTTGCCTTAAGCGCTGGGTCTTTCTTAGCGAGCGCCTGAATTGTCGCAACCGGTGTCGCCGTTTG
>Ga0228674_1002519_pt1 | contig 10005 bp, 9 predicted proteins | sample 1D_rmetaG_FD_189054 | JGI IMG/M metagenome (GOLD analysis project Ga0228674, IMG submission 189054) | Seawater microbial communities from Monterey Bay, California, United States - 1D_r | ecosystem: Environmental > Aquatic > Marine > Coastal | place: USA: California | collected 2016-09-26
ATTTAAACTTAATAGAATAACAATATGGCAATTAGAATTGGAATTAATGGATTTGGAAGAATAGGACGACTTGTTTTTCGTGCTGCGATGAAACAAAATGATGTTTCAATTGTAGGGATTAACGATTTGCTTGACGTCAATCACCTCGCATATTTATTAAAGTATGATTCAGTTCATGGAAAATATGACGGTACTGTTGAAGTTGAAGGAAGTGACCTTGTGGTTGATGGAGAAAAGATTCGTATTTCTGCAGAACGTGATCCCGCTGCTATAGGATGGGGGACACTAAATACTGATGTCGTTGCTGAATGTACCGGAATCTTTACCACCCTTGAAAAAGCGCAGCTTCATATCGATGGAGGTGCTAAAAAAGTTGTGATATCAGCTCCTTCACCAGATGCACCTATGTATGTAATGGGGGTAAATCACAGTGAAGCTACTGCAAATCAAACAATTGTTTCTAATGCCTCTTGTACGACCAATTGTTTGGCACCCATCGCAAAAGTGCTAAACGATAATTTTGGTATTGAAGAAGGGTTAATGACTACCGTTCACGCTACAACTGCTACTCAATTTACAGTTGATGGTCCTTCAAAGAAAGATTTTAGAGGAGGAAGAAGTTCTTTAGTTAACATTATGCCAGCTTCTACAGGTGCTGCAAAAGCGGTAACCAAAGTAATTCCTGCTTTAGTTGGCAAGTTAACCGGAATGGCATTTCGCGTCCCTACTGCAAACGTTTCTGTTGTGGATTTAACCGTTCGATTAGCAAAAGACACTTCTTATGATGAGATTAAAAGTGTTATGCAAAAACATGTAGATACTGATTTAAAAAATATTTTAGGTTACACCGAAGAGCCAGTAGTTTCTCAAGACTTTATTGGAGATGTAAGAACTTCAATTTTTGATGCAGGAGCCGGTATGGAATTAAACCCTCGTTTCTTTAAAATCATCTCTTGGTATGACAATGAATGTGGCTATTCAAATAAACTAATTGACTTAGCCAAACACATTAATCAACTGTAAGCTATTCTGAAAAGATGATTTTAGTTGTAGATAGCGGGTCAACAAAGACAGATTGGATAGCTGTTGACGCTGCTGGTAAAGTAATATTTTCCACTCAAACTTTGGGTCTCAACCCACAGGTACTTTCCAGTGCTATTTTAAAAGAAAGAATCATTAATAATTTTGACCTCTTTCAAAACAGAAAACAGGTTACACATTTGTATTTCTATGGTGCGGGTTGTGGTGTAGAGTCTCCACAGTTGCGAATACGAAAAGTTTTTGACGAGATATTTACTGATAGTGAAATTATCATAAAAGAAGATACATATGCCGCTGTTTATGCAGCTTCCAAACCTTATGAAAAATCAATAGTTTGTATTTTGGGTACAGGTTCAAACTGCACTTATTTTGATGGAGCAGAAATCGAACAACGCATTGATTCATTGGGTTATGTTTTGATGGATGAAGCCAGCGGTAATTTTTTTGGAAAACAATTGATTCGTAGTTATTATTTTAATTCAATGCCAAAAGAATTAGCAAAAGAGTTTGAAGAGGAATTCGATTTGAGTCCAAACACAATTAAGGAGAATATTTATCGTAGAGAAAATCCAAATACTTATCTAGCGACTTTTTCGAGGTTTTTGATAAAACATAAAGAGAATCCTTTTTTTCAAGAGATCATCAAAAATGGACTGGAGCGATTTATCAATCATCAAATTTTACAATTTGATAACGCCCGCGAGGTTCCCATTCATTTTATTGGCTCTATTTCCTTTTTCCTGAAGAATGAAATTGAGCGTGCACTAAATGCTAAAGGCTTTCATATGGGAAGAATCGTACAACGACCAATTGAAGAGTTAGTGAAATTTCACATAAGACTTATCGAAATAAAAAAATAGCCTCTATTTAACTGCGATCATTGAGATTTCAATTCGTACAGACTTAGGTAGAGTTTTGACAGCTACTGTTTCTCGTGCTGGGGCAGTGTCATTATCAAAATAGGCTCCATACACCTGATTGACCTCCCCAAAATTGTTCATATCATCCAGAAAAATGGAACTTTTAACAACATGTTCAAAAGACATTTGCGCAGCTTCAAGTATCGCCTGAAGATGTTCCATTACCAATTGAGTTTCTTCTTTAATGGACCCACTAAAGAGCTCCATAGTAGAAGGAATCAGCGGGATTTGTCCAGAGATATATAACGTATTTCCAACTTTTATACCTTGATTATAGGGACCTATCGGTGCAGGGGCGTTAAGGGTAGTGATGATTTCTTTTTTCACGAGAAGTTTAATTTCTTAAAATTAAGAAAATTAGTGTTTAATAAGAGCGGTTGGGTTCACTTTGTTTTTCATATTTAATATCACTCAATAAACCTGACTTGATACCAATAAAAAAGTTCCAAGAGGCTCTTTCACTAAAGGGTACCCAACTGAAATTCAGTCGCCAACTGTTCAAATCTCGATCAAATCGTAACTGAGTGTAAGTAAATCCTTTGCCTTTAAAGTCATATCCAGAAGACAATCCGACTCTCCATTTTGGTGTTAGCTCAACATTACCCGAAAACATGAGAGAGTTATTGGAAAAATCACGCTGCCCAATAGAATTGTTGTAGGTTAAAGAATAGGCCAGCTTTAAATCCCACGGAATTTTCGTTCTATAACTAGGATAGGTTGCCGTAGGTTTATCATCTTCCTCATTGAGTCTTCGATCAGAAAAGTCTTCCGCTCTACCAAATAAGTCATCATCCCTTCCTCCGCTGGATGTGGCCTCCCGTTGATTGGGGTCATTTTCGTCTCCACTCCCTTCAAATTGAGTGCTAGAAAAGGAGTAATTTAAATTGACATTAGCACTTGTTAATCTCAACAAGCCTCCTCCATTGGCAATATGATAGGTATTGATACGAACGTTGTTTTCATCTAGCGTATAAGGATCAAAGGTGCTGCCCATATTTATAGTCATCTTGTTTTTTAAAAGGTTTAAACCCGTACTAATCCGAAGAGGACTCCACCTCAAACTGTCTGCAGCAAAATTATGAGCGGTGCTTAGATTTAAATTATTTAGTAAAACAATTTTTTTGGGTTCTGTAGCTGTAGAGTCTTTATCTTTTACTTTAGCTTCAAAATTATTTCCAACGCTTATCGACATATTGTTTGCTAGACTTCTAGAGGGCAAACCAAAAAGACTGTTTTTATAGCGTGTATATTCAGCAGTATTGCCTTCTGCATCTACTATGTATGTATCATAATATTGTTCAAAGCTCGGACGGTTAGAGTAGCTTATGTTGGGGCGAATTGTATGTCTTATAGATTGTATTTTTTTATCCTCACTAAAATTAACAGTCCCGTATATGGTGGTTCCTAAAGAGACTCCAAGATTGTATTGCCTGAAGGTCCCTATTTTATTAATAGTGTCCAGTACAACACCATTGTTTTGTGGATTGAAATCGCTAATTCGAATGGTGTTTTGAGTCCAAACTTCTTCAAAGTTAGCATTGGTAGAAACACTAATATATTTAAAGAGTTTAAAATTGGTGCTAATAGGTATATTATGTTTCATTCCCGTTTTAGCATCGTCAAACATGTTGGGGCCAAAAAGAGCATCTTCTGTTGTGATTATTCGATTTTCAGCTCTTGTCGAATATTGAAAATTGATGTTTTGGAAAAACCCCTTCTTTGCACCTATTTTTGGAGCAAAAGGAAAAATCCTTTCCATATTAGCTTGGAAGGTAGGGAGGGTAAGGTTTACTGACTTAGACTGGGAATTTTGGGACATCGCTGTGGTCAAAGAGATATTGACCCTAGGATAGGAAGGAAACGTCTTTGAATAAGAAATTGAAGAACTCAAGTTATTGTTCAAAAAGTTTGGCGAATTTAATTGGTTAACGGATTGTCTATAATAATCGCTACTCCCAAAATTAACCGAAGCAGAAAAAGTTGAATTTGGGCTGGACTTTGGATCTTTGGTATGCGACCAGCGCACGTTAAAAACAGTGGATTTAGAATAATCAGGTAGTCCGCGAGCTTCATTAATCAAGTTTTCGTAACGAAAACTAAAGTTACCCCTAAACTTATAGCGCATATTATATTGTGAATCTCCGCGAAAGCCATAACTCCCATTGGTATAATAATCTGCGATTAAGGATAAATCAAAATAATCTGACAAGGCAAGGTAGTATCCACCGTTTTGGATATAATACCCTCTTAAATTACTCTCTCCAATAGAAGGAATAATAAAACCAGACTCTTTACTTTGGGAAGAGGGAAAATAGGCAAAAGGCAAACCTACAGGTGTAGGAACGTCAGCGATAAACATATTTGTAAAACCTGTGATTATTTTTCCTCCAGGAATAATTTTTCCTCTTCGTACTTTAAAATAATAATCGATACCTTCTTCCTCATCGCCTACAAGTTTTCCTGCAGTACTTACCCGGGCATCTTTAATATAATATACCGAGTCGTTTTCTTTTTTTGTGAGCGAGGAAAAAATATCCATACCATTTTGCCCTGATTTTGAATTCCAAATTAAAGCCTTCTGAGTATCAAAGTTAAATCGAATAGAATCAGGATTTACTTCGTTTTGTCCTTGTTTAAAGTAGGGATATTGTACTAGTGTAGAATCAATCATAATTCTTCCAGCGTTTACCTCATTAGTTACGTAATCAAGAATAATGATTCCTGCTTTAAGCTCAATATCTTGATAGTACAATTCGGCTTGATTAGCTAGGATGAGTTTGTTTTGCTTTTTATCAAAATGAACACAATCAATGGCTGTATATTTTACTTTTGAAAGAAGTAAAGGTTTTTTTGGGGGAGCTGAGATACTGTCCATCAGAGCGTCTTGTGATAAAGTCTCACCTTGATTTTGACCAAAACAAAATATTGCTCCTAAAAAAAAGAGGAAACAAGTAATATGATAAAACTTTGTTTGCAAAGCGATAAACCCTAAATTTGTTATGCTTGGTTTAAACCATCAAAATTAATGATAATTTTAAGGATGCATCAAGATTTTCTGCCTTATTCTCGTCCATCAGGAATCCTAAAAAAATCAGTTGCTTTTGCAATGATAGCTTTTTCCCTTTTCTGGTGCAACACTGCCATTTTAAATGCTCAGGAAAAACCTTTTGTTGTTGTTTTAGATGCAGGACATGGGGGACATGATTCAGGAAATAGAGGAAATGGGTATTACGAAAAAAATATTGCTTTAAGTATTGCAATAAAAACAGGAAAGATTTTAGAGAAAATAAAAGGTATCAAAGTCATCTACACCAGAAAGTCCGATGTTTTTGTGAATCTAATAGAACGTGCCAACATTGCCAATAAAGCAGATGCAGACTTGTTTATATCAATTCATTGTGATGCATTTACATCTTCTAAGGCCTATGGAGCAGGAACCTTTGTCCTAGGTTTACATGAAAATGAACGAAATTTTAAAGTCGCTCAAAAAGAAAACTCTGTAATCTTTTTGGAAGAAGATTATCAAAAAAATTATGATGGCTTTAACCCCAATGATCCTGAATCGGTAATTAGTCTAATCTTAATGCAAGAGACTTATTTAGATCAAAGTATTGCAGTGGCAAATACAATACAAAAAAGTTTTGTCCAAAACTTGAGCAGAAAAGACCGTACAGTAAAACAGGCAGGTTTTATAGTTTTAAAATACACTTACATGCCAAGTGTTTTAGTTGAAACAGGTTTTTTAACAAACGTATCCGAGGGTGCTTTTTTAAACTCAGCCAATGGGCAAGTAAATATGGCTAGTGCTATTTCTAAAGCAATAGTGAATTATAAAAACTTTCGTGACGCAAGTTTTATAGCTGGTGAAGTTATTAGAGAAGAAAACACCGTAAAAACCGAAACCCTAAATAACGATAAGGTGGATCACTCGCTTCTGTTTAAAGTACAGATAGCAGCGAGCAAAAATAAATTGAAATTAAAGCCTTATAACTTCAAGGGTTTAAAAGAAATCTCTCGGATAAAATCTGGAAAGTTATATCGCTATTATTACAGTCAAAGCAATACTTATGAAAAAGCTAAACAACGATTAAAACAGGCGAAGAGAAAAGGTTATTCAAAAGCATTTATCGTAGCTTTTGATGGTGATAAAAAAATAACAATTAGTGAGGCACTCAGAAGATCAAAATGATGCTGTTCAAGAAATTATTTCTAAATTTGTGTGTACACTAAACATTAAATATTTTGAACCCCTCCCGTGAAGTTAAAACAGCAATCCTCATAATAGGGTGCGCACTTATTTTTATTTTTGGTTTCAGTTATCTCAAGGGAACTTCCCTTCTTAATAGCGAAAAAATAGTTCACTCTCTTTATGAAGATGTCGAAGGGCTAGTTGTAGGTGCAAATGTTACTATAAGCGGACTCAATGTGGGGAAAGTTAAATCAATTGACTTTAACGAAAACTACAACAAAATCAAAGTAACCTTTAGTTTACGGGAAGATTTAACATTTTCAAATCAAAGCACAGCACAACTTTACGAAGCCGGATTAATTGGTGGGAAAGCAATTGCAATTCTCCCTAAATACGACACAGGTACTGTAATCCAAAGCGATGACGTACTTCCGTCTAATATTAAACCTGGACTAACAGAATTAGTGAACCAACAAATCGCTCCCTTACAAGATAAAATTGAAGGACTTCTTACTTCTGCTGACTCACTATTTGCTGGAGTTAGTAATGTGATGAATTACGAAACACAAAAAAACATCAAAGCCAGTTTAGATGGATTAACCACCACCGTTGACAATATTAATTCTCTTTCTTTTAGTATGAATCGTTTAGTGACTTCCAATGAGAAGACTTTAAACGCTACCTTAAATAATTTAAATGAGGTGACAGGAAATTTAAGCCAACTTACAGATTCTTTAAACCAAATGCCGCTTATGGCAACAGTGAAAAATTTTGAAGTAACTTCTGAACAATTAAAAGTTATTATTGGACGACTGGAAGAAGGGGAGGGCTCTATGGGACAATTATTAAATGATAAAACCCTGTATGATAATTTGGTAAATTCATCCAATGCACTTGATGCGTTACTTACAGACCTTAAGGCGCACCCTAAAAGATATGTTCATTTTTCTATTTTTGGAAAAAAAGAGAAAACTAACGAGAAAAAATAACCTTCATGGCCTACCTGCCAAATTTTATCTTTCTTGTTCTTTTAGTATTTAGTATAGGTTTATTTGCTAGAAACCTGAAACGCATTCGACGAAATATCAACCTGGGTAAAGAGCTTAATAGAAGCGATAACCCTCGATTGCGATTGAAGAATATGTTAAGAGTAGCATTTGGCCAATCCAAAATGGTAAGCCGCCCAATAGCTGGATTTCTACATCTTATTGTTTACGTAGGTTTTGTGTTAATCAACATTGAATTACTTGAAATCATTCTGGATGGCTTAATAGGAAGTCATCGTTTTTTTGCAACCCTTTTAGGAAGTTTATACGACATCTTAATTGCCTCATTTGAAATATTGGCTTTTTTGGTTTTAGTAGCTGTTGTATTTTTTTGGACGCGCAGGAATCTAATTAAACTCAAGCGTTTTTGGAAACCTGAAATGAAAGGTTGGCCTAAAAAAGATGCGGACAACATTCTTTACTTTGAAATGGTATTAATGCTTTTGTTTTTGTCTATGAATGCAACCGATGCTGTGCTTCAACAAGCAGAAGTTTCTGTTTATATTCAAGCAGGGAGTTTTCCAATCTCTCAATTTTTGATGCCCCTATTTAATAACTTACCTACAGAAACTCTGATTATTCTTGAGCGTAGTTTTTGGTGGATGCATATCGTAGGAATTTTTGTTTTCCTAAACTACCTTTATTATTCAAAACACCTCCATGTTTTATTGGCTTTTCCAAATACGTATTATGCAAATTTAGAAACTAGAGGAAAGTTTGTCGTGGATCCCCATATAAAAGCTGAAGTACAATTAATGATTAATCCTGAAGCAGGATCAAGTGAAACTCTAGCCACAACACCGCCTGATAAATTTGGAGCTAATGACGTTTTTGATTTAAACTGGGTTCAGTTAATGAATGCCTACAGTTGTACCGAATGTGGGAGATGTAGTAGTGTTTGTCCTGCAAATCTTACAGGAAAAAAACTATCACCAAGAGCCATCATGATGAAGACACGAGATCGTTTGGAGGCAGTAGGAAAGAATTTAAATCAAAATGACGGGAACTTCATCGCTGATGATAAACAAGTATTAAAGGATTATATTAGCCCAGAAGAACTTTGGGCATGTACTTCCTGCAATGCATGTGTGGAAGCCTGCCCTATTGAGATTGATCCACTTTCTATTATTATGGATATGCGTCAATACCTAACATTGGAAGAGTCTGCGGCGCCAGCAGAATTGAACACCATGATGTCTAACATAGAAAACAATGGCGCCCCTTGGCCCTTTAGTAATCAAGATCGATTACAATGGGTAAATGAAGAATAATTAAAAACAATTTATATGTACCGAGAAGAAGCCGAAAGTTATTTACATAAAAAAGTGGAAGATGGAGAATTGATCAGTCCCGTTTTACCAGAAGGGATTAAAAATTATCTAATAGATATTGACGGAACAATATGCGATGATATTCCAAATGAAGAACCCGAACGTATGGCTACCGCTGAACTCTATCCAGATGCTTTGGAAACCTCAAATAAATGGTATGATGAGGGGCATTTAATTTGCTTCTTTACTTCTCGAGTTGAAGCCCATAGAAATGTAACAGAGAAATGGCTCCAGAAAAATGGATTTAAATACCACAGCTTGCTAATGGGTAAACCTAGAGGGGGTAATTATCATTGGATCGACAATCATTTAGTAAAAGCGACTCGTTACAATGGAAAGTTTACTGACCTTATCGAAAAGGAAGTAACCATTGAAGTATTTGATGACGGTCAATCCCAATCTCAATAATGAAACTTAAGGTATCTACACTAGCACAACTAGCAGCAGAAGGGAAAAAACCATCTGTAGTTTTTTGGGTGGGTTGTGCAGGAAGCTTTGACGATAGAGCTAAAAAAATCACAAAAGCTTTTGTAAGGATTCTCAATAAAACCCAAACTGATTTTGCAGTTTTAGGTACTGAAGAAACATGTACAGGTGATCCTGCAAAAAGAGCTGGAAATGAATTTTTATTTCAGATGCAAGCGCAACAGAATATAGCAACTTTAGAGCAATATGGGGTTGATAAGATTGTCACCACATGTCCGCATTGTTTTAATACCCTTAAAAACGAATATCCTGAACTCGGTGGAAATTATAAAGTGCTTCATCACACTCAGTTTCTTAAGGATTTAATAAAAGAAGGCACATTACATATTGAAGGAGGAAACTTCAAGGGGAAACGCATTACCTACCACGATCCTTGTTATTTAGGTCGTGCCAATCAGGTATATGAAGCCCCTCGTGATCTAATTAAAAAACTAGATGCAGAATTAGTTGAAATGAAATCTTGCAAGGCTAAAGGTTTGTGCTGCGGTGCAGGAGGTGCTCAAATGTTCAAGGATGCTGAACAAGGTGACAAGGAAATCAACATAGAAAGGACAGAAGAAGCCCTAGAGACCCAACCTGATATTATTGCTGCAGCTTGCCCGTTTTGTAATACCATGATGACAGATGGAATTAAAAACAAAGAGAAAGAGGCAAGTGTAAAAGTCATGGATATTGCAGAGTTAATTGTAAATGCAAATGATCTTTAAATATGGTTGTTGCCTTTAATTCTTTACCTAATCATGCTCGCATTTGGATATATCCATCCAACCGCCCCTTTTCACAGGAAGAATTGGAACCACTTCAATCAAGTTTAAACGAGTTTTTATCGAAATGGACTGCACATAATCAGACCCTAGAAGCCTCTTTTGAACTGCCCTACAAGCGCTTTGTCGTCATTGGCTTGAATCAAGATGTTGTTAAAGCAAGCGGTTGTTCCATAGATGCCTCAGTTCGATTTATTCAAGAGATTGAAAAACAATTTGATATCATTT
>Ga0228674_1002527_pt1 | contig 9999 bp, 6 predicted proteins | sample 1D_rmetaG_FD_189054 | JGI IMG/M metagenome (GOLD analysis project Ga0228674, IMG submission 189054) | Seawater microbial communities from Monterey Bay, California, United States - 1D_r | ecosystem: Environmental > Aquatic > Marine > Coastal | place: USA: California | collected 2016-09-26
GCGCAAGAATTCATACGCTCATCCTCGACCCGCAATGGCCACCATGTCCGCTCCTAAAAGGGCACAAACTTTAGATCCCACTGCCGGTGGCCGCTCTGTCGATCCCGTCAGTGGGCCGGCATTGGTCGCTGATAACTGAGTGGCACATGCGGGACGGTAGTTGGGAGCACAACACAGGGCCTTATGCAAGATAACAACTATCGTGGCGGGCCGAACTCTCGCCTCGCATGAGCAAGGTATGCAAAGGGACGACTCTAGACGGTTCTCTGGCTGCCTCGAATGCTGGAAATGGCCTGGTAGATGGGTCCAGAAAGGGACAGCCCTGCGCCGGCGTATGTCACTTTGTTAGCAGGGTCTGCTGCTTGGAGTGCCAGCCCGGCTCCAAAGAGTGGCGCCAGCGATCCCAATTTCAGATACGGTCATCAAGACGAACTTGAATTTTGGATGCAAGGACATTCAGTGAAGGACATTGCCAAGCGGCTAAAACGCTCCGAGCGAACCGTACATGATTGGCTACACGGCAAACGAAAGGTGCCTTGGTGGGTTCCAGAGATACTCAGGCTACAGCACTACGAATACCAGGATCGACTCCGGCAAATGGGATTCGAGCCGCTCAAAACAAGGCTGGCAATCGCTACGGTGGTCATCCTGACGTTTCCCACGCCCGCCAGCCCGGCCAACGCTCCGATAACGCCGCTCCAAAAGACCATAGAATCCAACCAAACCAGCGCCCGCTAACACGGTGCTATACTGATCGAAAGCAGCCCAATGGCAACTACACTTTTTGATACTCGCGAATACATCAAACGGCTTGAAGCGACCGGAGTTCCCACCGAACAAGCCGAAGCCCACGCAACCGCACTAGCTGAAGCCATGAATAACGAATTGGTCAAGAAATCTGATCTGAACGAGTTCCGAGCCGAAGTCGCTACCAGTTTCGCCGAGGTACGCGGTCAGTTCGAGCTGCTCAAGTGGATGCTAGGTTTTATGCTGGCAGGCACCGTGGGGATTTTGTTCAAGGTATTCCACTAACAAGCGCCCTGCTCTTAACCAAATAAAAAGCCCCGCATTACCGGGGCTTTTTATATTGAAATATACGCAATTTAGCCTCTAAAGCTATGCCTGCCACTAGCAGACAAGACGCTATTATCCAATGCTTTAGGGTGACTTTTATAAAACAGCTGACAAAATTCCAAAACGTTTTTCGCAATCGAAATGACAGGAGCAATCTTAGCTTGCATAAGGTGCAATCGCTCCCCATCAAACTGCACGCGCAAAAAACGACGCGAGCTATTTCCATTAGCAGCGAGCAAATCCAACAAAAGCTCACCATGAAAACCAGCTTTCTTTAAATCACTTTCCAAAGACTTCAGATAAACATCAGGCCGAGAACTGTCCAAAGAAAAACACACAACAGCGTCTTTTTCATCAGGCACGTCCAGCACGGCATAATGTTTGCGGGATAGCTTCATTTTTTCAAGTATGAAAGTTTTACAGCTGTCACTTCCAAAGTCCTCATTATTTCCATAACTATATTAATCGCTTCTTGCCTATTTTCAATGATGCGGGTAGTGACTATCTGAGCATCCACATGAAACAAGCTGTTACGATGTTTGTGGTAAACCGCGTAGCTTTCTTCTAGCGCTTCAATGTCGCTAGCTGCGCATTTGGCCTTCAAAGAAGGCTTTGCTTTGCCGTGAGGTAAATAATCCCCAAATCCGGCAGAATTAGGGACGGTGTAATCGTAATGGGCCAGGATACTCTTCAAATACCCTTCCAGCCCACGCAACGCGGGATGTACGAATGCCGCGTAATCAGTAAGACTAATATCTAGTTTGATAAAAGCCAGCGAAGGAGACAGAATTGCGATGCCGGTCTCACCCAAGACCTCGGAGGCCGTTGGAGCGAGCTCCGCCAACTCCTTCAAGATATCGTCAGTCTTAATATCTTGTACGGAATATGACTCAAGTTGAGCCTCAATGACCTTGCGTTTATCCTCGACAAGGTCGCACAAGCAAGACGCAACAATCCCGTACACCTGACGCGCTTTGCCCTGCATAACAAACGAGCCAGTATTGTAGCGGTGCAGAAAAACCTCATCGCCTTTGCTTTTCCGTACATCAAAACGCTGCGCGTGTTGAATAACTTTCTCTTCAACGGAAAATTTCCAGTCATCTTTAAGATGTGAAATCAGAAATTTCCACGCTTCTTCGGAGAGGAACTTCAAAGACAGAGGCTTTTGAACATATTCAACAGCCACACATTCTTTCACGATATGTTCTGCAATTAGGCAAGACAGTTCCGTATTCGTTCCAACTTTGGTATGAAGCGTGACCTTGCCGTTGTTTTTCAAGAAAACTTGAATTTTTGCAGGCTCCGCGTCGGGCAAAACGACATCGTATTGGGTATATTTGTCTGTTGTTTTAACGGAAACTTTGCCGTCAGTAGCATAGCTTCGCACAGCATTTTCTATGCGATCAGAATCTAACCGCAAATCTGAAAAGTTCGATGCCATATTATTCTCTTTGATATCTAGGCAGTTGCTCACAGGGCGGTGCCGAGGAAAAAAACTGCAAAATGTTCGCGTTTAAACAACGAAAAGTCAACACCGTGTTAAAACGGCACGACAATGCAGTCTAGCGGTGCGATAGCTGTTTAAAAGAGATCTAGCGCACTATTGAAACAACACTATGAGCACTCAAGCTAGCGTGATTCCACAATATAAAACCTAGTTGCCGAATTAGCATCAACGCTTTGGCGCTAGCAGACTATCGTACCTAAAGAGCATAGAGCCCAGTAACCCGGAGCTCCGACAAAACGTGTTGAACGCGTAGTCGCGCTGTGTGGAAGCGAGTCTCGCATTCTGGGACCTGGGAAATACAGAAAAAACAATCGAAATATTTTCCGCTGAGTTCTGCTCGAGTTTTTCGCACAAGATTTCTTTTCACAGAACCGACACTTGCGTGCTTGCCGGCATCTCGCAGTCTCCTCGACAAAGACCTAGTCCATCTATCAAAATTTTCATGATTAAGATGGCACTTCACGAAGTTCTCTACTAATTCAACATACCAATGCTCAGCCAACTGCGAAAACCATCTTCCGGAGCTAACGGTCAGGCTGGTTAATGCGTCTGACGCTTGGGCGGCATCACCGGTTTTAAGCAAACATGTATAGAACGTATTAAACCCACGTATGACCTCCCCCGGATCAATCTCGCCGGTAGGAGCCACTATGCAAAAAGCTGGGGATGGCTTTGTTGCGGAATACTTCCCGTTAAGGTAAGCACCGTAGCAGGCGGCCAGAACAATGAACAGATTGAATCTGGTCGCTATATTCAGTTGGGTAAAAAGTTCGCTACACTCATCCCAACTCATAACACTGCCGTTTTCGAACTCTAGTCCGTCAGTGGGAGAACCATGGCATTCCAGATGCAGCACTGGACGATCGTCACTCACTGATGCTTCAAGTGTTAGCTCGGTCATCACTGCCCGAAACTCAAGTGCTGTAGAGCAATTATAAAAAACAACACTAAGGTCGGGGGCGTACTCTTCTAGAAGAGCGCTGATTCGCCCGACCAAAATATTTCCAGTGGGCGCTTCAAAAGCCGCCAACGACTGAATAACAACAAATCTAGATATTGTGAATCCGGATGCCATATAAGAGAAGTTAGATTTTTTGGTGCATAGGAAAATTAACAGGGCAAAAAATCCAATTTTCCAGCACCTTCATACGGGCTGGTGACTAAGTTCTACTAACTCACATCCTGGCATCTTGAACTTTAACCAGCGCAGATTAGACCGGAGTTTTACTTGATGCAACATAGTATTTAACCGCGGAGTCAAGAAGGCCCGGATGTGCTTTCCACCGCTTCATGGAACCGCAGACGCCAACTTTTTCGTAATATTCTCAAGAACATAATGCACGAGAAAAATAATAATTCGTCGTCCGCTACGGCCCGCTACGTAGATCACGAAGATATCGAAACAGAATTGCGCGGCGTACGCCCGGTCGGCGAAGCTAGCGTCGGGTTGCACAAATTTCCGCTTGGGAGGCTCGAGCCACGGGATTTTGAGTTGCTTCTCTACTGCCTGTTCAATACATCGGCGCCACCCTCCCCGTTATCGAAAGCGTATGACCATGTGCGCGTGCTTAACGATGGGCAAGACCGTGGCCGCGATGTCGTGCTGTACGGTTCGGGGAAAGCAGTCGGCATTATTCAATGCAAGCGCCACAACAGCAATATTAGTCTTCCTGAAGTTTTCCGCGAAATCATACGATTCATCCTGTTCGCACACCTTTCCCCCGAACTCCTTCCCGCCGGCCCCGCTTTTCAATACGTTCTTGCGCTGGCCCTGCCTCCCGCTGAAACGGCTGCCGACTTGTTTAGCGAGCCTAAAAGGATCCTGGCCGACAACGACCATCTCATCGAAGGATATGTGCAAGAGGTTATCAAAAAGTACGAGTCGTTTCGCGGCCTTCGCTCCAAAGACGTGCTGCCTGAGGTAAAAAGCAAGCTGGGTTCGATGACTTTGCACTTATTATCAGAAGCGGAACTTAACGTGTGGTTGCTCGGCGAGCAGGCGACCGCCCAGATTTTCTTTCCGGCGCGTTTAGTCGTCGACGCCGCAGGGTTCATGCGCAATGTCCTGCCGGCCGTCCGTGACATGATGCATTCGTCTGCCATCGCTGATCCCGTAACCGAATTCGCACAATGGCGTGTCATGACTGATACCGCCACCCGTCAGGCGAACGTCGTTGCGACAAAGAGGAACAAGGGGCAAAAAGAACCGGTTACGCTCAAGACCGTCTATGTGACGCGCACGATAGAACAGGACATTCTCAAATGGGTGGACCGTTATTCCAGCAGCGGTGGCCTGGTGGCCGTGATCGGGCCGGCGGGATATGGCAAAACTAGTCTGCTCTGGCGTTTGCAGGAAAAGCTAAGCGAGTACGGTCCCGAGGGTTGTATTGCTCTACCCCCGACGGAAATGCTACGCATCATTGCTTCCGACGACTTCCATCAGCGAACGCAGCGATTCGTCGAGCATGCAAAAAAACGGGCACTATCAAAGCAAAGTACCTATATTCTCCTCGATACCTTCGACGTACTGACGCACGCCCCCGCGGTGAAGGACGCGACGATCGGATTTGTCAGCCATTTGATCGCGGCGGGGGCGACCGTGCTAGTCTCGTCGCGTCCCGAAGAGATCAGCAAGATTTCCTTCGATGACATCTCCCCGCAGAGCACCCGTCTATATATCGAAAAGTATGACGAGCGTGAGTTCGCCGATGCGGCGAAAAACTATTGCACGGCTTTCTATGAGGACAAGGCACAGGGAAATCTGGCCGAGAAACATTCTGCCCAATTAATCAAGGCTGTTGCGCAGAATCGCCCCATACGTGAGATTTGTCTCGGGCCGTTAACGCTCCGCATGTTGTTCGAGTTGTATGCTCCGGATGAGATTCCTCCCAACGCAAACGCGTTCGGTTTGTACGGCAGCTACTGGATCAGCAAAGTCCAGGATGACACCCGTGTTGGAGGTATATCCGCAAGGATCGATTTGACCGAAACGGTGATGATGCTGGCCACCGCGATGCTAAATGGCGGCTCTCCTTCCCTGACATCGCAAAAGAAGAATCTGCTCGTTTCGGATAAATCGCTCGACGGCGGCAATGTAAGCGAGCTCCTAAATCGAAACCTGCTGATCGAGGGACCAAGTGGGTCGCTCGAATTCTTTCACCAGACTTTTTTCGAGTATGCCGCTGCCAGAGCGGTCGCCGCCCGCGTGGCGAACGTAGCAAAGATCGCGAACGCGGTGCTTGAGCACAAGGAGAATTATTTCCTGCTACCGGTATACGAGCAAGTTCTGCTAATTTTTTCCGAAACCAGGCCCGAGCAGCGGACAGAGCTCGATGTCTTTGCTGGACAGTTCGTTCAAGATAGTCATCCCGCTCTGATTAACTGTGGCATGTACGTGCACATGTTTTCTTCGTGCGGCTGTACAAGCGTTACCGCCCGACTGATTGTCGAAATAGAAAGCGGTAAAAAATCCTTGCTCAGGCTGTATGTTCAGCTTTTGCCGAATCTTCTGCCGAGCCGTGCTGGTGAAGTGGCTGACGTACTCAAGGCAGCTTGGAAAAAATCCGGATGGGAATTCATTGAACCCGCCATCAATCTTTTGACGTGGTTATCAAAGAACGATTGGAGCGGCTGTAAGCGTTTTATGACAGATTTCGACGCGGTACATGTGTTGTACACATCTGTGGCGTCCGCGGTTCCCGTCGATAGAATACTCATTGATATCCTATCCCCGGGGCTGAGCGAGGAGCCGGCGTGGGTGGTCGACGAGTTTATCAAACATCGACGTGGCCCGTACTGGCACCCTCTTGTTAGGGATTTCATTGCCTCGAACCCATCGGTACTCCGATCCTGGTCAGTCAAAAAGGTTAATTGGTTAATCGAGGAACTTTACGATAAAGAAGATCAGCCAGCTGCACGTTCGGCTCGTTCATCTTCGGCACGACTCCTTGCTGTGCTCTGGAGCGTACACCCTGAAATTTCGCCTTCCGACATCTTGTCGATCAGCGGTTTGCCGACGAATCGTCTCAATTTGACGCTTCATGCACTTGCCCACCCAGACTACGAGCTGTCAACAGGATTGCTCCAGCAGCTTGTAGCGGAATATACGCTGGAGGATGGCGCAGAAAAGCTTCACACTTTCTTGAATTCTTTCGCCGTCCTCGTATCGGCAAACCGAACCGGACATAATGTCAATAAATATCCGGCGGTTGAACGGGCCCTCATCGAATTGCTTAAGCAATTTACGTCGGCTTACCGAGGTATCGACCATGTTATCGAAACGCCACGTAACCGTGTCATTTCTCGATTCTTCCAGCGCTTGTTTGTGGCAGGCATCAACATTGACAGAATGTCCGGTCTTCTGCAACAGATCAGTTTGGAACATTGGGTGTCGCTCGAAAGCCTCAACAGCTTGTTCCCGGTCGGGATCCATCTGCGTATTCCGCACGCGGTCGAGGCTTTCGAATACGTGTGCGCACATCCACTATTATGTAAGCCGGTCCTAAAACACTTGGGCAGGACATTACGGGAATTTGAATTTTCGGAAACGCACTTGCTAGTCGTCCTGCGACTTGCCACCGCGAGCGGTGATCCTGGTCCGATCCTAGATTTGTTACGCAATGGGCTGAACACGATCGGCAAACCGGCCCTGTTAAAGGCACTTGCGTCGGCCGATGTGCAGCTACTCGTGCTTCGGGATCTGATGCTACGATCGGATTACCACGGTCCGAAAACAGTCGCGTACGAATTGCTCGCCCGGCTGATGGAAATGGGCGTCCTGCCGATTATGAATGTCGAAGCGGTATCCGAGGTCATGGCACAGGCGGGACGAAACAACGAAAAAGTCGCCGCCATTCCGCTGCTGGAGCGCGCTGCGCAGGCGGGTGAGCCGAACGAGGCAATCGAGGTGCTGCTCGATCTTGGAACGCGATTGGGCCATCAAAGGCAGAAGCGGATTGTTCAAGCCCTTCATCTAATCCTGCAGCCCGAGCGGGCTGCCCCTCCTGCCGAGATTCTTTGCCGTATCGCCGCCTTCGGCTTCCAACGTATTGAAAACGAGCCGCGTGCGCACTTAGTCGGCAAAATCGTGTGGGGATATTGCAAACTGGGCGATACCGACGCGGCCGACGCGACTGCGCTGCGATTGCTGCGCAACACAGAGATACGCTCGATGGGGACGACCCAAAAGCGCACGCTGGCACATCACCTCGACAAGACGTTCCAGCTGTTGTTTAGTCTCCTCGATAGCAAACAAATCGCACCGTACATTGCCGAACTGGAAAACGGAGACGCGCATCTGGGCCGATTGACGGTAGTGGCCTTGTGTAAAAGCCGCCGAGCCGACATTCAGGGGTATTTGCAAGCCATTCTGGCGTCGGAGAGAATTGCCCCTGATTTAAAACGAGTGGTGCAAGACTATCGCCGCTTTGGACTGGCAAATCTGTAGCGGACCGCGGCAAACGAACATTTCGAGTAACGCAACACCAGTCATTCTTATTCCTTAATTTGGGAAGAAATAGTGTTGCGTGACCTGGCAAGACAAACGCAACACTCAGCTGAATATTAATAGAGCAACGCTAATGGTGGGTGATATAGAAACTTTAGTTTTAAAACATAGGTATCCTCGACGCAACACAGTCCCAAACTACCAAGATTGCGAATTATGGTTTGTAATCACCTCCAGCTTGTTCCAGCACCAAATACATCGGTCAGGCAGCCGCAGTGTTACAAAAGTCCAGGGACGTAAGTTCAAAATCTGGGGGGCGTAATCATAAAACTTTGGCACCGGGCTAGGTCCAGCGCACCTCACCAAAAAGCGCTCGCGGACGAACTTGTGTCGACGGTATCGCAAATCTCCACGTCCGCCGATCTTGTTCCAAGCGATTGATTTTATGATTTCAATGTCGGCGTCTTCGAGCCAAGGGTTGGACTAATCTTTCATCCCCGAAACGGGCAAAGGCGTTTCACTGCCCTCCCAACTAACACTTGCGTGAGCATTTTAACCAAGGGGTTCATGGAGGATCCAGCAGACAATATCCAGACAAATCCCATTACAGCAGGGCAAGGCCCACCGCTATGGTCAGTCCAAGCAATGTCGTTCTAACTCACCATCGATAGGTAGGTGCGCATCTACCGCTGCAGCGGCTGTGCTCTAAGAGCATGCGATCCAGGTAAGCAACTGCCGGGCGCCAGCAAAAAATCCGCCCGTGAATTGTTTGCCTTGCAGCAAGTCTTCGCCCAGATCTTGATTCAATCGCAGGGTGAAGCGATGGCTCAGGTCATCCACTGCGCACAACTGCGCGCAGTGAAAATCAAAGAAATGGCCCACTTTTGCAAACAATGCCTTGTAGAGGGATTCCTTGGCCGAAAATGCGAGCGTCAGCAAGCGCTCACTGGGCCAGTGGGCGGCCAGGCCATCGAGCTCGTCCGGCAGGATGATGCGGGACTGAACGGTGCTTGCGGTGGCAGTTGGCATCCACAGCTCCAGGTCCAGCCCCAAGAGCCTGCCGGTCCGGTCCGGCCAGAGGGCAACCACAACACGGTTGCCGCTGTGCGTGATCGATCCCTGCCAGCCCACAGGCCAGACCGGCTGGCGTTGCGGCCCGATGGCCACTTGCCCCTCTTGTCCCTCTACCTGCAACAGCAGGCGGCACAGGTAGCGTCCGGCCAGATACTCGGCCTTGCGTTTGACCACCGCACCCATGATCTGCGCAGGCTGCGCCATACCGAGGGCCGCATAAAGCCCGTCGTGATAGGCCTCGCGGTCGAACGTGCAGGTCAATACCCGCAACTGCGAGCCGGTCTCCAGGGATAACGGCGTGATGGTCGGTACGAAACTGCGCATCTGCGTGCCGGCGTCGGAAAGCAAGACCTCCATGCGCTAGCCCAACGACTGCCTGATCAGTGCCGCGAGTTCAGCGGCCCGTATGCTTTGCCAGTGATCGCCCGGCAAGCTCAGGCAGCGGGCGCGTGAGCACAAGCTGGCGGGCCAGACAGTCGTGATGTCAGCCCAGACCTGGCGCTGCTGGGCAGCCTTGCACAGGTAAACCGCCTCTACGAAATCAAAGCTCTCGGGCAACTGGTACCGCACCATGGCTGCGATGCTGTCGCGTACACCATCGATGTACCGGCGCAAGGCCGTGTCGTCCAGTTGATCTGCCAAGGGCTGCTTCGCTAGCATCTGACGCCAGCAGGCCAACTTGGCGGCAGGAGCGAGGGCCTCGTACTGGATCGCATCGACGTCCATCGTTGCGCCCTCTTCCGGAAGAATGGAAAGCAGCAGGCCGTATTCACTGGCCGCCAGGGACTGCATGACGCTCTGGTCCACCGGATCAATCAGCCATAGCGCCGCAGCGCGACTGCCGGTGAGCGCAAGATGCTGCCTGGCCATTTCAATGGCGGTGTAGGCGCCCATGGAC
>Ga0228674_1002529_pt1 | contig 9998 bp, 5 predicted proteins | sample 1D_rmetaG_FD_189054 | JGI IMG/M metagenome (GOLD analysis project Ga0228674, IMG submission 189054) | Seawater microbial communities from Monterey Bay, California, United States - 1D_r | ecosystem: Environmental > Aquatic > Marine > Coastal | place: USA: California | collected 2016-09-26
TAGTATGCCTGATAAGGTTATTAAAGAATATATGAAGGAATCGGTAGTAACAGGATATCTACCAGTATTTAAAGGATTTATGGAAGGAAATTACGCCAAAACAATTTGGTATTTAAAGGAAATAATGGAAAGCACAAAATCAGGAGCAGAAATAAATCCAAATGTGTTTAAGGAATTTAATATACAAGAAGTGCCGAGTTTTGTGGTGGCGGAAGGAAATATGAATTGTTATGAGACCAATAGTTGTAAGGGTGGTAAGTATAACAAAATAGCTGGGAATATAGGAATAAGTGGTGCGATAAGGGAGATGGAGAAGAAAGGAGATAAATGGTGAAGATAGTTAGTATGATAATTTTAATAATAGCAAATGTGATTTGCTTTGATAAATACGGGGAAGTCAATGCAATTGAATATGACACAAGTTATATAGATAAGCATAAAGAAGATGCGATGAGTTTTTTAAAAGATGCAGAGGTAGGGAAGTTAGAAACAACAATGAATGAAAATTACTTTGATTGTAAGGAGATAAAAGAGGAAGAGAGAGATAAATATGAGAAATGTAGAGAAGAAGCAAGCAAAATGAAGGAATCTGCAATTAATGCAAAAGAGCAAGAGTATAAATCATATAATCTAAAGAGAAAAGGCGAGGAGTGGGCGGAGCAAAGCGGTAGTACGGGTGAAGGGATGAGCAAAGCTGAAAAAGATGCGTCAGAAGCATTTTTAAATGTACACAACAACAAAGGAGCAGAGCTTGCAGTGAATAGTTACCGAGAGATTAATAAAGATATGGCACTTGGTAATGAAATAACAAAAAATCCGATGGTAAGGGTAAATAGCAAACAAGAAACTACAGATGGAGATATGCTAGAGGGAGGAGAATGTGCAGTTTCAGATAGGGAGGATGGGGCTGATGAAGTAAAGCTAGAGGAATATGAGGAAATAATAGAGGATACAGAAATAGAGGAAGAAGTGCATGTATGTGAAAAAGATGTGAGAGGACCATTTTATTGTGAGGAGAGGTTAGAAGACCTTGAATGTGAATCAAAAGGTGATTGTGGGCGTAATGTTGGTGGAATTTTATTAGATAGTGTTCAATCGGGGATAGTGTACAGATATGATTATCCTAAAATGACATTTGGGAACGCCTATGGCATTAGTTCAGGGTATATGTCGGATTCAGAGACGGCACAGTCAACGGTATTTAGATGTGGGTCTCGATGTTGCGGCATAGAGACAATAAAGGCTGATTTTCAAATAAAAGACAAAGCTAACATAGGGGCTTTTAAATTAAGTAGGATTACTAGTGTGCAGCCACTAATGATAAAGCTAAATGGAGAGGTGATATATCATTCATTTGGAGGCTACAAGTTTGAAAAGACAGGAAGATATGCATCAGGAAGTCAGTTAAGATCATATTATGCAAAAAATGATGGCAATCCACCGAGTGAGTGGATGAGATTAATAAATACTGGGAATGGAGAATACTCATGCTATCCAAATAATTTGGGATTTATAACACTTGGAGCAGGAGGTAGTGGAAGAACTGCGGCAGGAGGAGAATATTTTAGACCAATAGAAGATCGTGATTTAAAGCAAAAGCTAAGAGAGGGAAGTAATCAATTAGAAATAACGTTGGCATTTGATGATGTTGGATTTATAGAGACGGAGTTTTATTTACAACAATATTGTTGCCAAAAATGGAAAGATAAATGGCAGGGGGATTGTCCAAAATGATGAGAATAAATCAAGTATTATTATTTTTGTATATTTTTGGGGTAGTGAGCGTGTTGCCAATAGAAAATGCATATAGTGAAGGAAGCGGTAAATGCTGGGTAGAGGGTGTAGATTGTATAGAGGAGTCAGATAGAACAATCAAAGGCCAAAAGAGGGAATGCTGGAGAAGAAAGAAAATGTACAAATGTGAAGGATATGCTGATAAGGAGAAGTCATGCGATGAGTTAAGCCAGAACAATAATTGCATCATAGAAGAAGAGCCTGAGTGCAAGGAGAAGCATAATGGATGGTGCGTTAATGAAGAGATAAAATATGGATGCAGTAAGGAGAGTAAAATCAAAAGAATTGAAAAAAGAATAAGAGTGCCGACATTTAAGAAGGAAGATAATGAAGAGATGAGAAGGCGTGTAAAATGTAACGAGGCTATAAAATGTATAGATGGCAAATGCTTTGATATGACTTATAAGCCTAGTGAGGATATGGGGAAAGCTGCTGGAATATTGGGGTCACTAAAGCATATGAAATATGATCAAGACACACTTAGTATTTGGAAGGGGGAAGCAAGGAAATGTGGGTTAAAATCATTTGGAGCGGTAAAATGCTGTGTAAGTGGGAGAGGTAAGAATATTTTAGAGAAATTAAAATTTTCTACATGTTCGGCAGAAGAAAAAGAATTGGCTGAGATAATTATTGAAGATGAAGAAAGATGTCATTTAGTTGGAATATATAAAAAGAAGTTATTGGGATTTATAGGAGGATGGAAGAAATTTAGGGGTTATTGTTGTTTTGATAATAGGTTGGCAAAAGAGGTAAATAAGCAAGCAAGAGAAAAAGGGTTGATAAAGAGAGGTTGGGGAGATCCAGAGTCACCAGATTGTAGAGGATTTACAGTAGATGAACTTCAGAATATGGACTGGGATAAATTAAGTTTTAAGTTTCTAGAGACACAAATTATGGAAAAGATGACAGATAAGAAAATGGGGAGTATGGCGAATGCAATGGGTCATGCCAGGAGAATGGTGGTGGATGAAACAGATGTGATGAAGGAAGCTGTTAAAGGGGCTAGTGAAAAAAAAGCAGAAGATAAAATATATGAGGGAGGTAAGGAGAGTGAGGATATAGCAGATCAAATAGATGAAGGAAAATTATATGATGAAATGTGGGATAGAGATGATCCAGGTGTAAACTTTCAGAAGAAGCCATATGGAAGGAACGAGAAAAGAGATATAGGGGAAGTTAGAGGAGATACAAAAGAAGGTAATATGAATTACGAGGATAAAGAATGCGGAGGACATGCAAGAGATCCGAATTGCAGTATATTGAGTGAGCAATGCATAGAGGGAGCAGGAACTAAAAAAATAAAGATAGCAGGAGGTAAGTTCCAAGAGGTTTACAAGGATTGTTGGAGATGGAGGGCTGAGTATAGCTGTAATGGAGCAAGTGGGAGTTATAAATTCACAAATTACTGCCAATACAAGGAAAGTGAAATCAAGAATAAAAGGGGGTTGTAAAATTATGGCAAAGCTAGAAAGAATGAATAAATTGATATTAAAGTCACTTTTAATAATGATTTTAGCATGTAATTTAACCCAAAAAGCAGAAGCTAATTTTTACAAAGAAAAGGCAAGAGGATGGCATTGGTATGAAAAGAAAAAAGAAGCAAAAAACGAGAAGGTAAAGATAAAAGAGGTAGATGTAAAAAGCCCAAGTGAGCAAATAGAGGATATAAGGAAAGAAGCTGAGTTAAGATTGCACAAAGCAATAGTGAGTCCGACATTTGAAAATATAAGGAAATTCAGAGATGCAACAGATAAGACGATGGAGATGAGTGAGAAATTTGCGTATAACTTCAAGAGATTTATATTTACGAATCCAAAATATGACCCATATATAGAGCATCCAGCATCGGCTGGAGCATTGAGAATAGATAGGGTTCAAATGAATTTAGAAAAAAAAGATAAGATTAGAGCATTATCAAAGACGCATGGATTGTTATATTTTTTCAAAGGGGGGTGTGCATATTGCAGAGAATTTTCAGGAGTGGTTAAGAATTTTGCAGCTAAGTATAATTGGGAAGTAATGGCAATAAACTTAGATGGGGTAGGAGTTCCTGAGTTTCCAGATGCAAAACCAGATAATGGAATAGCAGATAATTTAAAAATAGAAGCAGTACCGAGTTTAGTTGCGGTTAATCCAAAGGATAACAGTTTAGTGCCACTAGCAAATGGATATTTATCAGAAAGTGATATAGAGGACAGGGTAAGTTTTTTAATAGAGGGACGAAAAAGAAATAAGCAAATGAGATAAAGATGAAAGTAAAAAATAATCAAGTAAAAAAAGTGAAAAAAGTTACAAAGAAAATGATGCTAAATTGGCAAATAGTATCAAATAAAACTATATCGGGACTAGCAATAGCAACTGCAGTATTTATTGTTATGTTTAATAATGATGCTAATGCAGACATAGCTAATGATCTAGGTAGTTTTTATGAGAGGCAGGGATTTTCAGTGAATGCAACAAAGGCGCATGCATATAGAGGACAAAGTGCAGGATATTTTTATGGAGGTAGGTTAGTAGCAAGGGCTGAATCAAGGAATATGCAACCACTAAATATACAAGCACCATATATAAGGTCTGATTGTGACGGGATAGATGCTTTTTTAGGATCAATACAGTTTATAGAGATGAAGCAATTAGTGGAAATGTTAAAATCAATAGGAAAGGGAGCGACTGGATACGCATTTAATTTAGCAATGCAAACAATGGTGCCACAAATATATAACACAATACAAAAGTTAAATGATATAGCGAGGGAGATAAATAATTTTAACATAAATAGTTGTGAGGAAGCAGCGAAGTTAGTGGGGGGAGTATGGCCACAGAGTGCAAAGTCATCAGCATATTTATGTAATAGAATGGGTACGTCTGGAGGATTATTTGCGGATGCAGCAAGATCGAGGCAAAAATGTGGGATAGAAGGAGAAAGAAGTGCGACAAATAGTAATAAAGATGCAAGAGAAAAAGCAGGTTTTGAAGATGAGTTAGGGGATACATTTAATTTAGTATGGAGAGCTATAAGAAAAAAAGATAATGGAGGTCAGTTAGATGCGGATATAGCAGAGATGTTTATGAGTATTAGTGGCACAATAGTAATGAAGCCTGAGGGAGATGGCAAAGTTAAGAGTAGTGGAGGGAATAGAGCAGGTGCTGGTGAGAGCACTAGATTACAACCACAGACCTATAGTTCACTTGCGATTGAGAGCAGCTTAATAGATGGATTCATGTTCGGTAAAAAAGTGGCTGTGGGCGGCAATAAAAATAATAATCAGCAAAATGATGATGACCAAGGTGTAGGTGATGATGGTCATAAGGTAGAAGCAATGATGTATTATTGTTCTGATTCAAAAGATGAAGATAAATGTCTTGAAGTAAAGAAAAAGAGATACGTGCCAAATGATGAGGGTTGGGTAGATAAAATACATGGGATGTTGAATAATATAAAAAAGAATATAAAAACTAGAACGCCACTAACAGAGAATGAAAGAGCACTAATAGAAAGGACGAATATACCGATATTGAAGATAATAGCGGTAGAGATAGGATATAAGAAGGGAGGAATGATAAATATATCAGAATTTGCAGAAGCGATAAGTTATGATTTAGTGCTTAGATATATGGAAGAGGTAATAGATTATGTCAATGGTAGATTAAGTGAACTGGAGAAGGTGCAGGTAAGTGGAGCGCATATAGAGTCCTTAAAAAGAGACTTAAGAGAAGTAACAAAAAGACTTGTGGAGAAGAGGAATGCATTGTATCAGCAAATGAGGAATGTTGTAGATGCAGTCAGAAAGGCAGGAGAGATAGAGAAGCGATTTAGGCATTCATTCTCAACTAAAATAGGACAGGAGAAATAAAGAAAAATAAAAATGGCAAAGAAAGATAAAAAAGAGGTAAAATGACAGAAATATACGAAATAGTAACTTATGGAGGTGGAGCGGCGCTAACAGCATTATTTGATGCGCTTGCTGCGATATCAAAAGGAAAGCCGTATCAATCAATATTATATATTGGAGCATTATATGCAGGATTATGGGCTATATATACAGGCTTTGGGAAGAATCAGGGAGCATTGTTGTTTAAGCATTTGCTATGGGTATGGGTATTATCAAGTGTTCTTTGGACAGCAACAGTCAGAGTAAGGGTGCAAGACCCAGTGAGTGGTGAGGGACAAGATGTAGATAATGTGCCAATGTTAATAGGATATTTTGGAAGCAGGATAAATAGTGTTGGGACATTTTTAACGCAGCTAATAGAAGATAATTTAAAGGGATATGATCATAATAGGAAATTTGGGACATCAGGATTAACATTTGGTTCAAAAGTAGTTGGTCAACTTCATAATATGAAGATAAAAAATGCAGAGTTATATGAGAATATGGAGAGTTTTATAACAAATTGCGTGGCATTTGATGCAGCTATAGGGCAGGCTTATACTATAGAAGATTTAAGAACTTCAAAGGATTTATATAACTTGGTACTAAATGATGGGCATCCAGTTTTAGGTATGTACTATAGGCCATTTAAATTAAAAGTAGGCACAGATAAAGGTGCTTCTTGGGGGGAGTATAAAAGCTGTAAAGAAGCTGGAGTTCAACTGCAAAAAGATTTTGATACATATTTAACCTCAAAAGACATTAGAGGAGTGGTAAGAGGAATAGCAAAAACAATTGGGATAACAGATAGGAAATTTGATGCAGGAGATACTGGTAAAGCTGAAGATATATTTATGAGGACACTTAAGGCAAGTTTGGTTACAAAGGTAGGAGATAACTACAGCCATATAAGTGGGAATGCAGTAGAGACATTAAGACAAGCCATGATGATACATGCAATAAATGATAGCAGTAAAGATGTAGCAGAGAGTTTAGGAACACCGACTACTTATGCATCAACAAAAGCAATGTTGCAACAAAGGAATTGGTATAATACAGTGGGAGAAAATGCAGCAAATATGTTGGTAACAGCAAAAGTAATATTTGAAGTATTAATATACGGATCATTTTTAATAATAGCGGTACTTGCTTTGTTACCGAATGGGGTAATGATAGTGCTAAATTATTTATCATTAATATTGTGGTTAGAGTTGTGGCAGCCATTATATGCAATATTAAATTATGCGATGAATGTATATTCAGATTGGAGAACATCTGGAATAATAGAGGGGTCTGATGGATTCAATATGAATTCGTTGGTAGGTCTTGGGAGTTTCCATGCGGATTTAACGGCAACGGCTGGATATTTTTCTTTATCGATACCATTTTTAGCATATGGAATATTGGGATTAATGAGAGGAGGAGCTTCAAGTATTATGCATGCAGCAACAGGAGTTACAAGTGGGATGACTGGAACGGCAGCACAAGCTGCAGCCGAAAGCACGTCAGGAAGCACTTCAATTGGTGCAGTAAATTATCAAACTAGTAGCATGAACCAAAGCAGTAGGTGGAAGACAGATGAGAATATGAGTTATATGGAAGGAAGGACAGATATGCAAAATCCAGATGGCACGATAAGTTTTATGACGCCAGATGGGAAAGAGGGATTTAAAGGTGGAGCAGGAATAAGCACCACAACATATGAGAAAGGCTTAAGTTCAAGCAATGTAATAGGATCGCAGCTAAATGCAAGTATAGCAGGAGAAAAAAGCAAGATGCAAGGGCTTTCGCATACATATAGTGAAGCAGAATCAAGTTTGCACAATAAGGGGCTTAAATTTCTGGAATCAGCGAATCAAAATATAGGAAGAAATGACAGTTGGGGTATGGCGACTACAACTGATTCAGGTAAGGGGCTTACAGATACATTAAGCTTCATGAAGGGAGTAATGAAGGATTTAAATATATCGGAGAAAGATGCATCAGAATTTGCATTAATGATAGGTCTTCCTGGGATAGGTGGAATAAATTTATCAAGTGGAGCTGCAACGCAAGATACGATAGATAAGGTGAAGAAATATGCAGATGATCATGGATATACAGAAAGTATGCATAAGTTCTTTAAGAATACAGCGGATTCAGTATATTCAGAGCAAGGAGGACAGGGGGCTAATTTAGCAAAAGATTTTGGTAACACATATACTAAAGCCATAACTTCAAAAGATGATTTAATGCAATCGCAGCAAACACTTGCAAAATACCAGCAGGCACAAAACTTATTTCAGAGTGGAAGCGTATCAATGAATGAAGATTTAACACAAAGAGTGTTTGATAAATTAAGAAAAAAAGAAGTAAGCGGGGGAATTGGACATAATACTGCAAAAACCCCAGAAGAGAGTAAGGAGAAATACGCACCAAGTGATCAGCAGGTAAGGGCATGGATGCATGAAGGTGGAACTGAGTACAATAATGCAGTTAAAGAAGTCACAAATGAGATTATGGGAGAGTTTTTACAAAAAGCTAATAAAGCTAATATTGGTAATGGAGATGTTTTTGAAAATAAAGCATTGAATGATGTAGCAAAAGCTGGAAGTGATAATATTGGTGTTAATCCAATAGATAAGAAAGAAGATTGGCAACAATTTGTTGAGAGTGGCAAAAATAATGATCTAAATATTGGCTCTGCTACTAAGAGTATTGAAATTAAGAATGAAGACGGCAAGCCAGAAATAAAGCAAGTGCCAGCAAATTTAAGTGAGCATACCGATGATCAGAATCAGCAAGTTACAGCGGCCGCTTTAGGACAAGGGGTGAAGTTAGAATCCAATCCTACCGATATTAAGGAAAAATACCAAAATGTAAAAGCTACAGATGAGCAAGGCAATGAAGCCACAGTGAATTTAATAGATCAGTTTAATAAAAAATCAGAAATTAGAGGAGATAAAATAAATCAGGGTGGGGTAAATATCCAAAACCAAAAATCTACAATGGGTAATGAGCATGATTCTAAATCAGATGACAGCAATACAACTAGAGCACAAAATAGAATGATGCATGATAATGTCCCATTTAAAACAAAATATGAGGGAATTGAATTAAATAAAAATGATAATAATATAAATCAGTCAGTACAAACTCAAGATCATGCTGCTAATTCCAAAGATACTGGATTACAAAATGACAAATCTCAAATTAAAGGTGTGTCTGGTAATAGAGAAAGTGTTACGCCAAATATTGGTAACGAAATAGATAATAACTCAATAAATCAAAGTGGAAGTACTAACCAAGATAATATTTCTAAACCTGTGGTTAATCCTAAAAATGAATATACAGTAAAGGCAAAAGAGATAGTGTTCCCTGATGGTAGTGTTGCAAGCGATCAAAAAGCTCAAAATAACCCAAATATACAAGAGCAAACGGCTAGTAGTGAAAATGATGGTAATAATAATTCATTACCAACTTCTCCTCAAATCCAAAATAGTGATCCTAAGTCTAAAGGAGCAGAAGAAGCTATACAAAGCAGGGGATTCAATATTAATAGCGAAATATCTGATAGTTCAATAAAACAGGAAAATATCAATAATCAAAATAACATTCCTAAATCTATAGCTGACCCCAATAATGAATATACAGTTAAAGCAAAGGAGATAGTGCTTCCTGATGGTAGTACTACAGATGGGTTAGGCTCTAAAAATGAGCAAAGCATTCAAAACCGAGGAGAAAATACAGAGCCTGCATTATCTCCAGAATCACAAGGCACTGCACCAAGTTCTGTATCAGATAAAGTGACAGATAGCCTTAAATTAGACAGCCAAAATAGTGGTGAGTATAAAAAATCAGATCAATCATCTAGGTATGTGCCTCAGCAACTATCAAAGGAAGATGAGGTAAATGTAGATGATATAAATGAATTTAACGATAATAAGGATGATGAGCAATGAATAAAGAAAATAACAAAATAGCAAATATAAAAGAATTAATAAGTTTATTTTATCCTGAGAAATATAGAGCACCTTATTTGCAGCTTATATTCTTTGGTATTTTAGGATTATGTATACTGGGTGGATATTTTATTGGAAAGGAAGGTACAAAAGAAGAATATCACAAAAATAACATAGTAAAACTAGCTCAGAAAAAACAACAAGAAATTAAAGATAAAAAAAATCAGGTAAGCAAAGAGCTAGATCAAAAAGAAGATGATTTTAACAAAATAAGAGCACCACTTATAGAAGAAAAAAGTAGATTTGATGTAAGTATAGAAGAGGCATTTAAAGCACGGGATTTGGAAAGAAATGCAAAAGATAAAGAGGAATTTAAAAATAGGCTTAATAA
>Ga0228674_1002531_pt1 | contig 9995 bp, 10 predicted proteins | sample 1D_rmetaG_FD_189054 | JGI IMG/M metagenome (GOLD analysis project Ga0228674, IMG submission 189054) | Seawater microbial communities from Monterey Bay, California, United States - 1D_r | ecosystem: Environmental > Aquatic > Marine > Coastal | place: USA: California | collected 2016-09-26
CTTTTCGCTCGAAGCCTATACTATGTTTGAAAAAGGCGAGATCGGCGCGGCGGGACTGTATGTTCTGTTGTCGGTGACGGTCTCGATCGCTGGGCTTGCGCTTGGCGTGGCAGTGGCTCGGGGAGCAATGGCATGAGCGGTGTACAACATATCACAGTCGGTGATGAGGATGGTGATCAGCGGCTGGACCGCTGGCTGCGCCGCATTTTCCCACAGGTGAGCCAAGGCCAGATCGAAAAGATGTGCCGCAAGGGTGATCTGCGCGTGGACAAGGGCCGGGTGAAAGCCAACACGCGCCTAGACGTTGGGCAAGTCGTGCGGATACCGCCGCTGCCCGATGCGCCCGCGCCGCAGTACACCCGTCAGGTCAGCCGTGCCGATGCGGAGATGATCCAGTCGTGCGTGATCTACCGCGATGCGGATGTGATTGTTTTGAACAAACCCAGTGGGCTTGCGGTGCAGGGCGGCTCCGGTCAAGCGCGGCATGTTGATGGTTTGGCCTCGGCGTTGATGTACGAACGCGATGAACCCCCACGGTTGGTCCACCGGTTGGACAAAGATACCTCTGGGGTTTTGGTTCTGGCACGCACACGCCCCGCTGCGGCCGCACTGACGGCAAGCTTCCGCCACAGGGAAACGCGCAAAATCTATTGGGCGGCGGTTGCCGGCTCCCCCTTGCCACGTAAGGGCACCATTAAATTCGGTCTGGTAAAGGCCGGGGGCCGTGGTGCCGCTGGCGAAGGGGAAAAGATGCACTGCGTCCACCCCCGCGCCATCGCCGAAACCGAGGGTGCGAAACGCGCGCATACCGATTACGCAGTGCTGGAAACGGCGGGCGGTCGGATGTCGTGGGCGGCCCTCGTGCCGATCACAGGCCGCACCCACCAGCTGCGCGCGCACATGGCTGAGATCGGGCATCCGATCCTTGGGGATGGTAAATATGGCGGCTCGGGGCAGGAAAACCTTGGCGATGGTTGGGGCGCTGGCATCGGTGGTGATGTGTCGCGTGGGTTGCATTTGCATGCCCGCTCTCTGGTGATTGAGCATCCGACATCCAAGGCTCAGCTTTCACTGACCGCGCCACTGTCGTCGCATATGCAAGACACGTGGGATCTAATGGGGTGGTCCCCGGCGGATGTGCCCAATGATCCGTTCTATGGCGATGACGATGGCTGACCGGACACGGTTGATCGTCTTTGATATCGACGGGACCCTGCTGGACAGCTATGCGCAGATTATGGCGGCGATGGAACATGCGTTTCATGCTGCCAATCTGCCCAGCCCCGCGCCCGATAAGGTCCGCAACGGTATCGGCCTAGCGGTCGAGGATATGATCCACGGGATCAAACCCGGCCTTTCAGCGTACACGGTTGATCAAGTCGCCCAAAGCTATAGGGAAGAATTCCGTGCCAGCGCCTTGCGCATACCACGGGGTGAAGCCTCAGACTTGTTTGACGGTGCTCTTGATTTGCTGCGGGTGCTTGCGGCCGAGGACAGGACCCTTTTGGGGGTCGCCTCGGGCAAGTCCCGGCGCGGATATGATCGGATGGTCGAAGCCTTGGGGCTGCGCGACATGTTCCATACGCAACAGCTGTCGGATGACCATCCGTCCAAGCCGCATCCTTCAATGCTATTGGCGGCGATGGCCGAGGCGGGCGTGATGCCCGCGCAGACTGTGATGATAGGCGACACCAGCTACGACATGCAGATGGCTCAGTCGGCAAATGTGCGCGGTATTGGCGTGAGCTGGGGCTATCATATGCCCGAGGTCCTGCTTGAGGCCGGGGCGCAGAGTATCGCATCAGATTTTGAAGACCTTCACGCCCTGTTGAACGCGTAACGCAGGTCGTCAGTAAGAGACAGACAAGAGAGGGCAGGCCATGACGGAATGGGCAGCAAAACGGTTCTGGAAAACAGCATCGGTTACTGAATTGGACACAGGCTTTGGCGTGACGCTGGATGGGCGTCCGGTGAAAAGCCCGCTCAAGACGCCGCTGGTCGTGCCAACCCATGCTATGGCCGATGCGATGGCGGTTGAGTGGGATGCACAAGAAGAGCAGATCGATCCGCTGTCGATGCCGATCACGCGGGCGGTCAACGCGACCCTTGATAAGGTCATTCCTCAGCGCACTGAGGTGGCCGATATGCTGGCCGAATACGGCGGCTCGGACCTTCTGTGCTATCGCGCCACACATCCAGATAGCTTGATTGCCCGGCAAAAGGCCGCGTGGGACCCGCTGTTGGATTGGGCGGCGGATACCTTTGGCGCCCGCTTGAGCACAACACATGGGGTTATCCCTGTGGCGCAGCCCGCGTCGGCCACGGATGCGTTGCGGGCTCAGGTGCATGAACTTGATCCATTTCACCTGACCGCGTTCCATGAGTTTGTCACGATCTCGGGGTCTTTGGTCATTGGTTTGGCAGCACTAAAAGAGGCTTGGAGCATGGAAGACCTCTGGCAGGCGGCCCGAATCGATGAGCTTTGGCAAGAAGAGCAGTGGGGCGAGGATGAAGAAGCCACCGCTTCGGCCGCGGCCAAAAAAACCGCGTTTTTGCAAGGTGCTGCGTTTTTGACGCTTACGCGAACGTAAACGCCTGTTTTGCATGCGCTTCCTGAATCTAAAGGTTTTTTGAATGCGGCTGGAATGGTTTACCTTCCGCTGCGTTAAGCGAAACTTGCAAGGTTTGTCGGCAAACCTATCTTGCCAATTGGCGAAGTTTTGCCCACCCTACACGCCAGTGAGGGGGGTAGAGTTTCCTCACAGCTATCATTGGCGCGCTTAAGGGCGTGCTAAAAAGAGGCCGCTCCGGCAACAGGGGCGGTGGATCAGGAAGAGGTAAATATGAAAAAGACTCTGTTTTTGGGTGCTTTGGCTGCGACAACGCTGGCAGCATCCGGCGCATTCGCGTCCACACTTGATGAAGTCAAAGCCCGCGGCACGCTGAACTGTGGTGTAACCACAGGCGTTCCCGGTTTCGCTGAGCCCGACGCAAATGGCGTGTGGCAAGGTTTCGACGTGGCTGTGTGCCGCGCCGTGGCAGCGGCTGTACTGGGTGACGGCAATGCCGTGACTTTCGTCCCAACCACCGGCAAAACACGCTTCACCGCGCTCGCTTCCGGCGAAATCGATCTGCTGGCACGTAACACAACGTGGACATTCTCCCGCGATACGGACCTCAAGTTCGAATTCGTTGGCGTGAACTACTACGATGGTCAGGGCTTCATGGTCCCCAAAGACCTCGGCGTGTCCTCCGCGACTGAGCTTGATGGCGCGACTGTCTGCATCCAGACCGGTACAACAACCGAGCTGAACCTTGCTGACTTCTTCCGCTCCAACAACATCAGCTACGAGCCCGTGCCAATCGAAACCGGTTCCGAAGCTGTTCAGCAGTACCTTGCTGGCGCATGTGACGTGTACACAACTGACCGTTCCGCACTGGCCGCTCAGCGCGCTAACTTCGAAACACCCGACGCACACGTTCTGCTGCCCGACGTCGTATCCAAAGAGCCACTCGGCCCGCTGGTACGTCACGGCGACAACGAGTGGGGCGATATCGCACGTTGGACGCTTAACGCGCTCATCACAGCTGAAGAGCTGGGTGTGACATCCGCAAACCTCGACGCCGAGTCCGGCAACCCTGAGGTTAACCGTCTGCTGGGTCGCGAAGGCGATCTGGGTGCAATGCTCGGCCTCGACGCAGAGTGGGCGAAGCGCGCTCTGGCAGTTGGTGGTAACTACGGCGAAGTCTTCGCGTCCAACATCGGTTCCGAAACACCGATCGGTCTGGCACGCGGGCTGAACGCTCAGTGGAAAGACGGCGGCCTGCTGTACAGCCCCCCCTTCCGCTAAGATCCGATACGGGAAGGGGCGCAACCAAGGTTGCGCCCTTTTCCTTTACAGACCACCACACACCCTAGGGCAGGGATAGTGCGACACACGCGCTGCCGCCAAACTGGCCAGACCCAGGGGAACCGGGGACAGACTTATGACCACGTTGAGTGATCCACCCAAAAGTGATTTCCGCATCGGAATGCTGCTGAGCGATACGCGGTACCGCTCCTACACGTTCCAGTTTATTGCCCTAATGGCTATTATTCTTTCCGTCAGTTATTTAGTGAGCAACCTGCTCGCTAACCTTGACCGTCTTGGTCAAGACCTGAGCTACGAATTCCTCGGCGCGCCCGCGGGCTACGATATCAACCAGCAGCCAATCCCCTACAACAGTCAGGACACGCACCTTCGCGCCACTGTCGTAGGTGCGATGAACACGCTGATCGTGGCTTTCTTGGCCTGCGTCACGGCGACAATCTTCGGCGTTATCGCCGGTGTGCTGCGACTGTCGAACAACTGGATCATCTCTAAGTTGATGTCCGTTTACGTCGAGATTTTCCGCAACATTCCTGTGCTGATTTGGCTGATCATTATCTTTACGATCACCGCCAACGTGTTTGCGCCCATCGCAGAGTTTCGCATTCCGCGTGATGGCTCCGATCCCGCGCGAACGCTGATCTTCGGAGTGATGGCCTTTACGAACCAAGGTGTGTTCGTACCACGGCTGACCTTTGATGCGGGCGGCATGTTTGTCTTTTGGACGTTCATCGCCTCGATCATCGGGATCTTTGTCTACAAGAGCTACGTCAAAAAACACCTGTTCGCGACCGGTAAGGAACTGCCATTTTGGCTGCCCGCACTGGCGATTTTGGTGATCCCGACGCTGGTGATGTACCTAGTCCTTGGCCGCCCAGTGGGGGTGCAATTGCCCGAAATGGGACGCTTCCGGTTTGAGGGCGGACTGCAACTGCGCACCTCATTCATTGCACTGTGGTTCGCGCTGAGCATCTATACCGGTGCCTTCATCGCGGAAAACGTGCGCGCTGGTATTCTTGCGATCTCCAAGGGGCAGACTGAGGCTGCTGCTGCGCTGGGCATTCGTCCGGGCCGGATCATGTCGCTGGTGGTGCTGCCACAGGCGCTGCGGGTGATTATCCCGCCGCTGATCTCGCAGTATCTGAACATCACCAAAAACTCATCGCTGGCGATTGCCGTGGGGTATATGGACCTGACCGGTACTCTGGGGGGCATCACGCTCAACCAGACGGGCCGTGCCATCGAATGCGTGCTGCTGTTGATGCTGTTTTACCTCACGATCAGCCTTCTGATTTCGCTGTTCATGAACTGGTACAACAATTCTGTTAAATTGAAGGAGCGGTAATATGGCCCAAGATCATTCCACCGCCTTCGTCCGTACCCAAGAAATCCCACCAGCCCCCCCACCACCGGGGGAGACAGGTGCGGTGCATTGGATCAAGACGAATCTCATTTCGAGCGTGCCCAACGCCATTGCAACAGCTGTCGGCATCTATGTCGTCTACTGGCTGCTGTCGGGACTGATCCCTTGGATCGTGAACGGTACATGGGTCACCAACAACATCCGCGAATGTCGTGAGGTCCTTGCGGGCAGCGGCGGCGGCTGTTTCTCGGTCCTGACGGAGCGGTATGCCCAGATGCTTTTTGGGTTCGAATACCCATCTGAGTTCTACTGGCGTCCGTCCTTAGCCTTTTCTCTGTTGTTCTTTGCTGTGCCGCCCGCTTTGTTCCCGATGTATCTGCCACGGTGGATGCTGATCGCGACGGGCTTGTACCCCTTTGTGGCCTTCTGGCTCATCTGGGGCGGTACGATCCTGACGCCAATCGGTGCCCTGGCTGGCGTGATGGTTGGCTACTACGCCTTTACCAAGCTCGACAAATATGGCTTTGCGGCGGCTCTTGGCGGCGGTGTTGTCGGAGCTTGGGTTGTTTGGCAGGCCTTCGGGATGATCGCGGGCGGCATGCCCGGCTTCATCGCGCTTGAGGCGGTGGAAAGCCGGAACATGGGTGGCTTTATGCTGAACATGATCCTCGGCGTTGTGTGTGTGTCGCTGTCGATCCCGCTAGGGATTGTGCTGGCACTGGGGCGGCAATCTTCGATGCCGTTGATCAAGATCGTCTGCGTTGTGTTCATTGAGTTCGTACGCGGCGTGCCGTTGATCACCTTGCTGTTCGTGGCCAACGTGGTGCTAGCGTACTTCTTTCCGCCCGATAGCAACATCGACCTGATCCTGCGGGTGATCATTATGATCACCATGTTCTCAGCGGCCTATATCGCTGAGGTGATCCGGGGTGGCCTCGCGGCGCTGCCGACTGGCCAATATGAAGCGGCCGATAGCCTTGGCCTGAACTATGCTCAGGCCATGCGGCTGATCATCCTGCCCCAAGCGCTCAAGATCTCGATCCCGGGTATCGTGAACGTGGCCGTTGGGTTGTTCAAAGACACAACGCTGGTGTCGGTGATCTCGATGTTCGACCTTGTGGGCATGATCCGCGGGCCAATCCTCAGTTCAACCGACTGGGCAGGCGTTTATTGGGAAACATGGGCCTTTGCCTGCATCCTGTTCTTCGTCGTCTGCTTCGGCATTTCGAAATATTCGCAGTGGCTAGAAGGTCAGCTGCGCACAGACCGTCATTAAGGAGACGTCACTATGACCGATACCGCAGTAAACACCTCCCAGATGCAAATCTCGGATGAGGTCGCCATTTCCATTCAGAATATGAATAAATGGTATGGGACGTTCCACGTGCTCCGCGACATTGACCTGACGGTCCAGCGCGGCGAACGGATCGTGATTTGTGGGCCCTCGGGTTCAGGCAAATCCACACTGATCCGCTGCATCAACGCGTTAGAAGAGCATCAGCAGGGCTCGATCAGCGTAGATGGCACGCTGCTGTCCTCGGACCTCAAGAACATCGATAAAATCCGGTCAGAGGTTGGCATGTGCTTTCAGCATTTCAACCTGTTCCCGCACCTGACGATCCTTGAGAATTGCACGCTGGCTCCGATTTGGGTGCGCAAAACACCCAAGAAAGAAGCCGAAGAAACGGCGATGTATTTCCTTGAGAAGGTCAAGATCCCTGACCAAGCGAACAAGTATCCCGGTCAGCTTTCTGGGGGGCAGCAGCAACGTGTGGCGATCGCCCGCTCGCTGTGCATGCGCCCACGCATCATGCTGTTCGATGAACCGACCTCGGCACTTGATCCCGAAATGATCAAAGAGGTTCTGGACACGATGATCCAGCTTGCCGAAGAAGGCATGACCATGCTGTGCGTGACCCACGAGATGGGCTTTGCCCGTCAGGTCGCGAACCGTGTGATCTTTATGGATGCAGGCCAGATCGTTGAGCAAAACGCGCCGGAGCCGTTCTTTACGAACCCGCAGAATGAGCGGACGCAGTTGTTCCTGAGCCAAATTCTCGGTCATTGAGCCGCCGCCCTTTGGGCGCTCGGCACGACATGTTTTGAAAAGGGGCGCCTTCGGGGGCCCCTTTTGCGTTGGTTAGAGCTCAGAGGCGCCAAGAAGGCGGCGAGGGACCGTAAAGTCCGTGACGGCACCGTCCTCCATTACAAGGCAGGCCCCTGTTGGAAACGCATAGAGCGCGTCGTCCTGAAACGTTGGACCCGCAAGTTGGAGGGCAAGCGCCCCAAGGCCGGGGTTATGCCCGATCACCATCAAACATTCTGCGTCGTGGGCTTGCTCGATGATGCGGCTGAGGACACCCTCGCTTGCAAGATAAAGTGCATCGGAGAATTCGGTCGGCACACTTTCAAAACGGATCAGGTCGCATGTCTCGCGCGTGCGAGCGGCGCTGGAACATAGGATTTGGGTGGGGAGATGACCTTTCGCCCGCAACCAATCCCCGATTGCCGCGGCGCTCTTGACCCCACCTGCGTTTAGCGGCCGCTCGTGATCCGATTGGAGGGGGTCGGTCCAGCTCGATTTTGCATGGCGCAAGAGGATCAACTTCATTGATGAAAATACCGCATATGGTGCGCCGATTGTGCATCAGGTCGTCGGGGAGAAACAGGGCAAGCGCGCCGCGCGCGGCATCCCTTGGCCATGCAGTCGTTTCCGGGCGTGTCGAGGTGTTTATGGCATTTGTCGGTATCATAACCCGAGCGCAATGCACCCACTGGGCAGGCCGCAATGCAGGGCTTGTCCACACATGCCGAGCAAGGCGAGGGGGGAGGCGGTGGCAGCTCAACATATTCCTTGAAGGCCAAAGCACCTCTGAACGATACCATGAGCCCATAGGTGTCGTGCACCAACAAAGTGGCCGGACTAACGTGGCAACGCCCGGACCTTAGCGCCCAAGAAATAAATGGACGCAAAGGGTTGCCGAAAGGGAACAGAGCTGTGGCCCCTAATTCACAGGCCCAATTGCCAAGTACTCTTCGGGACCAACAATCTATCGGATCAGCCGCCTGAAATTCAGAGGCGGATTGTAGCACTTGCCAAAAGCCTTTCGGATCAGGGCCAAACAGAAGAAGCGTTTTCGTTCCCGTTGGGCAAGCGTCTTCGGTGTTCGGGTGAAATCCGCCTAGCACTACTAGGCCACGCTGCCGGGCTTCCGTTTGAAGAGTATCGTATATCATGGGACGCACTGTGCCGTGGTCGCAAGAGGATGGAAAGGTGGGAGCCTCCGGCGGGAGTATTTTGTCGAACAAAGGAAGTGCGTCAGCCCCCATCTGGCCGCTATTATAGAGCGAGAGATGGGGGCCTCCTTCGTTCACGGCCATCGGGACTCCTCCCTGTACCGCGCTCTATTTTCTCATGAGCCGAGTTAATGAGGGATTAAGGTTAATCGCTCCTTTGTTCCCTAAATACTCATATTGGAACAGTCACCGGTTGCGGAACGGGAGTAGTAGTGCCCAGTCCAAGCGTGCGGTTCGGGTGTCTTGCCAACGCAGGCCGACGGTCATCCCATCGTGACCTTTGTCAGGCTGCGGAATGTAGGTTCCAAAGGCTCGATCCCAGATCGAAAGGGCAAAGCCGTAGTTGCTGTCGTGCTCGGAACGCTGATCAGAGTGGTGAACACGGTGCATATCGGGCGTGACGATGAACATGCGTAGCCAACGGTCGACACGTTTCGGGATCGCGATATTGGCATGGTTGAACATCGCGGTCGCGTTTAGGAGGATTTCAAATGCGATGACGGCGAATGCTGCTGGTCCGAGCGCATAGACAAGACCAATCTTAATCAGCATTGAGAAAGCGATTTCCAAGGGGTGAAAACGTATCGCAGAGGTCACGTCTAGATCGCGATCTGAGTGGTGTACTTGGTGTAGTCGCCACAATAACGGGACTTTGTGCGTTATGAGGTGTTGTAGCCAGATCGCGAAGTCGAAGATCAGGACAGTCAGGGCAACGTTTAGAGCGAGCGGGAGCTGCAGAATGTTGAACAGCCCATAGCCCTGCGTTTCTGCATCAATCGCGGCACCGACAGCTAGGAACGGCATTGCTATGGCTAACGCTCTTAGTGCGAGGGTGTTGGCGATAGTCATGCCCCAATTCGTAAGCCAGCGGCCCGACCGTGATTGCACGCGCGCACGGCGCGGAGCGTACCACTCTACGCTTGCCAAGATGACGAAAAGGCCCAGAAAAATGCTGAGGCGAATGATAGCTTCGTTTTCCATGGCCTTGTTTTAGCGCGTTGTGCGCAGATCACAAACCACGGTTGTGTGAGCTATTCTGCCCGGATCAACGAGCCTGCGCCGTGATCTGTGAACAGTTCAAGCAGGGCGGCATTGGGGACACGTCCGTCTAAGATAACCACGGCCCGAACGCCTTGATCCAACGCGTCCATTGCCGTCTCGGTTTTGGGGATCATGCCGCCCGCGATGGTTCCGTCGGCGGTCATCTCGCGCACTTGTGCGGACGTCATTTGCGTCACGACCTCGCCACTTGCGTCCTTTACGCCTGCCACGTCCGTGAGGAGCATCAGACGATCAGCCTTGAGCGCGCCTGCGATGGCACCAGCGGCGGTGTCGCCATTAATGTTGAAGGTCTCGCCGTTCTCGCCGGCGCCGATGGGGGCGATCACGGGGATCATTTCGGCTTGGAATAGCTGCTGCAGTAGGCTCGGGTCGACATGGGATGGCGTGCCGACAAAACCCAATTC
>Ga0228674_1002534_pt1 | contig 9979 bp, 9 predicted proteins | sample 1D_rmetaG_FD_189054 | JGI IMG/M metagenome (GOLD analysis project Ga0228674, IMG submission 189054) | Seawater microbial communities from Monterey Bay, California, United States - 1D_r | ecosystem: Environmental > Aquatic > Marine > Coastal | place: USA: California | collected 2016-09-26
AGTCTACGTTGCAAGTGAACATTGAGAAGCTCAATGGCACATCCATAAGTAGTGTTTCGAGCACTGATTCTATTTTCTTTGTTTTTATCAACTTGTCAGATTTTGTCTCGTACAGCTGTAATTCAAGGATCATGTCATAATTTGACATTACAGCAGCTACGTTATGATCGGAGTTTGCGTATACTACTGAGACGCATACACCGAGACCTGAAAAAATGAAATTGCAACATTAATACATTTGATGATTATAAATATAAGTTGAATACTGGCGCCGTGTAATCATCCTGGCAACATATGGATTGGAGACGAGATGCGATTTTTGAAAACCATACCCTTAATATTTTCTGCCGCTATAATGGGTGGAGTAGTACAAGCTAATCAACTGACTATTCTGCATATAAATGATCATCATTCCCATTTGCGCGCCGATGGGAGAATGTCGTTAAACATTGGTGGTAATAAAACACGCGTTCGTTCTGGCGGTTTTCCAGCTATAGTAAGTACTTTTGATAAACTGTCAGCCGGTAGAAATAATGTTTTAAAACTCCATGCAGGGGATGCCATAACAGGCGATCTATACTACACCTTATTTAAAGGTGAAGCGGATGCTGCGTTGATGAATGAAGTTTGTTTTGATGCATTTGCGCTTGGAAATCACGAGTTTGATGATGGAGATTTAGGCCTTGTAAATTTTCTGAATTTTCTGAACGAAGGAGTATGTCAGACGCCAATCTTAGGTGCAAACGTAGTTCCAAAAGTTGGATTATCTCCACTGACAAAAAATTCAACTACTGACTACATACAGCCCTTTACTGTGATAAATAAGGGAGGGATGAGTATTGGAATAATTGGTATTGATATTGCCAATAAGACTAAAAATTCATCTAGTCCCGATGAAAGCACTATCTTTCTAGATGAAACTGATACCGCCCAGAAATATATCGATGAGTTAACCTCGAAAGGGGTGGATCACATAATACTGCTCACGCATTATCAATATCAAAATGACCTTAAAATGGCTAAAAGGTTACGAGGAGTGGACGCTATTATTGGCGGAGATTCTCACACATTGCTGGGAAATTTCAAAGACCTTGGCTTGAACAGTGAAGGTCCTTACCCGACGGTAGTTAAGAATGCTGATGGGCACACCGTTTGTGTTGCTCATGCTTGGCAATACAGCCAAATAGTAGGTGAACTAAATATTACCTTTGATGATGACGGCGTAGTTGAAGCGTGTGACGGCCTTCCTCACATGATGCTGGGTGACAGCTTTAAAAGAAAAAATACTGATGGTGAACGGGTTGAGTTAGAGGGAGAGGAAAGACAAACCGTATTAAATGCAATTGCGGATGATCCAAAGCTACATCTTATGGACGATGATAAAAATGCAGCAGCTCTATTAGCTGGATTTTCGTCAAAAGTTGATGAGTTGAAAGCTGCCAATATTGGCACTGTTTCCGAAAATTTATGCCTTGAACGTATTCCAGGACAAGGAAAGTCAAAGCTCTGTGATGTTTCGCAAACGTCACTATACGGCTCAGACATATCTAATTTAGTCTCACACGCTTTTCGCGATATGGCACGAACCTCCGACATAGCAATCCAAAATGCTGGTGGTGTAAGGGAAGACGTACCAGCTGGTGATTTTACAATAGGGGATGCTTATAAATTACTGCCGTTTTCTAATACTCTCGTGGAATTAAAAATGAGTGGTGAAGAAATTAAAAATGTCCTTGAGGACGCTTTAGATTACGCAATGAGTCCTGATGGCTCCACTGGTGCTTATCCATATGCAGCTGGGCTTCGTTGGGAAGTTGACACCTCAAAGGATAAAGGGTCGCGCTTTTCGAGCGTGGAATTTAAAGGCCCCAAGGATACAGTTTGGGCTGAACTAGGGGCTGACAAATTCTATACTGTGGTCACTAACAATTATATTTCTTCTGGGCGGGATGGCTATTTAACGTTTGGCACAATTTCTAAAGCGGGTAGAGTAACTGATACTTACCTTGATTATGCTCAAAGTTTTGTAGACTATGTCCGGAAAGTTGGAACAGTAGGCAAACTTAACCAAAGTGACTATTCCACTCAATCTTTTAAGTGATGGATTAGTTGCTAAATAGGATGCCCTACCCTCGTAGGTGGCTTTCGTAATTATATTGGCCACCTACCAATAGCCACAAAAGCATCATTTTTGTACGCGACTGCGATATTGGTTTTGTAAACAGGTGAAACCGCGCTGCCAATGACCAAGCTCTCGACCATCCCCCAGCACCAACTCAGCATCACCTGTGGCCTCTGTAAGCACCATACGATGCTAGAGGTAACAAACCCCTAATTCCTGTCGTAGGAGGCGACACTACAGCCCATGAGGTACGCCAGAGAGCCAGATGCCAAAAGTGTGGCGTGAAGGGTAACAACACTTATCAGATCGTTTACACGGGTAACTCTGACATTGCGATGGATGGGGCTGGGGTTAGATCAGCCAATATGAATCAGTCTCTTGAAATACTACCAAAGTAATGAAAGCATGAACTCTGCATCGCTTCATTTTAATTTTCTGAGTTTCGTGTGTGGTTGACGTGTGTGGTAAACGCGTGTATTTTCTAGGTCCGTACTATCCAAAAAATCTTTTATTTTTAATTATCTACACACCAGTGGAGGTGGTGGCGGAGACGAAGGGATTCGAACCCTCGAGACCCTTCCGGGCCTACTCCCTTAGCAGGGGAGCGCCTTCGTCCACTCGGCCACGTCTCCGCTGACCCGTTTAGCGAGGAGTTCCGCTGGGGACAAGGTCGATTTAGCTAAGTTTCGCCACAATCTTGAAAAAATTCTGCTTAACCGCCTCAGCTTGCACATCCATGCAGACATTTACTGGCTGGGCGTTTGAGCTGGTCTTTGAGATCATTTCGCCGGAACGGTCTCCAGCACAGGTGACGCACAAAACATGCGGCTCGGTGGTGAAGAGCTCAGGCGCGATACAGGCCACCAGCGCTGATGGATCATGCATGCCGCATCCAGAGAATTTGCCAACAGTCTCGTAAAAATCAATGTAAAAATCGGCCATAACATGCAAAAGCCCACCCATTTTCGGACTCTCCGACGCCAAGCGCGCAAAGAAGCTGCGCGGGCAGATCACCCGGTTGGTCACATCCAGTCCCACCACCGTAATATGGCAGCCATGACGCAGCACATAGTCGGCGGCATGCGGGTCGTGATAGAAATTGGCCTCCGCGGTCGCGGTGATGTTTCCCCCTGCCCGCAGGCTGCCGCCCATGACTACCATGCCTTTGAGATTGCTGCAAAACGATGGATCAAGTTCCATGGCCGCCGCGATATTCGTCAAAGGACCAATGGGACAAAGCACCAGTTCCCCCCGATGCTCCCGTGCCATCCGCACCAGATATTCGGGGGCTGTCTCAGCCAGCGCGTGGCGCCGGGGCGCGGGAACCGTGAGCATTCCAAAGCCCTCCGCCCCATGCACAGCAGAGCTTGGAGGAAAGGTAGGCAGTACGCGAGGGCGATGCAACCCTTCGGCAACAGGAATCTCAATCCCCGCTTGTTCGAGCAAATACAGCGCATTGCGCGTGGCTTTGGGTGTTGTCACATTGCCAAACACTGTCGTCAGGCCCAAAAGATCAATCTCCGGGGCGGCTATGGCATAAAAAATCGCCATGGCATCATCAATGCCCGGATCTGTATCAATGATCAGTTTAAGAGCCATCGCGCATCCTCCCAATCGGTTTACTGGATTGTGCAGGCCCTAGCCTAGGTGTTAAATAGAAAATGCATCACGTCACCGTCTTGTACGACGTAGGATTTTCCCTCTGCACGCATTTTACCAGCTTCTTTCGCAGCCGCCTCGCCGCCAAGAGCCGAGAAATCTTCATAGGCAATGGTTTCAGCACGAATGAAACCCCGCTCAAAATCACCATGAATAACTCCCGCAGCCTGGGGCGCAGTGGTGCCTTGTTTGATGGTCCAGGCTCGCGCTTCCTTGGGACCGACGGTGAAATAGGTCTCAAGCGCCAAAAGCGCGTAGCCGGCGCGGATCAAGCGATCAAGACCGGCCTCCTCAAGTCCCATTTCGCTGAGGAACATCTCGGCTTCTTCATCGTCCAGTTGGCTAATTTCCTCTTCGATCTGCGCTGAGATGACGACATGGCTGTTGCCCTGCTCGGCGGCCATTTTTGCCACGGCATCTGAATAGCTATTGCCAGTGGCCGCATCAGCCTCGCCCACATTGCAAACATAAAGGATCGGCTTTGTACTGAGAAGTTGCAGCATTTTCCATTGCTTGGCATCTTCTGGATCGACCTCAACGTTGCGGGCTGGCTTGCCTTGCTCCAAAGCGGCCAAAGCCGCCCGCAGCAAGCGCTCTTGCTGCACGGCTTCCTTGTCACCGCCGCGCACTTTACGCACTATATTTTGAAGTCGTTTTTCAACGCTTTCCATATCCGCCAGCATGAGCTCTGTGTCGATGGTATCGGCATCTGCAATGGGATCGACGTGATCCGAGACATGCACCACATCACCATCTTCAAAGCAGCGGACCACATGGGCAATGGCATCGGTCTCGCGAATATTGGCCAAAAATTGATTGCCCAGCCCCTCGCCTTGGCTTGCGCCTTTGACCAGCCCAGCGATGTCTACAAAGGTCATCCGTGCCGGAATTATATTCGCCGAATTTGCGATCTGTGCCAGATTGGCCAAGCGCGCGTCGGGCACATTGACCTCGCCGACATTGGGTTCAATGGTACAAAATGGAAAATTCGCCGCCTGCGCTGAAGCTGTTTTGGTCAGCGCATTAAACAAGGTAGATTTGCCGACATTTGGCAAGCCAACTATACCCATTCGAAAACCCATGATGCACTCCTTCATTTTTCAGACCGCTCTTATCTGCGCCGGTCACGCAGGGCAAGCAGAACTGCGCTGTCAGCACGCCACGACAAATATCACAGAATGCTCTGCGCTTGGCCAAAGTATATTGAACTTGCTCCGCCTTTGCGGCATGTCATGACATAAGCAAAATGAAGGGCCAGATATGACACGGATCGACGCAAAATTTGCAGAACTCAATGCCGCCAGAAAAAAGGCTTTTGTGACCTATGTGATGGCTGGAGATCCGACCTATGACAGCGCTTTGGAAGTGGTGAAAGGTCTGCCAGCCGCAGGCGTCGATATCATTGAATTGGGCCTGCCCTTCACCGACCCTATGGCCGATGGCCCCACCATTCAATTGGCCGGACAGCGCGCGCTTGAGGCCGGAATGACCCTCGACAAAACCCTGCAAATGGTTCGAGACTTTCGGAAAACCGATGACAAAACGCCGATCGTTTTGATGGGCTATTACAATCCGATCTATTCGCGCGGCGTGGCGCGCTTTCTGGCCGAGGCGAAAGAGGCTGGCATTGATGGGATGATCGTGGTCGATCTACCACCGGAAGAGGATAGCGAGCTGTGCATCCCGGCTCAAAAGGCCGGCTTAAATTTTATTCGCCTGGCCACACCAACCACCGATGATAAGCGCCTGCCCAAAGTCCTCACCAATACCTCTGGCTTTGTCTACTATGTCTCAATCAATGGCATCACTGGCGCTGCGGCCGCGCAGGCCAACAATGTGGGACCAGAGGTCGCGCGTATCAAAGCGGCCACCGATTTGCCGATTATTGTTGGGTTTGGAATTCGCACTCCGCAAAATGCGCATGACATCGCATCCGTGGCCGATGGCGCGGTTGTGGGCTCTGCCATTGTGGATGAAATTGGCGCGGGCAAATCCCCTGCGGAAATCTTGAACTTTGTGAAATCCCTCGCAGACGGGGCCCATTCCGCTTAAAGCCAAAAGGAGCCAGCATATGCCGCTAAAAATTCGCCCTCTTATGGCTGAGGACCGGACGTATTGGGGGCAGATGTGGGGCGATTACTTGTCATTTTATGAAACGGATGTTGCGCCAGAGATCTATGAGACGACCTTCGCACGGCTGATAGATTCGACCAATCCTGTGCAAAACGCACTGTTTGCAGAGCTGGACGGCGCAGCCGTGGGCATTGTCCATTACATTTATCACGCGCATAATTGGCGGGCGGAAAATGTTTGTTATCTGCAAGATCTTTACGCCAAAGAAGCGGTTCGAGGACAGGGTATTGGACGCGCTTTGATTGAGGCGGTCTATGCCGCCGCAGATGCCAATGGCACTCCAAGCGTTTATTGGATGACCCAAGATTTCAACGAAAATGCGCGCTTGCTATATGACCGGATCGGCACGCTGACACCCTTTATAAAATATTCGAGGTGATATCATGACCATTCATATTGGTGCGCAACCTGGCGAAATTGCTGAAACGGTGCTCCTGCCGGGGGACCCTTTACGCGCGAAATGGGCGGCCAAGACCTTTTTGGACGATGCCAAATGCGTCAACCAAGTGCGCGGTATGCTTGGCTATACCGGGCTCTGGCGCGGCAATCCTGTGACCATCCAGGGCTCTGGTATGGGCATGCCAAGCCTATCCATCTACGTAAATGAGCTGATCAAAGACTATGATGCAAAAACATTGATCCGCATTGGCTCTGCGGGTGGTATGAGCCCGAAGGTCAAGCTGCGCGATGTGGTGATTGCCATGACCGCCTCTACCCTCTCCACCCCGTCGCTTGGCATGTTCAAAGAGATCAACTTTGCGCCTTGTGCCGATTATGGCCTGTTGGAGGCGGCTGTGACCGCCGCGCGCAAACAAGGCATCACTCCCCATGTGGGCGGCATTTATTCGTCGGATGTGTTTTATGATGAACGCCCAGATCTCAGCGAGCAAATGACCCGCCACGGCATTCTCGCCGTCGAGATGGAAACCGCTGAGCTGTACAATCTGGCGGCCCGCCACAATCGTCGCGCCTTGGCCGTCTGTACCATCTCAGATCATCTGCTTACCCATGAGGCCCTGCCCTCAGAGGACCGGGAACGCAGCTTTGGCGACATGGTGCAGATTGCCCTAGATGCCGCGTTTGCCTAACCGGCCATATCCGAGCAGATAAAGCGATCTTGCCGCGTATTTCGACAATTCACAAAGCCAAGTTTCAACCGGCCCTGCCCAGGGCCGGTGAAAATCTCCCAGGCATGGGCCCAGTGCCAAACTGTTTTCTGCAACAGCAGAGCAGGCCGCGCTTACACCCGCCGTTCGACCATCATTTCTTTGATAGAAGCAATTGATTTTGCAGGATTGAGCCCTTTGGGACAGGTTTTGGTGCAATTCATAATAGTGTGGCAACGGTAGAGTTTGAACGGGTCTTCCAGATTGTCCAAACGCTCGCCCGTGGCCTCATCGCGGCTGTCGATAATCCAGCGATAGGCGTGCAGCAAAGCTGCTGGGCCGAGATAGCGATCACCATTCCACCAATAGGAGGGGCAAGAGGTCGAGCAGCAAGCGCACATCACACACTCATAAAGCCCATCTAGCTTTTTACGATCCTCAACGGACTGCAACCATTCTTTGGCCGGCCGGTTAGTTTTTGTCTCAAGCCAAGGCATGATAGATGCATGCTGCGCATAAAAATGCGTCAAGTCTGGGATCAAGTCTTTCACAACCGGCATATGCGGCAAAGGATAGATCTTCACGTCACCCTTGATCTCATCCATGCCATAGATGCACGCCAGCGTGTTCACCCCATCAACATTCATCGCACAGGAGCCACAAATTCCCTCTCTGCAGGATCGACGGAAGGTAAGCGTCGGATCAATTTCACTTTTGATCTTGATCAAAGCATCCAAAACCATAGGGCCGCAGGTGTCCATATCCACGAAATAAGTGTCAACCTGTGGGGTTTTTCCGTCATCAGGGTTCCAACGATAAATCTTGAAAACCCGCAGGTTTCTCGCCCCTTCCGGTTTCGGCCAGGCCTTACCGCGGGTGATGCGAGAATTTTTCGGGAGTGTCAGTTGTACCATATTATTTCTCCACAGAGCAGGCGCAGACAGCGCCGTGCAGCCAATCAACAAACGACCTCAACGGTCTCATCGGGTGATCTGCTAAAATCCGCATCCCCTAAGACAGCTTTTCAGTCAAACAGCTCAGCACCGCCGGGCGCTGGATAATTTCATTGGCCAGTTCAATAATGACTGGGCTGGGCGCCATGCCAGCAAAAGCGGCGATACGGGACACCTCATCAGCCTCAGCTGCGAGGACCATACATTCCGCAAGGACCTGCCCATTCTTTGGATCCAACTGTTCCTGCGCCATTGGGGACAATACCGTCAGAGCCGCAAGCTGAGGCTGGGAAAGCTCAGCGAGGCCTGCCCCGCCAATCAACGTCACAGCCACCGCCGCAAAATATCCCATCCGACGCATCAGAAAGTTCTCACTTTCGGTGCGATCTGTGCCAGGGAAATGCCACCTTGTTCTTCGGTCGTCAGCCTTTCGGTGATCACCGGACGGTGGCTCAACTCTACCTTTGATCCATCAACCCTAGCGATGGTGTGCACGCGCCAATTGTCATCATCACGCTCGGTGAAATCTTCATGCGCATGCGCGCCGCGGCTTTCTTTGCGGGCCTCTGCACCTACAATAGTCGCCATGGCGTTGGGCATCAAATTGGTGAGTTCCAAGGTTTCCATGAGATCCGAATTCCACACCAAGCTGCGGTCGGTCACTTTAATATCGCTCATTTTTTCAGCCACGGCGGTCATCTTATCGACCCCGTCTGCCAAGGTCTTTGAGGTACGAAACACCGCCGCATCCGCCTGCATAGTTTTTTGCATCTCTAAGCGCAGCTCTGCGGTCGGCAAATGTCCAGCCGCATGACGCAGACCGTCAAAGCGGTCGAAAGCTTTATCCACTGAAGCCATGTTAATCGCCGCAGCTGGGGCTGCCACATCGACAGTTTTTCCAGCTCGTATCGCGGCAGCGCGGCCGAAGACCACCAGATCAATCAGCGAGTTCGACCCCAAACGGTTGGCACCATGTACGGAGGCACAGCCCGCCTCCCCCACGGCCATCAGACCGGGAACAGTCGCATTTGGATCTTTGGCCGTTGGGTTCAGCACTTCGCCCCAGAAATTGGTCGGAATTCCGCCCATGTTATAATGCACCGTCGGCAAAACCGGGATCGGCTCCTTGGTCACATCAACACCTGCAAAAATCTTGGCCGATTCAGAGATCCCCGGCAGGCGCTCTGCCAGCGCTTCGGGCTGCAGATGGCTGAGGTTGAGGAAGATATGATCCCCCTCCGGCCCAACACCACGCCCCTCGCGAATCTCCATGGTCATGCAGCGCGAGACATAATCACGCGGCGCCAAATCTTTATAATTCGGCGCATAGCGCTCCATAAATCGCTCATCTTGCGAATTGCTGAGAAAGCCGCCCTCTCCGCGCGCGCCTTCGGTGATCAAACAACCCGAGCCATAGATGCCCGTGGGGTGAAATTGCACAAATTCCATATCCTGAAGCGGCAGTCCTGCGCGCGCGACCATGCCGCCGCCGTCTCCGGTACAGGTATGGGCCGACGTGGCACTGAAATAAGCGCGTCCATAGCCGCCTGTGGCCAATACAACCGTTTTGGCGTTGAAAACGTGCATGGTGCCATCATCAAGCTTCCAGCATACCACCCCTTGGCAGACCCCATCGTCAGACATCACCAGGTCAATGGCGAAATATTCAATGTAGAATTCTGCGTTATTCTTCAAAGACTGGCCGTAAAGCGTGTGCAAAATCGCGTGCCCTGTTCGGTCGGCAGCGGCACAGGTGCGCTGCACCGGCGGGCCTTCGCCAAATTCCGTTGTGTGGCCACCAAAGGGACGCTGGTAAATTTTGCCCGCCTCAGTGCGCGAGAAAGGTACGCCGTAATGCTCCAGCTCATAAACCGCCTTCGGCGCCTCACGAGCGAGGTATTCCATGGCATCTGTGTCGCCCAGCCAATCAGAGCCTTTGACCGTATCATACATATGCCATTGCCAGCTGTCTGGGCCCATATTCCCAAGACTTGCCGCAATACCAC
>Ga0228674_1002537_pt1 | contig 9968 bp, 11 predicted proteins | sample 1D_rmetaG_FD_189054 | JGI IMG/M metagenome (GOLD analysis project Ga0228674, IMG submission 189054) | Seawater microbial communities from Monterey Bay, California, United States - 1D_r | ecosystem: Environmental > Aquatic > Marine > Coastal | place: USA: California | collected 2016-09-26
CCCATTAAAGCACAAGCCGTTGCAGTTGCAACACCGTGTTGTCCTGCTCCAGTTTCAGCTATAATTCTATCTTTCCCTAATCGCTTAGCTAAAAGAATTTGACCTAGTGTATTATTTACTTTGTGCGCTCCGGTATGATTTAAATCTTCTCTTTTTAAATAGATTTTAGTCCCATATTTCTTTGATAAACTCGGTGCAAAATACAAAGGTGTTGGTCTACCCACATAATCCTTTAACAATGCATCCAACTCTTCTCTGAATGAAGGTTCTTCAATAATGTTTAAGTAAGACTCTTCTAACTCTTTAACATTTGGATAAAGCATTTCTGGAATAAAAGCTCCTCCGAACTCTCCATAAAACCCTTTCTCATCAATACTATATTTACTCATCTCTTATCGCTTTAATAAAAGTGGATACCTTTTCTATATTCTTTAAACCTGGTTCATCCTCAAACTTAGAGTTGATATCAACCCCAATAAATCCATTAATCTGAAGTGATTTTATATTCTGGATATCTTGTTCATCTACTCCTCCCGCAATTAAAAAAGGAATACTAGATGAATAGGTGCGTAAAATATCCCAATCAAATCGACTTCCTGTCCCACCATATTCAGACACCTTTGTATCAAACAAAAACAAGTCTACTAAATGTTCAAACTCTTTAACATCAGGAAGTTCATCCTGAACTCTAAACACTTTAATAATCTTGATTTCAGTTAGACTCTTCTTTAGCTCTTCAATGAATTCAACTGATTCATCTCCATGTAACTGCACATAAGACAATTGGTACTGAGCTACTTTTTTAATAATATCAGCAGCACTTGCCTTCACAAACACTCCAACTTTAGGAATATCTGTAGCAATGATTTTTTCACCATCCAGCTCAATAAATCGACTAGATTTTGGATAAAAAATCAATCCCAATAAATCTGGTTGAAGTTCACTTACTTCCTTCCAGTTATCTCTTAATCCGCAGACTTTAACCAGCATGAATTAAACTGTTACAATCTTTTATAAACTGTTGACAAGCTTGAACCGGGTTCGCACTCTTCATAAAACCTTCACCAATTAAAAACCCTTGAAATCCAGCATTTTTCAATTTTACTAAATGCTCGGGTGTATGGATTCCACTTTCTGAAATCTTCACCACTTCCTTAGGCATTTTATCAAATAAATCAATCGAGTTTTGAATATCTGTTTTAAACCTTTTTAGATCTCTATTATTGACACCTAAAACATCTACATTATCATTGTAATGCTCTAGTTCCGCTTCGTTATGAATTTCTAATAAGACCTCTAATCCGATACTTTTAGCAAATGCAGATAAATCTTTTACCTCTTGAACAGTTAACGCTGCAGCAATTAGTAAAATAACATCGGCCCCCATCGATTTAGCTTCTAGGATTTGATATTCATCGCAAACGAAGTCTTTTCTTAAAATTGGACAGAAATTAAACTTCCTTGCCATTTTTAAATCATCGCTGTTTCCTCCAAAATACTTTTGATCTGTTAAAACAGACAAAGCAGAAGCTCCTGATTTCATGTAACCAATGGTTACTTTTTCAACCAAAGCATTTCCGTTAATCTCTCCTTTAGAAGGAGATTTGCGTTTAAACTCTGCAATGATTCCTAACTTATCTGGTCGTTTTAAATACTCTTTAAACGACACTTTAGGAGAATCAAAAAATATACTTTGTTCTAGCAATTTAACAGGGTAAATGGATTTTCTATCCGCTACCTCCTGCTTTTTAAATTGCATTATTTCGTCTAATATGGTCATCTTAATTGATTAATGTCTTTAATTTCTGATAAGCTGTTCCACTGTCTAAGGACTCTCCGGCTTCATCTATAGCCTGTGACAATGGTATATTCTTATAATTGCTAATCGCTAATCCTGCATTAGCCAATACAACGCTTCTTTGCTCTTTACTAGCTTCTCCTGAAAGAATCTTAACAAAGATATCGGCAGCCTCTTTCACTGACTCTCCACCGTATAAATCTTCTGGCTTTAAAACCGAAGTCTTAAAATCAGCTGGACTCAATACCGTATTCTTTTCGTTTGTTATCACCTTTGTATCTCCTGTTAAAGAAACCTCATCATAACCATCTAAAGCATGAACTATGCTGAATTTCTTGTCAATCCCTTGTAGCAAGTAATTATACAATCGAGCTAACTCTAAGTTAAATACCCCAACCGATTGATGAGTTGGCAGGCATGGGTTAACCAATGGTCCTAACATATTAAAGAAGGTCTTCATTCCTAGCATTCTTCTAATTGGTCCTACCTCAGCCATCGCAGGATGAAACAAAGGAGCATGAAGAATACAAATGTTCGATTCATCTAATTGCTTAGCCAGTGTATCTTGATCATTTGTAAACTCATAACCTAAATACTCCATTACATTCGAAGAACCACAATGAGAAGAAACACCATAATTACCGTGTTTAGTAACCTTCACTCCTGCTCCAGCAACTACAAAGGAAGAAATAGTAGAAATATTAAAGGTGTTTTTTCCATCCCCTCCCGTTCCACACATATCCGTAGTAGGAATTCCGTCAAAATCAATTGGCTTACATAACTCTAATAAGGCTAAACGAAATCCATCCAGTTCATCAACCGTGATCGACCTCATCATGTATATGGAAATGAAACTAGCTATTTGAGCTTCATTAAACTCTCCTTTTCCTATTCGTATCAAGATATCCTTTGCCTCTGCTTTCGACAACGATTGGTACTCGATTAAACGATTTAAAATTGACTTCATATCTAAGCGTTTAACCAGTTTTTTATAATTGCCTTTCCATGTTCAGTTAACACTGATTCTGGGTGATACTGAACTCCATGAACAGCTTTTGTTTTATGTTTCATTCCAAGAATAGCACCATCTAAATCTCTTGCTGTAATATCAAATGAAGCTTTGATTTGCTCATTATCCACTACTTGCCAAGAGTGATACCTACCAACCTTGAACAGGTTTGGAAGACCTGAATACAATTCATCCTTTCCATCTTGTTTCATGTCGTGAGCTAATCCATGAAAAACATCAGACATATTCTCTATTTGTCCTCCATAGAATTCAGCTAAAGCTTGGTGTCCTAAACACACTCCTAACATTGGAATATTCTTTTCATCACAATGAGCTATAACTTTCATTAAATCTCCTGCTTCAGAAGGTATTCCAGGTCCTGGAGAAAGCATGATTTTATCATAGCTCTCCAGATCGTTTAAATTTACTTTATCATTTCTGAGTACATCAATACTTACTCCTTGATTCTGCTTTACATAGTGAACCAAATTATAAGTAAACGAGTCGTAGTTATCTATCATTAAAACTTTCATACTGTCTCCGCTAAATCAATGGCCATTTTTAAAGCAGCCAGTTTATTATTTACTTCTTGAAGCTCACTATCCTCATTACTTTGGTGAACCACTCCGGCACCTGCTTGATATATCAATTGGTTATTCTTACTTAAGAAAGAACGAATGATTATCGCTTGATTAAAATCTCCGTTAAAACCAAGATAACCGATGCAACCACCATATATGCCACGTTGTTCATTTTCGTAATCATTGATTAACTGAAGCGCACTGTGTTTAGGAGCTCCAGACAATGTTCCTGCCGGGAATGTATCTCCAACCAAACGCAAAGAGTTGCTTCCAGCCTGAATATCTGCCGTAACTTTAGACACCAAATGAATGACATGAGAGTAAAACTGAATTTCTCTATAGGTTTCAACCTTGGCGTTACTACCGTGTTTACTTAAATCATTTCTAGCCAGATCAACAAGCATTACATGCTCTGCATTTTCCTTCTCATCCTTCTTTAAGTCCTCTGCCAGTTCTTGATCCTTTTCATCATCACCCGTTCTTCTAAAAGTTCCAGCAATTGGATGTATCTCCGCTTGTCCGCCTTTGATGACAATCTGAGCTTCTGGACTTGATCCAAAAACACGGAATGAACCATAATCGAAATAGAACAGATAAGGTGATGGGTTAATACTTCTTAAAGCACGATAAAGATTAAAGTCATCCCCTTTAAAACTTTGAGAAAAAGACCTAGATAACACCAACTGAAACACGTCTCCTCTTACACAGTGTTTCTTAGCATTCCTAACCATGTTCAAATACTCCTCATCACTTACATTTGAAGTTTCACTTCCTTCTTTTCGGAAAGTGTAAACCGGAAGATTTCTACTATTAAGCAATTGCTTCAGCTCATCTTCAACCGACTCTCTTCCATTGGCTATATGCTCAAAAACATACAACTCATTCTTAAAATGATTAATAGCTATGATGTTTTGATAAACCTGATAAATCATATCAGGAACCTCTTTATCTTCTCTAACCTTTCTGTCAAAAGAAATGTCTTCAAAGTACTCAACAGCTTCAAAGCTAGAATATCCAAACACACCCCCATTAATGAATGGAAAATCATTTTCCTCTACTTCAAAAGACTCAGAGAAAGCCTTTAACGTATCCATTACATCATTTTCCTCAGCGTTAAGTACTATTAAGTCACCTCCGCAGCTTCTTTTATCAATAGTAATCTCTTTATCCTTAAGAATAAACGAAGCTATCGGATTTAGACCGATGAAAGAGTAACTATTATCATTACCATGATAATCAGAACTTTCCAACAATATTGAATTGGGAAATCGATCTCTCATAGTAAGATAAATACTTACCGGGGTACTTGTATCAGCCAAGCGTTTAAAGTAGCTTGTTTTCAATTGAATGTTCTTCATTCGTAATTTTCATTAAACAAAAAAGGCTTGCTACCGCAAACCTTCAATATGTTATATAACAATTAATTCGCAGCCGTTAACTCAATTCGCAAAACCACCAACTATTGTTATTTCTTATTGTCATTTCATCTAAAATAAAGATTATTTCGATTAAGTGATAATAATCAATAAACAAATCGTTAGCTTCTTTATTTTTGTTAGTATGATTAATGAATTCTTGAATACAGTGCGTCGTGATTTTGAAGGACAAGATCTTGCGATTTCTAAATCTCCTGATCAACCTGTTGAATTATTTGAAAACTGGTTTGAAGAAGCCGTGGAGGCTCAGGTACTAGATCCCATGGCAATGAATATTGCTACAGTAGATGCAGCCGGTCAGCCAAGCTTAAGGGTGGTTTATCTTAAGAAAATCAGTGAAGAAGGTCTTACTTTTTTCACCGATTATGATTCTCAAAAAGGAAAAGAATTAGCTAATAATCCGCACATTGCCTGCAATTTCTTTTGGGTTGAAATCAACCGTCAAGTAAGAGTATTGGGTAAAGCTGAAAAACTAAGTAGAGAAGAAAGTGTTAACTATTTCAATTCTCGACCAAAGGAATCAAGGATATCTGCTATCGTTTCCAATCAAAGTCATGAGACTTCATTCGAAGACTTAGCAAAACGTAGAAAAGAAATTGAAGAAAAATACAAAGACAGTGAACCAGTGTGTCCTGAAAACTGGGGAGGCTATATCATAAAAGCTCATCGTTTCGAATTCTGGCAAGGAAAGCCTAGCAGATTTCATCATCGTTTAGTTTATGATGCTATTCAAGGAAATTGGGATAAGAAAATTGTGGCACCTTAGTTAATTTGAAAGTTTGCTGATTTGGTAATTTGAAAATTCATTGGCTGTACTGAGATTTTTGGCCTGTTCTGAGCTTGTCGAAGGATCTGCTTTTTTTGATCACGGATAAAAGGATTTAAGTTTATTCTGGGGTGATTTCAATTGGATATCATGGAGGGAAAATCGGAGATTTTCGATACGGGGTTCGGTAACAAATACTAGTAGGGGCTCTCCCTGCGGGTGCCCGAACAATCAATATTCTGAACTTACATTACTTAGTTTAACCCAAGACTTCTTTAATCACTATACTGCTAAATTCTACCTAGAAACTCCAACACTCGAACTCGTAACCGTATTACTCACATTACCTGCTCTATCTGTTACATATATGGAGAATGTAGCAGATTCAGAGTCCACGTCATCACTTATTCCAACGCTTTGAAGTTCTATATTCAGATCTCCATCAATAATGATTTCGGAACCACTTGGAGCTAACTCAGGTATTCTGAATTCATATGTTACGCTGTTTCTTGAGTCAGTGATATAACAATTCTTTACGTCTGGATCATTCTCTCCTAAATCACCATCGCCATCTCTGTATGAAATAGTAAATACCAATGGTTCTGAAAATGCCGTTACCGAGCTTGAGCTAAGCGATACAAATTCTATTGCTGGTGTCGGACTTATTAGCTCTTCATCAGAAGAACAAGATGATAAAAGAGCTAATCCTGTTACTAGTGTTAAAATCTTCTTCATCTCTATCTAACTTTAAAAGACCAAAATGTCTTGTATTCAATAATGCTTGAGTTAATTGGAAATTCCGTATCCTGAGCGTGATCTCCATCATTACAAGAGAATCTCATGTACACCACATCATCTACATTAAACAGATTGGTATTGAATCTACATAACATAAACTCTCCTTGACCTGGAACCGAAATAGGAGTCCCTACAACTTGTTGAACAGGACTATCGAATCCGTCAGGTGACATAGCAAAAGACAAGGTTGGGTTCTCCAAATTCATTATCGAAGTACTATCATCTGATATTAATGGAACAATGTAGAAGTCCGTTCCATGATCTATCAAAAATGATTCATAAGGAATATCATTTAATCTTTCCGTACCTAAATCAACTGAGAAAGTATTATCAATCGCTGTGTAGAATGTAAATTCTGGTTCTGTATTTGGATAGGTAATAACACTTCCTGTAAAATCTTGCGCACCCTCCATGATCCAACCTCCGATTCGATCAATTAGCTCTTCATCAAGACCTGTACCAATGTTATCTTGAGGCATTCTATCGTCTTGATTCACAAAACAACAATTGGTGATTCTTTCATACAATACAGAATTTGTTGTATCGTAAGGAATAACTCTAAACGCAAACTCTTCCGCTGCATTGTTCTTAATTATCGGTTGATATACCAAGGTTTGAACACTTGATTGAACGGTTCTAAAATCTGGTTCAAAAACACCATCATGACAACCTGGAGTAGCACATCTAGGTTTAAGAATATCCTGATGTACAGAGATAATGTCATATTGGTGCAATGTATCCGTATTATCTTCATTCGTTCCATAATCCACGCTATCGTAAGGATTCGTTGGAGTCTCATCTTCCTTGTTACAAGCTATTAAAATAGCAAGAGACATGATCGAAAGAAGTATAATGTTATTTCTCGTCAATTTCTTCATTTTAAACTAGTATAAAGCATCATAAAGTGGTTGTCCGTCCATTATTCCAGCTGGAATTTGATCATAGAAACCTAATAAATCAGCAATTGTTGGCACTACGTCCACACTTTCTCCTCTAACATCAGAAAACTCTTGTCTTTTAATGACAGAATCAGGACCTGCAACTAAACAGAATATTTCTCTTGAAGAATCATCAGAAGTATGATCATATGCTGGTCTTCCATAAAGATCAACAACAGTATTCGGATCCAAATTCCTTCCGTGCTCCGGAACAACAATCATTACCGTATCATTTGCCATTCCTGGAGTAGATTGAATCGTTTCCCATAAATGAGCAACGGCATGATCAGCTACTCTAAGGTTATTACAATATCCAGTAAAGTTGGTATGACAAACATCTACAGCTTGCATATTACAAACCGTTAGTTCAGGTTGAAATTGCTTGATTACTTTTTCGGTGTAATAAACATTTAAAACATCATTATTAACATACTGACCTAATCCCCAATTATTTAACTCTGGAGTTCCTGCTAATGCATCTTGATATAAATCATCCAAAAAAGACATTAACATTTGCTTTTCATCAGCAGTATTTACAACTCCTACCTCTTGAGCAGCAAATTGATTTGAAAAATTATCATCACAGAATCCTCTTATCTTTTCAGCAAAGGCTTGTTGTTCAGCAGTGAATGTTTTTGGTGTTCCAACCGCATTGTAAGCTTCTTGAGAAATCAAAGATGACGGCTGTAAATAATTCGCTCCATATTCAGCACCGTATCCAGGATACTTCGAATAGTTTAATGCTGGATAAGGTCCTAATGAATCAGAAACCCACCACGCATTTAATGCACTCATTGCCGCACCACTATCATTGTGTTTTCTATAATATTCAAATATGGTAGGGAAATCTGGATTAGACTTTAAATTTAAACTTGCGTTGGTATACTTTCCTGTTAAAGCAGTAATGTGTCCATTGTAATGTCCTGTAGGACCCTGAGCCATTCTAAACTCTTTGAACAATGTTCCATGATCTTGTAGCCTTGTACCCCCTGAAATTGGATTGGATGGTAAAGACCAATCAATACCCGCTTGAGGTACAAACCCACCGTTAGTGTCATTTAACAAGTTGGTCATTAAGTTTGACTCTTGTTGATGAACAGACTCTGCATTACGAATACCTCCAGCCAATAAGCATAGAACTACATGATTAACTTTTCTTGTACCAGAAGCAGCAAACAACCTCCCTGAAGGAAGAATATATGGAGCTGCCATCATACCAGCTGTTGCTAAACCAGCCTTCTTTAAAAATCCTCTTCTTTCCATATTAATATTGTCTGTATTCGTTTGAGGTTAATAATGCGTAATAAAACAATTCTGGTGTTACCACTGAAGACTCATTGATTTCATTAACATGATACCACAGCTCATATTCACTTGGCTGACGATTATATACTCGATTATAAGCGGTAGTTACAAAAGCCGATACATCTGCCAACATATCTGATTCACTAGGTAAGTTCGTTGAAGATTCATTCAAGAAATTCCTGATGATTAAATCCTCAATAACCGTTTTATCTGCGAATGATAAATAAGCTTGTTCCAAATCACTCAACTCAGACTGTGAAACCGTACTTCCAAAAACATCCGTGTAAGCAATAGAGATGTATTGTGTATTCGTTTTAACGTTTGGCTTCGCAATACCAGGTTGAGCAATAGCTACATCGGCTAGCTCATAAACATAAACCTTCTCTTTAGCACAGGAAACAAGAGTAATAGTTAGTCCTATTGCGTAAAATATTTTCTTAAAGTCCAACATACTCATCACTACTTAATATTTGCTGTTGAATTAATTTAAACGATGCACCTTCCATATACTGATTGGCCAATGGAGCCATTTCAGCAGCAGCAGGATCTCTAAACAAGTATCTCAAATAAAGTTCTCTTACTTGTCCTTCATAATATTCATTGGATTCAGTAAACAGCTCAATAAAGCTCTCTTTACCAGAAGCTACTTCATAAAACACAATACCTTGTAAACCTTCCACTACTTTCGTTGCTTCTGCAAGCTCCTCAATCGTTGGGTATCTAAAAAAGAAATTCTGATAGATAGACACGATAAAGTTTTCGGTTCCCATATTTACTTCATCGTAGAAGAAATTATATACACATCTTTGATGCACATCTTTCATTGAAATAGTTCCAGCATCAAGATCATCCGTAACATCCATTAAATTCTGAAGCTTAAGTATCTCCGCATTATAAATGGCAATGTTATCTGGGTCCGTCTCGTTGGATAACTGATCGTTGAAAATAAAGATGTATTGTTGAATGGTATTAGTATCTAAACCTTCTACTAAACTTGCTCTTGCAATTTCATATTCATGAACGTGATAATCCGGTAAAGCTTGAATGGAAGCAACCAAAGATTCTCTGGAAGTTTGACTTAAATCATCAGCTTCCAGTAAATTTAATCCTTCAGAAAACTCACTATCTGTTGCTTTTCTACCCAACAAAGAAATGTACAGCTTGTTCACATAGTTTTCGAAAGTCACATTCTCGATTGTATTATCTGGCGGAGCAACATTACCGTCCACCAATACCTCTTCCGTTTTGCTACAGGCCACAAGACCAATACTTAAGGAAATAATAATTAAAAGATTTCTAAACTTAATCATACATCAATTTAAACTTTTATTTCAAAG
>Ga0228674_1002538_pt1 | contig 9967 bp, 3 predicted proteins | sample 1D_rmetaG_FD_189054 | JGI IMG/M metagenome (GOLD analysis project Ga0228674, IMG submission 189054) | Seawater microbial communities from Monterey Bay, California, United States - 1D_r | ecosystem: Environmental > Aquatic > Marine > Coastal | place: USA: California | collected 2016-09-26
CTTGTTGCCCGCAGTAATGGTTCTTTATCCCGCTCCGAACATCACGAACGAAGGCTCTGGAACCTTTTGGAATCGAACGCTTCAGCGCGCTCTGAAGTATGCCTTGAAACGAGGCCAGTGGATCCGATGGACAACGCTCGCTATTTGCACCTTGGCCGCGATTGGGGCAGCGCAAATCAACGTGGACAACGTTCTTCTCGAAGATCTGGCAGAAGACGATCCTTTTCGACAAGAATTCAACTTTTTTGAGCGAGAGTTTGCGGGCGTAAGGCCCTTCGAACTGGCCATTCAAGTGGATGATCGCGCCTCGATTTTCGATCTCGACGTGCAACAAGACATGGCCAAAATCACGACCTATCTCAAAGACCAATATGGGGTCGGCGCGGTCGTAAGCTCGGATATCATCTTTGCCCAAATCAACCGCTGGAGCAACGGAGATGGAAGCGCCTTTGAGCGATTGCCATCCACACAACAGAAGTTTGATGCAATGCTGCGATCCCTCGACCGCTTCGGTGCTATTTCTGCTTTAAACTTAGTGGCACATGAAGCATCAAATTCGCTGCGCATTTTTGGGAAACTCCCAGATCTGGGTGCACAGCACTACAAGCAAAAAAATCGCGAATTGCTCCATTGGTTTGCCACTGCATTGCCCAACTCGTCAATCTCCATGAGGGTCACAGGAACGGCACAACTCATCGATCTCAACGTTGGGTCCCTTGCGGGTGACATGGTCAAAGGACTGAGCATTGCCTTTCTAATCGTTGCGCTCATCGCAGGTCTCATGTTCAGAAGTGTGTCCATGGTTTTCATCAGCCTCATCCCCAACTTTGTTCCTTTGCTGCTCATCGCGGGCATCATGGGGTGGACCGGCATCGACCTCAAGCTTTCTACCAGCATCATTTTCACCATTGCATTTGGAATTGCTGTGGACGACACGATTCACTTCATCAGCAAGCTTCGAATCCAATTGTCCAAAGGAAGGAGTCTTCCGTACGCCGTGAAACGTTCGTTTATCGGCGCTGGCAAAGCCATCATCATCACGAGCATCATCCTGTGTGGCGGATTCATCACCTTGTCGTTGAGCAGCTTTCTCGGAACATTCTACATCGGGGTCTTGATCTCACTCACATTGCTCTTCGCTGTACTTGCAGACTTGTTTGTTTTGCCATGGCTTGTTTTGACATTTTTATCCAATGAAGAAAACTAGTTTTTTCTGGTTTTTTGTGCGACTTTCGGTGAATGAGCGTAGACAGACGAAATTTTCTACGACGAGCTACAGCGCTCGCGGGAGGTGTAGGAATTGGCTTGGGCTGGCAACATGCATTAGCGAGGTCAAATAAGAAGGACCATACTTCCACAAACAACATCCTAGAACCCTCCGGCTCAGCAACAATGGTATCCACTTGGAACCATGGAATCCCGGCAAATCAAGCCGGTTTCGAATCGCTTGCAAAAGGTGGTACAGCTTTGGATATGATCGAAGCGGGCGCACGAGTTGTTGAAGCCGACCCCACAGGACAAAGCGTAGGATTAGGCGGTTTGCCTGATCGCGACGGGTTCGTAACGTTGGATGCCTGCATTATGGATCACATGCAAAATGCTGGAAGCGTTTGCTTTGTTCAAAACGTTGCCCACCCTCTTTCTTTGGCTCGAAAAGTCATGGAGAACACACCACACGTCATGCTGGCGGGAGCCGGAGCCGAGCAGTACGCCAGAGAACTCAACATGCCCAAATCACCACTTCTGACCGAAGCATCCAAAAAGGCTTGGGAAAAATGGCGGCTTGAATCCAATTATGCACCCGAGATCAATATCGAAAATCACGATACGATTGGACTGCTGGCACTGGATCACCAGGGACGACTCGCTGGAGGATGCACCACAAGTGGTGTCGCTTTTAAAATGCACGGTCGCGTAGGAGATAGTCCTATCATTGGCGCAGGACTGTACGTGGATGGTGCTATTGGCGGTGCTACAGCCACCGGTCTTGGGGAAGCCGTAATGAAAACGGTCGGCTCCTTCCTTGTCGTTGAATTGATGAAACAAGGAGCTTTGGCCCAAGAAGCCTGCGAAGAAGCTGTTCATCGCATCATGAAAGCCATGCCGGTGCAAGATTTACAAGTGGGCTATCTCGCGCTTGGAAAAGACGGTACCGTTGGAGGCCATGCCATTCATTCTGGATTCAATTATGCCTTGCACAGACCAGATCCCGAAGATTCAAACACCGCAGTTGGTCAATTGATTGATGCCTCAAATGGCTGAACAATCCAAACATATCATCCCGATCACTGCATCTCCTTTTTGGGCTTGTATCAGAATCACGCGTCCCTGGAATGTCCTCATGGTTGGTATCAGTATGACGCTTATTCGCATGGCGTGGATCAAACCAGGTGTTTCTGGATTGATCGAAACAGGTTTTGTCATCCCGCTGATTATCATGATGTTACTAGCGGCGAGCGGCAATGTCATCAACGATTATTTTGATGTAGCAGAAGATCTGATCAATAAGCCTCGACGTGCCCTTGTTGGGCGGGTGGTAAGCCGCAGAACTGCATTGTTGCTGCATCACTTCATGGTTGGAGCAGCCTTATCCATGGCGCTCGCCATTTCTATCGATTGGGGAACGCTCACGCCTTTTGTGTGGTCTACTGCTGTCGCTGGATTACTTTGGCTCTACTCCCCCTTATTCAAAAGGCGGTTTCTTCGAGGCAACATCGTCGTAGCCTTGATCGTCGGCCAACTACCCGTTTGGTGCACACTTGGTGCCTTCGAATTCGGCGCATGGCACGAAATCCTTCAGGAACCGAACGGGAAAGGTTTGATTGCCTATGCATTGCTCAGTCTCTTCATTACGTTCCTAAGAGAGGTAACAAAAGACTTGCAAGACATGTCAGGGGATGCGGCTTCCGGATACGACACCATTCCCGTGCGCTGGGGACGAGAACGTACCGTACGCTTTCTTAAAATCGCACACCTTTGCACATGGCCCTTGCTCATCGGTGCGACTGTTTTGGCTTCTATCCAGTTCAACCTTGGCACCGAAAGCCTCATCTTTTTGCTGCCCTATGCAGGAGCCACTGTCCAATTGTTTCGCAAACGGATTGAATCCGTTTCGGCGTGGCAGAAACTGACCTTGGGTGGAGGATTAGCTTTTCTGCTGTTCCTTCTTTAAGCGGAATCCACAGTGCATCAATTTCGATCGAGAGCGATCACTTTTCGACCGCGACTATCGATCATGACTCCATGCGCCGGTCCGAAAGGCATCGCACGGCCCAAAACGTCAAATTGCTCGCGGGAAGACCGCACCAAAGCATTTTGCTGGAGATCGCTTGCAATATCTGATACGTTTCTGATGTCCATGCAAATCACACCCGGACTGACTCCGCAGTCAAACTGGCTGATCAACTGCCCCGTTTCACTTCGCACTTCCATCAATCCAAACGTACTGTAATCTGTAACTGAACCGTACACATCTCCAGACACCGCATCAACCGCCATCCCGTAATAAGCAGAGCAATCCGAAATCCATTCTGTTGAACTCGAGAAGTCCTGTGCATTCGTCTGACGCACCACCGATTCTCCCGTGATTTGATAACGCAGTTCTGAATCCACGGCGACGGCCGCGAGGCAGCCGGCATTGGCTTCTGAAACTTCAATCGTTTCAATCGCATTGTCAGTCACATTCAAAACACTGAGCGAGGTTGAGCCATAGTCCCTGTTGTTCACACTTACAACCGCTCCTCCCACTTCGAACAAGTGGTAAGGGTTGACCCCATTTTCACCCAAGTCCCACTCATCGTACTCATCGCCCTGCACATCATAAGAACCAAGGAATCCTACTTCATTGCCCCATTCAAAAGCATTGTTGATGGCGAAGTAAATCCGGTCTCCATCCACAGCGATGCCTTCCGTGGCGAACTGAGGACCATTTTCGGATGCTGTCAACTCTCCCACCAATTCTAAGGACTCAGCGTCATACCACTGGAAGTATGCATCCAATTGCAGGCTCATCCCTTGATCATCCAAACCTCCTCGAGTAATGTATATTAAATCGTTGTGCTTCAATATTTTGCGAATACCCAAAATGCTTTTGGATTGAAGCAGTTCATATGAGTTGGCGTCGTATTTCAACAGTGATCCATCAGCAGCCACAAAAATCTTCTCATCAAAAACCAGGGCATCTGAAACAAAGCCTGCATCCTCAATGGTATCCACAACCGTGTACGTTTCCAGCCCAGGGTCATAAACAGCCAAAGTAGCTGGCTCAACAACCTCTCCAGTTTGCCAGTCAGACCATCCTTCATTGAGAACAATCACCTGATGCAAGTAGTCCTGTGCTTTCAGGTTTGCAGCAAATAAAACAAAGAGCAGCAACGCAACTGATGGTCGGAAAGAAGATGACATTTCAAAGATATTTTTGGCAAAACTAGGCTCTTAAACGATTTCCACCAAATGAAACAGGCCACCCTTCCATGGAAAGGTGGCCTGTATATCGCAGTCTATGTCAGATCAATATGTCATTCCCCAAGCAAGCAAGAAGTTCAACAGATCCTGCGCCTGTACTTGTCCGTCGTTGTTGAAGTCAGGACAAACTTGGTAGTTGCATGTGTCGTCATCCAAGTTGGCAATTGAGTTGTAATTGAGCGCATCAGCATCTGTACAACCTGTCCAAACACAGTCCCCACTATCAACAGTCGCATCAGCGTCATAGTTGCTAGCCTCTGGGTAAGTACAGCCCATCATGTCACACAACGGAGCTGGATCTTCAGAACCACAGTAGTCCACTGGAGTGTAGAGGTCTTCCAGAGGAATTGGCTCGATATTACACGCTTCTTGCACCCAATCAACACCACCCCAGACAGGACCAGACTGGCCATAGGCCAACAGGAAGTCCAAGAGGTCTTGGTTCTGCACCACACCGTCTCCATTGAAGTCGGCACTTACAGGTGCATCGGAACAATCACCATCTGCATTGGCATAGCTATTGAAGTTTGCAAAATCGTCGTTCTGGCAACCTTCGAATGAACAACTGCCGTCGTCATCTGTGGCCGTGGCATCGAAGTTTGCTGCGTTCGTGTAAACACAACCCGCGATTTCAAGGTCGTCACATACACCGTCTCCGTCAGCATCTGTCAAGCAGTTGCCATCGCAATCGTAACCCGCATCAGCATAGGTGCATGAGCCATCGTCGTCGGTAGCTTCTGCACTGTAGTTGCAAGCTGTATCATCCTGACAACCGCCCACTTCGAATGAATCGCAAATGCCGTCACCGTCTGCGTCTGCGAGGCAATTGCCTTCACAGTCGTAGCCTTCGTCTGCATAAGTACAAGAACCATCATCATCCGTAGCATCAGCATTGTAGTTACAAGCTGTTGCGTCTTGACAGCCTGCTACTTCAAATGGATCACAGACACCATCTCCATCCATGTCTTCGAGGCAGTTGCCATCGCAGTCATAGCCTTCGTCTGCATAGGTGCAAGAACTGTCTTCGTCGGTGGCGTCCGCATTGTAGTTGCACGCGGTCTCATCTTGACAACCTGCAATTTCAAATTCGTCACATACACCGTCTCCGTCAGCATCAGCTAGACAGTTGCCTTCGCAATCATAACCAGTTTCCGCATATTCGCAAGAACCGTCATCATCTGTAGCGTCCGCAGCGTAGTTGCACGCTGTTTCGTCTTGACAACCTGCGACCTCGAATGGATCACAAACACCGTCTCCGTCCATGTCTTCGAGGCAGTTGCCTTCGCAGTCATAGCCTTCGTCTGCATAGGTACAAGAGCCGTCTTCGTCGGTCGCGTCCGCATTGTAGTTGCACGCAATCTCATCTTGACAGCCTGCTACTTCAAATGGATCACAGACGCCATCTCCATCCATGTCTTCGAGGCAGTTGCCATCGCAGTCATAGCCTTCGTCTGCATAAGCACAAGATCCGTCTTCATCGGTCGCATCCGCATTGTAGTTGCATGCCGTCTCATCTTGACAACCTGCAATTTCGAATTCGTCACATACACCGTCTCCGTCAGCATCTGCCAAGCAGTTGCCTTCACAGTCATAGCCTGTTTCCGCATACTCGCAAGAACCGTCATCATCTGTAGCGTCTGCCGCGTAGTTACACGCGGTTTCGTCTTGACAACCTGCAACCTCGAATGGATCACAAACGCCGTCTCCATCCATGTCTTCAAGGCAGTTGCCATCGCAATCATAGCCTTCGTCAGCATAGGTGCAAGAGCCGTCTTCATCCGTGGCGTCCGCATCGTAATTGCATGCTATGGCATCCTGGCAACCTGCGACTTCAAATTCGTCGCAAACTCCATCGCCGTCAACATCATTCAAGCATACTCCATCACAGTCGTATCCATTGGCTGCATAATTACAAGAGTTGTCATCTGTGTTAGCATCCGAATCGTAGTTACATGCCAAAGCATCTGTACAACCTGGGTATAGGCAAGTATCGTTCTCGTAAGCCGCATCTTCGTCGTAATTCGATGCTTCTGGATCAGTACAACCGCAAGCATTGCCCGCACCTGAAGCGGATTCTCCGTTTGCGTTAAAAGTACCTACCCCATCGAATGTGAACGACTTGAAGACGTCGTCAGAACCATCGCCTTCGCGGAAGATCTGAGCATTCAAGGTACCGTCGAATGAACCTGCAGTGGTCAACTGCATGATCAAGACGCGTTGGTTATCCGCATCTGGCAGGCCATTTGGCGCACCGTTGGTTAAGAACCAAGCACCACCTGTCCAATCATCAATTACGAGGTCATTTCCATCGATATCTGAGCCCTCAATGAATGCACCAACCCATGGTTGAAGCTGACTCTCGACCGTGCTAGTTGCAACTTCTGGCGCAACTGCGGCTGACTCAACACCAATGGTCACCCAGCTATCAAACTCCAGCGTTGGGAAGAATCCAAACAATGCAGCATTCAATCCGTCAGCTGTTGCACCACTCGCGAAAGCATCATTATAGAAACCATCCGACGTGTTCAACGTCAATGGGTTCTGGAGGCTTCCATACATGGCGCTCAAGAAGTCCGTGCTCGACTCCATGCCGATGTAGAATCGGTACGTCGTCATGCCAGGGATTCCATTGAACGCATGCTCTTCAACCTGCAACGTGTAGCCGCTGATTGGCTCACCGCAAGAACAGAAATCACATGACCCATCTTCTTCGGTGTTGGTTGCGTCATAATTGCATGCTGCAGCATCCGTGCATCCAGACACTTCGAATGCGTCACAAACGCCGTCTCCATCTGTATCCACGAGACAGTTGCCTTCGCAATCATATCCCTCGACTTCGTAGATGCAATCAACTTCGTCCGTTGCATCCGCCACGTAGTTGCAAGCATTCGCATCGAGGCAACCTGGGATTTCAAATTCATCACAAACACCGTCGCCATCTGTATCCACGATGCAGTTGCCTTCGCAGTCATACCCCGTCTCAGCAAAGACGCAAGTCACGAGCTCAGTTACAATTGACGGATCAACGTAGTTACAAGCATTTGGATTCAGGCAACCTTCAACCTCATTTTCATCGCAGACAAAATCGCCGTCTGCATCGTTGATACAGTTCCCTTCGCAATCCGTAATTCCGTCCGGGTAGATGCATGTACCATCGTCGGTAGTTGCACCATCGTCGAAGTTGCAAGCCGTCTCGTCCACACATCCGTAGACTGGGAATTCACATGATCCCTCGACCAAGAAATTGGCCATTGGGTCGTAGTTGAGCGCCTCGGGATCGTTGCAACCACAGATTGCATCCAAGAACGTAATATCCACTCGGTCGTCATCTTCGTTGTCTCCGTTCGGGAAGACTTGGGCTCGGAATGAACCAGTGATCTGACCGTCCGTGGTCAACTGTGCTACGAGGATGCGAAGGTCTGCTCCGACTTCTGCATTGGTTGCAGAAGGCACAACATACCAACCTCCACCAAGCTCATCTTCAATCACCACAGGTCCACCGGCTTCAAATTCAGAAGACCACGGTCCAGGAATAACGCCAGCATTGGCCTCTCCAACTTCAGATGCCGGACCGTCCAAACCAACCGTTACATATGAGTCGTAAGCCAAGTTGGGCATTGCACCAATCATCATGTCCGATGTGAATTCGGGAGTCACACCTCCTTCTGGGTGTTGGTAGAATGTTGTAGAGCTCGATAAGTTGAGCGCAAAGTTGTTATCACCGATCAACGCCGTGACCAAGTCACCTGCATTAGGCGTGGTCAAATAAACTTGATAGGTAGTCATGCCGGCCAAATCACCCTCTGTGTGGACGGTCACTGGATCGATGATCACACCGTAACCTTCCTCAGATGCTATGTTTCCTTGGCAAGAGCAGTACTCGCAGCTACCATCATCATTGGTTGCAGTTGGCAGGAAGTTACACGCTGTATCGTCTTGACATCCATCAACCTCATCAGCATCACATATGCCATCGTTGTCGGAGTCATTGTCAACGACTGTTCCTGAGCCGTCTGTTTCACCTGAGCACGACTCGCAAATACCGTCTGTGTATGAACAGTCCGTGGATTCCGTTGCATCCGCGTTGTAGTTACAAGCTGTTGCATCAAGGCAACCGCTGACTTCAAATTCGTCACAAACTCCGTCACCATCTGCATCATTCAAGCAAATGCCCTCACAATCATATCCAGTGGCAGCATAGAAGCAAGAACCATCGTCGGCGTTTGCGCCAGAATCGTAATTGCATGCTCCTGCTTCGGTACAACCGTAGTAGAGGCAGTTGCCATCATCGTAAGTCGCATCAAAGTCAAAGTTATCGGCTTCTTCGTCAGTACAGCCACAAGAATTGCCCAAACCATTCTCAGATTCATTATCGGCAGAGAAAGTACCTGCGCCGTCGAAAGAGAATGTTTTAAAGAGCTCGTTATCGCCGTTTCCATCAGGGAAAATCTGTGCATTGACTGTTCCCGAAATTGAACCAGAAGTGGTCAATTGCATGAACAATACACGTTGGTTGTCTTCGTCCGGCAAACCGTTCGCAGAACCGTTGGTCACGTACCAAGCACCACCAAATACGCTGAGGTGATCGATTAAGATATTCTGACCGCTCAACTCTGAAGTAGCATTGAATGCTCCAATCCAAAGCTGACCTTCGCTCTCAACCGTACCTATGGCTACCTCCGATCCTTGAGGAGCGTCGTCAATGCCAATTGTAACCCAGCTATCGTATTCCAATTCTGGGAAAATGCCAAAGAAAGCGTTGTTGATTCCATCTGCAGTTGATCCCGAAGCGAAATCATCATTGTAGAACCCTGTGCTGGTCATTACAGAAAGAGGGTTTGCAGCCGTACCGTACATCGCACTTAAGAAATCGGTTGGATTCTCCATGTCAACGTAGAAGCGGTAAGTCGTCATGCCTGCAATTCCATCGACAGCATACTCTTCGACAGTGATCGAATAGTTGCTTGCAGGATCTCCACACGAACAGTAATCACAAGAACCATCTTCCTCTGTATTGTCCATATCGTAGTTGCATGCACCCGCATCGGTACATCCGAAGACTTCAAATTGATCGCAAACACCGTCGCCATCAGCATCAGCAAGGCAATTACCGTCGCAGTCATAGCCTTCATCAGCGAAGATGCATGATCCATTCTCTTCTGTTGCTTCCTCTTGGAAGTTGCAAGCGTTGGCAAATGTGCAGCCCAAGATTTCGTCCTGGTTGCAAACGCCGTCACCATCAGTGTCGATGAAGCAATTGCCGTCACAATCCACAGCAAATGACGCTGGATACTCACATGTTCCGTTGTCCTCTGTTGCTTCTGCATTGAAGTTACAAGCAAACTCGTCGGTGCATCCAAGGGTCGGATATTCACACGATCCGTCCTCGTCTGTCGCCGAACCATTGTAGTTAGCAGCAGTCGTGTCCGTGCAACCTTCGACCTCGTTCTCGTCGCAAATGCCGTCACCATCGGTGTCATTGTAACATTCGCCAGAACAATCC
>Ga0228674_1002540_pt1 | contig 9965 bp, 18 predicted proteins | sample 1D_rmetaG_FD_189054 | JGI IMG/M metagenome (GOLD analysis project Ga0228674, IMG submission 189054) | Seawater microbial communities from Monterey Bay, California, United States - 1D_r | ecosystem: Environmental > Aquatic > Marine > Coastal | place: USA: California | collected 2016-09-26
CGGTGTCCCAGCGCATGTTCGGGATCTGGTCCGGGTTCAACGGCAGCCAGGCCTGCGTCATGAACACCGCCTGGGTCAGCACCGCGACCACTACGTTGCTCAGCACGAAGGCCAGCGCATAGCCGCGCCAGGACATCGAACGCGACGGATCGACGCCGAATACCTTGTACAGCGGCTTCTCGATCCAATGGAACAGCACGTCGACCTTCATCGGCGCACCGCGCATCACGCGCGCCAGGTACAGGCCCAGCGGCCACGCCAGCAGCAGGCTGGCAGCAATAATGACAAGCATCTCAGTCATGGTCGGCTCCGTCAGAACGACTCGGGCCGAAGCACGACATAGAGAAGATAGGCGGCGGCGACCAGCACCAGCACGCCACACAACAACGACAGCCAGGGGGACATTGCAATAGCGTCCTGGTGGAACCCCTCCACCTCAGGCCGCCATCGTCGTCCTGCCCCCCATAAACGCACTACGCGCCGGACCGGGCCGACGCGTAAAGAGTGCATAAATTCGGTGGGCCAACCCGTAACCAGGCCCCGGGTAGCGCCGGGCCACGCCCGGCAGTGGGAGCGTCGTCAGCCGGCCGGTGTTGCCGCCGGCGCCAGCCCCTTCAGCTCGCGATAGCGCTGCAGGCTGCTGTCGATCTCGGCCTTCAGGGCCTGCTGTTGCTGCACGAACCCGGCCTGCAGCCGCTGCTGCGCCTGCAGCTGCACGTGCCGCTGGCGGATCGCTTCGGCCTGCTTGCCGGCCACCTTGCCGCCGGCCAGTTCGCGATCGCCGGCCGCCGCCAGCAGTGCCACCAGCGATTCACGCAGGCTGGTGACGTTGTACTCGGCCGTCTTGAGGTTGTTGTCCAGCACTTCCTGGCGTTCGGCGAACACCCGGCGCAGGTCATCCTCGCTGCCATAGGTGGTCAGCATCGCCTGCTCGGTGCGCTGGCGGGTCTGCGCGGCCATCAGGTCCAGCTGCCGCTGCGCCGCTTCCGTGCTGGCGGCGGCGCGTTCCTCGTCGGTCAACGCGCGCTGGACCTGCGCATTGCGCAGGCCACTTTTTGCGTTGAACTCGTCGCGGGCATGGTTGACCGCGTCGGCCGGCAGCGCATCGCTGCAGATCCGCTCCTTGCCCTCGTTCCAGCAGTACAGCTTCTTCTCCACCTTGCCACCGCCCCGCGGCTGCGCCGGAACGGTGAACGGCACGGCCAGCAGCAGGCCGGCAAAGAGCACAGCAGGAACTCGGGACATGACCTTTCCCCTGGGTCGGTCAGCGGGTCGAACGGACGCCGTACTGGGCCCGGTAGGCTTCCAGCGGCTGCCGGTAACCCACAAGTTCCGGGTTGCCGGAGGCGAAATCAAGCAGGTCGGCCAGCGACGCCACGGCGATCACCGGAATGCCGGCTTCTTCGGCCACCGACTGCGCGGCGGAGCGGCGATCGGATTCCGAGGCGATCTCCTGGCGGTCCAGCGCCACCACGATGCCGGCCGGCGTGCCACCAGCGGCGCGGATGATGCCCAGCGCTTCGCGGATCGCGGTACCGGCGGTGATCACGTCGTCGACGATCAGCACGCGCTTGCCATTCAGGTCGGCGCCGATCAGCTGGCTGCCTTCACCATGGTCCTTGGCTTCCTTGCGGTTGAACGACAACGGCAGGTCGCGGCCGCGCTGGGCCAGCTCGCAGGCCATCGCGGTGGCCAGCGGAATGCCCTTGTAGGCCGGGCCGAACACCACGTCGTATTTGATCCCGGTGGCGTCGATGGCATCGGCGTAGCAGGCGCCGAGCTGCGACAGCAGCGAACCGGAGTCGAAACGACCGGCGTTGAAGAAATAGGGGCTCAGCCGGCCGGACTTCAGGGTGAACTGGCCGAAGCGCAGGGCGTCGGCGGTCAGGGCCAGCTGCAGGAAACGGTGGCGGTGGTCGCTCATCAAAACTCGATTCATCTTCATTTGGAGCATAAATCCTAATCCAGCTGGGCGTTTCGCGCTCGTCCGGCCCTGTGTGAGGGGCGTTGCGGCCCCCTCTGGCGGACTGCGCAGCCCTGCGGGCAACCGGTATGCTTGCCCGGTTTCCCGCCGCAGGTCCCCCGCATGCGCATCATCAGTTTGAATGTGGTCATGGCAATCACGAGAAATCACGAGCCGTCACCAACTTGCTGAAAGTGGCGTGTTTTAAGGCCTTCCGGTTGATTTCTGTATTCAGCAAGAATCACGAGCCGTCACAAGAGCGCACGAAATTGTTGGTACGGATGTTGGTATCATCTGCCCCACAATGCGTACAGGGACGGACGACGTTCGATGGCTCTTACAGACTTCAAGATTCGCGGCGCAAAGCCGGCAGAGAAGCCCTATCGACTGAGCGATGGTGGTGGGTTGTTCCTCGAAATCCGGCCCAACGGATCGAAGCTGTGGCGGTACGCCTATCGCCTCGATTCCAAGCAGCGGTTGCTGGCCATCGGCAGCCTGCAGGACGTGAGTTTGGCGGACGCGCGCGCTGCGATGCGCCAGGCCAAGTCGCAGGTGAAGCTTGGGCAAGATCCAGTGCTACAACGGAAAATCGCCAAGGCCCGCAGCGAAGAGAGCGCGCTCAACACGGTCGCGGAGAACGCTGAGGACTGGTACTCGGGCGCGGAGAAGAGTTGGTCAGCCTCGCATCGAGATCGGGCAAGGCGCTACCTAGACCAGCGGATCCTGCCAGACATTGGGAAGTGGCCGATTCGCGAGGTGACGCCTGCTGATGTGCTGAAGCTGCTGCGCAAAGCAGAGAAGGCCGGTCCCCACGTGGCCATCGTCACCAGACAGACGCTTTCGTCCGTGTTCGAGCATGCGATCGTCAACCTGCGCGCCGACGCAGATCCGACACACCCAGTACGCCGCGCGATCAAGAAGCCACCCGTGATGCACGCTGTGGCGCACTCCGCCGCGACAATGGGCAAGCTGCTGGCCGGCCTGGACACATACCCCGGGAACCGAGTGACGGCCATTGCGATCGAGTTGCTGGCGCTCACGTTCGTGCGCACCAAGGAGCTGCGGACCGCCAAGTGGGCGAACATTGACTGGGAAGCTGAGTCGCCGCTGTTGAAGATCGATGCCGGCGAGATGAAGAAGCGCCGCAAGCATTGGGTCCCTCTGGCCCCGCGCGCTGTCGCGCTCCTCCGTGAACTGCAAGAGATCACCGGCGCCGGCACCTATCTGTTCCCCAATCAGCGGGATCCGAAGAAGCCCATGTCACGCGAGGCGGTGAACATGGGCCTGAAGTACCTCGGTATGGATGAGATCTCTGGCCACGACTTCCGCGCGACCGCCTCGACCTGGTTGCACGAGGCCGGCTACCCGTCGGCCGTGGTGGACATGCAGCTTGCACATGCCAAGACCAACAAGACCGGCGCGGCCTACAACCACGCCGAGTTCCTGCCCGATCGGATCAAGATGATGGACCGATGGGCTGATCACCTGGCGAAGCAGAAGCAGCGTCAGTCCCGGCAACCCAAGCCCTGATCACCGACTCTGGCCAGCCGATGGCGCGGGGCCCGAGCCGCTTGCAGGCCGGGAACGTGCCATTGCGCATGCCGCGGCGGATCGAGGATTCGGACAGGGCCGTGATCTTCACTACTGCGGGCATTTTGAGAATAGGGTCGATCGTATCAGCGGCCATTCGGGCCTCCTTCTTGCGGTAGCCGGCCGTCTTTCCAACGGCCGTTTTCGTTATAGCGAATGTGCTGGTAGCGGCCGGTCAGCCGGTGGCGGCGCTCTGTCGGCCAGCCCAGCCAGTTGCGTGCGCTGATACGCCAGAGGAGGTCACGAATTGGCATGTAGTTCCTCCCACTGATCTTTCGGCAGGTGCCAGGGGTCGGGCGCATCTGACAGTTTCACGCATGGCCAGCCCGACACGTCATAGGGCCATTGCCGCAGCTGTACCGTTTCGTCGGCCTCATCAGGGACATCGAGGTCCATGGATGCGTTCATAACGTTGACCGTTACCTGGCAGGTGCTCCACCCAGCGAGGTGAAAGAGCGTGTGGCCAACCACGGCGAAGCGCCCGTCCCGCTCTTTCGGCCGATCCTCCCAGAGGCGGCTCCGAAGCTTGGATAAAACTGCCGGTGATCCGGTGGTAAGGACCTTCGCCAGGAACACCGCATTCGGGTCATTACCCGATCCTGGGCGGGGCGCGTGAAGCTGGATGACGTTGCTCATGATCCAGCCTCCACTTTCTTCCAGAGCGGATTGGTCAGGCCGTCGTGGTAGTCCCGGAGGTCGAGCGTTCCCATCCCGGTATCCACCGCGCGGAGCTGTCCAGTCAGCCTGTCTGCTACCACCAGTACGCGTTCGATGGCGCCGTCAGTTTCCTCGCAGGTGAACCTGTACCAGCCCGGCTCCGTCGGCGCTTGATCTGTCCACGGCTGCGCGGATGAGATGCCAAGCGGTGGCGCTGAACCTGGCTGCGCGCCGGACAGGGCTGGCAGTGGTCCGTGGCGTGTGGCGCCCACCTCGAACGCGGCGTCGAAGCCGGGGGCGGCTTCAACATCCACGATGGTGCCCTCCTGCTTGAGCAGCAGCTTCTCCAGCGCCTTGACTGCGGCCCGCACGTACTTAGGCACCGCTTCGGCCCGCTTGTAGCTGTCCACCAAGCGCGCCTTTGCCTCGGCGCTGGGCTCCGGCATCGGCCCGAGACCTCTGAGCGTTTCCACCATCTCCTGCGGCGTCTGGCCGACTTCGCCACGAACCCATGCCAACAGCCTCCGGAGGTGGTTGGTTTGGGCCTGCGTGAGGTTCGGCTTCAACTGACTTGCCGATTTCCGTGTCGATTGATTCCCGGTCAGACCCATGGCTCGCCCCCTTGAATCAGGCTGGTGGTGTCGAAGTACGCCCAGCGCACAACGTCACCGGCGGTTTCGTGCTGCCATTCATGGGTTCCATCGGTCCTACGCCAGAACGTCGCCATGTCGATGGCCTGCCAACCCTCTGGCTCGCCGGCAAGAGTTGCGTATTTGCTACCTGCAGCAGTGACCACGTGAGCGAGAACCCGATCGCCTGACCGCTCCGGAAGCCTCTCTGCGGCAAAGAACCAGGTGAGTCCACCGGAAACCGGTGCGAGCTCTACTGCCGGACTTGCCTCCCCCGGCTGGTGGGCCGCACTGATCGCCCCCTCAATGGCCTCCGCTGCGCGGATGTACACGGATCGGCCCGCTGGCCACGCCGCGCTTGCCAGCGAGCGAAGACGGGTGGCCACCGCAAGAACGGCCCGGTGCGAGATGAATCCCTCCATTGATGCGACGGCGACCATGCTGGCCTTCAGGCGCTCCCACTCTTTGCGTTGGATGCGGACGCAATCCAACGGCGTTGGGTTGCCACTACGGAATCGAGCCTCAATCGCGCCGGCCGCGAGCAGCAATTCGGTTTCAGCGTCAGTGCCCATCAGGCCACCTCCGGGCGTTCTTCCAGCGTTTCAGCCCAGCCGGGGTAGAAGCTCAGCCCGCGTGCCTCACGGATGCCTTCGTCGCAATCCCAGCCGTCATAGCTGCCGAGGGTCTCCGTATAGGGCCGGCGCTTGAACCAGCACCAGCGGCCATCGCTGTCCATCGCCCGGTAGTTGTAGCCGGCCGGCGCCTCTGTCCAGCTGGGCGGCGGTGGGTTCGGGATATTGGTGCCGATGCCGTGCGCGCGCTCTGCCGCACGGATCGCCCAGGTGCCGTAGACCTCCGGCGTCCATCCGTCCTGCATGATCGGCAGCAGATCGGTCACTGTGGTGGCCGGCAGCGGCGCGCGCTGCAGCACGGCGATGATCTGGGCTGCCCGTTCGAGTAGCTCGGCGCTGATCCGGTCGGTGGTCGTGCCACCAGGCCGGCGAAGAGTGGAAGCGGCGGACCGCAGTTCAGTGATCAGCTGCAATGTCATTACGCACCTCCTTCACGTGGCTGGCGTACTCGATCCAGAGCAGAGCGTCGGCCAGTTCTTCGATGCTCGAGGCAAACGACTCGCCAGGCATAGCGAGACGAAAATCATCCGGCCACGACTGGCCTTCACCATCCGCTTCGGTCTGGACTTCCTTGGCCTTCTGGACTTGCACCAGCGCATGGAGCCCGAACGTAATGGCCCTGCGAATACAGCGCACCCCCTTGGCGTCAATCAGGAAGTCCGGCTCTTGCTCCACGTGGGGCATATCCAGCAGATCATCGAACATGCTCATGCTTCGGCTCCCGCGGCCCGATACAGGCCAGTCACAATGTCGAGAAGGAAATCCATCGTCACGACCGTGTCGTAGCCGAAGGAAACGTCCTTCCCATCTGCTTGCCGCATGCCCTGCCAGAGCAGATCCTGCACGTGGTCGGTGAGCAGCCTCGCCTTGCTCAATGCCAGGTCGAGGTCACAGCCAGCGGCCACCACGAGCGGCGAGTTTGGAATCGCCATCTCAGTAGTCTTCGGTACTTCCACCGCGCCGCTCACCGGCCACCTCCCGCGTATCGCAGTGCTTTGCACATTTCGAGGAGGTCAGCGAGAACGAACATGTCGTCGTCAGTGATCCTGTCGCTGTCCAGGTTGCTCAGTTGCCGCTGGACGTAGTCGAAGTAGATGCTGGCCTTCAGCTCGGAGTGAGCGGTGTCGATCCCGGCGCAGACCTTGAACAGCGGTGCATTGTTCTGCACCGGAATCATGCTGAACGCCTTTTCCTTGGTCACGGTCGTCTCAGACACGGCCGGTCTCCTTCTTCAGGGGGTGGACGCACACGCCGTTCTGGTTCTCCCGGACGTAGTCGAGCAGGGCTTCGGTTTCGTCCAGCAGGCTCTCAATCGCCAGCATCAGCCCATCCACGATGTGTTCACTCAGCTTGTCGTGAAGAACCGGCTCGTCCTCCGGGCAGGTGTCCCGGGCATCCTGACTTGCCGTGAAGTCGCGGCGCAGGACCGACATGATTGCGACAGATGCCTTGGTGTTACGGTCGACCCTCACGAGCCTATTGGTCAGGAAATCGGAGAGCGGGTTGTCGCGCCACATGGAGGTGAGGTAGTGCTCACCGTCTGCGAGGCGTGGGGCTTCGGCAGGCGCTGCCGGGGGTACACTGTTCTTCGCCATGTTGGCTTCCTTGTGATCTGACGGTTACGGGTGCGGCGTGGCCGACGGCTCGAGCGTTCCCGCGCTCGGGCCGTCACTGTTTTTGAGGTTCCAATCGGGCTCGAAGGTCACTGCCCGATCTACGTCCATGTTCGATGGGGCGTAGACGTGGATTTCGGCTCGGTTTCTGTGGGCGCCGCGCAGCTGCACTTGGACGCCATTTCCGATGAAGACGGTGGTTCCCGCTTTGACCTTCATGACGATTGGTTTTCCAACAGGGGTAGGCAATTCCCTACTCATCTTTCAGGTTTCCTTTGTTCAGGTTGTCGTGAGAAACTGCAAAAGTCGGGGTAGATGCGTCATTCGGAGCAGCGAAGCAAAAAACTGCCCCAGGCTGGTTTGCAGCGACGATTTCGGCGATGCGGAGAGGCACGACTACGGCTGCGATGCAGGCGACAAGCACCCAGCCGACGCGAACCAGCGTAGATGCCTTCGGCTGTGACTCGTGGTCGTAACTGGCTTGATTGCGACGGCAGTTGGACCTCATGCCGGCATCCTCGGGCGCTCAAAGCGGAGGCACTCCAGCCGCGAGCGTTGGCACTCGACGTTGGGTGCGAACAGGCCGTCGCCGATCCATCGAAGGCTGTCGCCGGAAAGTCGGGAGAACTCGAAGCCTCTGCACTGCGGGAAGGTCCGCTCCCCGACCGGTACGGCGCTCAGCTTTTCATGGAAGGTTTCGATGAAGCGCGCCAGCTTGCGCGCCTCTCGGTAGCTGCTGCGCCAGTATTCCCTTGCTGTTGCCATCTTTGGCTCCCACTCGGCCGGTGGGTCCGGCCTGATGGGGGAAAGTTAGAATACAAACATCGAACCGTCAATACCCTAACAAGCGGAGGCGCCACAATCCTAACAGTTGTTCAGTGTTTGTTTATATTCTGGCGTAAGCCAAAGAAAACCCCGCGCTGGGCGGGGTTCCATAGTGGTCTGGCGAGTCCGTCTAGAACCGCCGGAATCCGGCATGTACCAAGGCCCGACCCTTCACCTGCAGGGAGTCTGGATCGGGTCGCCATGCAGGAAATTCCGGGTTGACCGAGACCACGTAGACGCCATCGGAGCGCCGCTGCAGCATCTTGATTGACGTCTCGCCCTCGATGTTGATCAGGTAGTAGTCATCCCCGTCGAAGTAGTCGCACGCGGTATCGATCCACACAACGTCCCCGTCTTCGATCTTGGGGCGCATGGACGGGCCACGCCCGGTGATGATCTGAATCCGCCCGGGACGAGGCAGGAATCCAAGCTTGCGCCTGACCTCCCATTCGGCCACCTCCAGCGTACGGATCACCTCCGGATAGTCTTGGTTGATGATTCCTGGTCCCATTCCTGCCGCTCCCTCATACAGATCGAAGCGAAGGTATCCCGCCGGCGTCTCAGTCTCAGAGACGTTGGAGATTTTGCGGGCGGAGGGGTCCCACGGATAGCCGTCATCGTCCGTCAGCTCGGCCAGCCACTCAGGATTGACCTTGTAGGCGCGCGCTGCCCCTAACAGGTACTTGCCCCCGAGCGACTTTGAGCGTCCAGACTCCCACTGCGCCAGGAGCGGGCGGGAGCAGCCGATTAGTTCAGCGGCCTGTGCCATGGTCATTCCGACCCGGCGGCGGGCCATCGTGACCCTTTGTGCGAAGTCCATTTGGCTCATGATGTTTGGAAAGTGACGGGAGTTGGCGTCAGCATATTGCGCTTTGGTGATTATGATCCTAACATTCTGGTCATGAACATCAACACCGGCACTCGAAAGAAGTCTTACCGGCGCGGCTTTGACCACCGGGACGCGGCCCTTATCGAGGCGATCGGCGGGACTTCCGCCGTTGCCCGCGAATGCGAGGTCACCCATTCGGCGGTCAGCCAATGGAAGACACAGGGCATTCCACTTCCTTGGTGGAAGTTCCTTCAGCTCCGCTTCCCCGAGCAGTTCGAGGCAGTCGGACAAGCAAGCCATAGTGCCGACTCAGAATCCCATAGTGATCAGGCGGACACGGCTGCCTGACAGCCGGTCAATCGGCGCTGTAGGAGCGGCGCGTACGTGAACTCACCCGAAGGATCGGGTGCGATGGGGCAAGGACGGCGACCACCCTGCATGTGGAAGTGGCCATGTGGGTGTCTGGCGCTACGAGCGTGACGCGCTCGGTGGGAAACCCAACGTCCAGATACGACGAAGCCCCCGCTGTCGGGCAGACAGTTGCGGAGGCTTCGTTCAGAGCGAGGCCACTATGCCACACGAAACTGATCGGGAAAACCCGAACTCCGGCCCGCGCCACATCAGCGCGGTCATGAACGATGCCCTCAAGATGATCAAGGAGCGCCAGGCAAGGCCATTGGTCCGCCTGCAGGAGCGCCTCCCCGATGGACGCATCGCAGTCGAGATCTACGACCGCAGCCGGCCGGGCGACGAGCCTACCTACGATTTCTACTGCTCCGGCCCGCAGCAGGCGCTGGAGTGGATCCAGCAAATGTCCAGCAAGCGATGGATCACCGCTGAGCACCTCGGCGCTTTCGCGACGCTGATGCTCACGGCGTTCCCTGAAGTTTCCGGGGCGTCGGCATGAGCTTCGAGGCGATGGCCTGGGCAGTGAAATGGAAGCTGCCTGCTCAGCAGAAGTTGGTACTGATCATGCTCGCGAATCGAACGAACGCGGATACAGGTCGCTGCGATCCGGCACACAAGAAGCTGGCCACGGACTGCGGCATGAGTGCGGACAGCATCAAGCGGGCTATCTCGGCACTAGAAGCCGCAGGCTTGCTCGGTGTAGTTCGGCGCACGCACGAGGGAGTTAATCTTCCAAACCAGTACGACCTGTATTTGGAGCGAGTGGGAATTGGAAAGGCTGGAGAGTGGGTGCCGGAAGTGCGGGGGGTGGGGGCTGAC
>Ga0228674_1002547_pt1 | contig 9948 bp, 2 predicted proteins | sample 1D_rmetaG_FD_189054 | JGI IMG/M metagenome (GOLD analysis project Ga0228674, IMG submission 189054) | Seawater microbial communities from Monterey Bay, California, United States - 1D_r | ecosystem: Environmental > Aquatic > Marine > Coastal | place: USA: California | collected 2016-09-26
ATTTAATACTATGTAACAACTACAATAAACAGATATTTGATGCTTTTAAACGCCATAAAGTAGAGCCTATTGTATTCAACTTTAGACACAGGTTTTTTTGGGACGGGGGAGTACATTGTATTACACAGGATTTATACCGAGAAGGCACGATTGAAACTTACATTGATTATTAATATAAATAACAATGTAGCAGAGTAACTCTGTTATATTATACCCGGGCTCACCCTGGAATGAAATGAGGTGAAGGAGATAAAATGGCAATTGGAAGAATTTCTGGTGCTATGCTTAAGGCTAACCTTGAGCGATTAGGTACCGATATAGCATTTGAGACAGACCTATTATACATAGACGTAGTCAATGACCGTATTGGTATAAACACTAACTCCCCCACAAAAAGTTTACAAGTAGATAACATTACCCTAGAAGGAAGATCAATCCGAGCGGTTGGTGGTGACTTAGATTTAGGTGCTGTAGAAGATATTACAATAACAGGTGGCTCAGCAAGTCAAGTACTAAAAACAGACGGTTCAGGAAACTTATCTTGGGTAAGTGTTGGCGGTGGTGGCCTAGTTACTGGTAGAGATGTAACATTAAGTTACCCAGATGACAGTTCATTATATCCAACAGGTGCTATTAGAAATTGGGCAGATTCTACTAATGTTAGTACAGCTATTGATGATTTAAACGAATTAACAAATAATATTATTAATAATACAGCCGTTGCTAATGTTGATTTCACAGCAGATGTTACAACAGGCGGTGCTGGATTAGTAGTAACACTTACAATCACAGCAGACGGTAACCCAACACATTATGATATTGATTGGGGTACTGGAGAAACAGCAACAACGAATACAACAGATACAACTCCGTCACATACTTACAATTCAAATGCTAATTCACCTTTTACTGTAACAGTAACAGCAAAAAATAATAGTGGAGCAGGAACAGGTTCTACAAATACTAAAACAAGAGCAGGCTATATTATTTTATTTACAGCAACTCCTGTTACAGGATTTAAGGCATACTTGGCACCAAGTGGTGGATCTGAAGTTACACAATGGGACGACGGTGCTACAGTTTATTTTGAGAATACAACAACAAATACATCAGGAGCAACAATTCAATATACTTGGGATTGGGGCGACAGTGAATCAGATGATGTTATTAGTAGTGACTCGTCAGCAGGTGGATCAGGTGGAGCAAGATTGGCTCACACATTTACAGCAAGTAATGAACAAGAACAAACAAGAGTAGTAAGGTTAACACTTGATAGTCATAGTACAGCATTACCAAGTGATACACCTACATCAAACACAACATCAAACAAAATTTATGATACACATACTCCAACAGTAACATTGTCGAGTACAAGTGGAATTAACGAAGCAGGAACAAATGGACATCCTGTAACATTTACAAATACTACAGAAAATACAATTGGTTCTTATTCAACATACGGAATTAGATACAAGTATACTTGGGGTGACGGCCAAACACAGTTTGTTAACACAGGATCAAATCAATCTGGTGATACAAACAGAACAATAAATCATACTTACACATTAAGCAACAGTAATCAGAATAGCGGAACGCCGGCAGATTACACAGGTAAGTTAGAAGTTTTAAGTGATCACTCTAGTTCACCTTTTGCTAGTTCGAACTTTACAGTACACGTTGAACCTGATATGAGAGCAAGTGCTACAGCATCGGCTGTAACAACAAGTGACGGAAGTGGTGATAACCAATATGACATATATGATTATACAGATTTAGATGGAAATAATAGAGCGTTGGTTACAATGACTAATGCTGTTAGTCCTGATGTAACAGGAGCCAACTATACAATTAACTGGGCAGATGGAAGTTCTAATGATACACCAACTGAAGACGGATCAACAGCAGGTACTATTGGTAATGCTATAACTCATAATTATGCTGGAAAATCAGCAGGTAATTATAATTTAAATCTTACAGTAAATGCTACACCAGACATAACAGCACAATCAGATTCATACACAGCAATAACATTCCAAATGAATTCTGTACCGTCAGCACCGGCAAATTTAAGTACTAAGAGTTTAACATTAAATGATTCATACCAAGGTAGTTCACCAAAGTTATGTCATGGATTCACAGACAATACAAGTTCATTTACATCTCAATCTCCAGGAGATTCGTTAAGCACATCAACATCTAGACGTTATACAAGTACTTCTACACTTGACACAAATACTGTGTCAAACTTTATAACTAACCATTATAATGGTACAAATCAAACACTTACATCAAAAATTAATAATGTAAGTAAAGGTGCTAGAACTTTTACAACATCAGAAGGTGGTGCTAATAATACAACAGATGACACGCTGGTAATAACAAATCATAGAGATTATGATCAAGTAGTTTCTTCTTACCCACAGAGAGCATATCTTGTAGCAACAGCAAAAATAACTGAAGCATTGTCTGATTATAGTATTGGATCCAATGCTCAAAGATTAGAAAGTTCAGGCGGTGGAAACACTAATGTAGTTCACATTGTTAAAGATGATATGACATCAAGTCCTACAGCAACAATAGGAACAGTAGCAGAAGGATCAGCAGGATCTAAAAGATATATTTCTGGAATACCTTATTATAATACAGGTTCTCCGACTGTTACTATTACAGGAGCCACAGTGGCAAACTTTACTGGACAAGCATACAAAGATACAAGTGCTCCAGTTGAAGTTGACCCAGGTAGTAACCAAGAAGGAACATCAGGTTCAATTATATCAAATTTGAATTTTTCATACGCTAATATTGATGGTAGTACAACAATGTTAGATAGTGGAATACCAAAAGTAAACACAGGTGTTGGAAGTGCTTATACATTAGGCGTTTTAACTGTACCACTTTTAAGTACTCAAAGACGTTCAGTACAACAAATTAAAATGAGAGCTAGTAACTGTAATGGTACAAGTTCTTACAGCACAGCAAGTACAAATATTCAGTTATACTCAAACTCATTAGCACTTATGGATAACGAAGCAGGTATTCCAGTAGAAGATAGTTTAGGTAACGGAAGTACACATACAGACGATGGCGTAAGAATTACAGGTTTTGGTACTGCTAGTGATACACCTAGTTTCACAGGAAGTACAAATTATTATACAAGTAATGCTTGGAGTGGTGCTGTTACAGTAGCAGGAACACAAGAAGCTGTTTGTAGATTTGGTACACTACAACATTATACAACAGATTTAAGTTCTGGTTACTTACCAGTAGGTCCTGATTTAAATTCAGGAAGAAGTGGAGCACAATATTATACTTTTGCTTTCCGTAGAACACCGGCGGCTAACTTTAAGTTTAAATTTAGCGGAAAACTATCAGGTGTATGGATTGCGGCACCAGGTTCGGCTATTGATAGTTCTAGTGGTTTAAATGGCTGGATAGATGCTACAGATACTTACGCTGGATCAGGTGTTCCTGGTAGTAATACAGGAGCAGGTGGTAACGGATCAAATGGTTGTGCTAATACACCAGGAGATAGAGTAACTACAGGTTCAACAGTATCAAATGAAAGTAGTACATTAACACTTGGTTCTGAGAATATGGCTAACACTACAGGTAATACTGTTTTAGTTAGAATCAAATTAGTAAGTGGTGATTCAATTACTGCTTTAGAAATTGAGGATGCTTAAAGATGGCTATATCAGACGCTAAAAAAGTAGACTATCTTTGGAAGAAGTTAGGTTACGGTGCTACTAAAACTGATACCAATTCGGCCAAGAAAGCACCTAACGAAGCTATAGCATCTCCTTTACTATTAAGAGGAGATAAAGTTTGGCAACAAGCAAGTGATATACCTACTGTTATGCCAGGATCTAATACAGCGGTAGTAACAGTTTATCCTACAAGTCTTCCAGATGAATGTACTAATGACGGTACAGCGGCCGCCAACAGAACTTGGAAAACAGGATTAACAGATTGGATTCCACCTGAGATAGGTTCAACTTATCAGTTAAAAGTTTATATACATACTTCCGGTAATGCGGCCAACGCCGCAAGTGGAGGAACTCAAGTATTTGCTACAGGTTCTGGTAACAATGACGAATGGTTCTTTGATTACCAATCTGGTGTTGTACACTTTATTGGTAGTAATTTACCTAATGGTGTAAACTTTACAGGCAAGTCAGTTTATGTTTCGGGAGCTAGATACACAGGAACTTTTGGTGTTGGTGGAGCAAGTAGTTCTTTAGGAGATATAACAGCAGAAGGCACTACATTAACAACGCCTACTAATGATGATTTAATTTTAGATCCTCAAGGTACAGGTATTGTTAAGATTAATACTACTTCAAGTATGAAGTTACCTTATGGTACAACAGCTCAAAGACCAAGCTCACCAGAAGAAGGCGAAATTAGATATAACTCAACTTTAGACATAGTTGAAGTTTATAAAAATAGTGAATGGTCTAGAGTAGGTGACCCAGACACAGCAACAGTATCTAATGATACATTTGATGGAGACGGAAGTGATACTACATTTACATTAAGTAATAGTGCTTCAACTAATACTGTAATTGTTACATCAAACGGTGTGGTACAAGTTCCTACTACAGATTATACAGTCAGCGGAACAACATTAACGTTTACTACAGCACCGGCCGTAGGAGACAAAATTAGTGTAAAAATATTCACAAGTATTACAAACTTAGATAGGTTAGTTGACGCTGATGGAGATACTAAAGTTGAAGTAGAACGTACAGCAGACAACGATACAGTTCATATTAAAGTAACAGGAACTGACAGAATAACAGTATCAAGTACTGTAACAACACACGCTCAATTAGTACAATTTGCTAGTTATACAACAACACAAAGAAACGCTTTATCACCATCAAACGGTGCTGTAATATACAATTCTACAACGGATAAATTCCAAGGTTTTGCTGGTTCTAGTTGGGTAGACTTACACTAGTTTTAAACCTGATCATATTAATAATTCACACATATAATAAATAGTTATATCGAACTTTATAAAGTACATTCTACATAAAGTTTGCGGCAGTAATGCTCCAAATTACAAAGGCTCAACTAACTGGCTTTTCGGCTGGTGGGCTTGAAAAAAACGTGTAGGTGTGCTAATTCCCCAAAAACGAATAAATACACTTGCATTAAACTTTAATATTAAAGAAGGAGTTGTGGACTATGCCTGTAACTAGAATTAAAACGAATCAAATCACTGACTCGGCAGTAACAACGGCTAAGATTGCGGATAACGCGGTCACAGCCGGTAAACTTGCCAACTCAATGGTTTACGGTTCTAATTTAACAATATCTGGTAACTTGACAGTTAATGGAACAACTACTACAGTAGATTCAACGAATACTTCTGTAGCAGATCCTTTAATGGTTTTATCCTCTGGTGCTACTGGCTCAGGAGCGGTTGACGCCGGTCTTGTAACTGAACGTGGTGACGACGCAAACGTGTTTATTGGTTGGGACGAAAGTGCTGATCAGTTTGTTGTTGCTACTACTACAGAAGCTGGAACAACAGCAGGGAATATAACATTATCGGCTTATGCGGCTTTTCAAGCTGGTTCATTGATTGTTGATAATACCACTCTTGACGCTAATGGAATTACTACTAGCTCAGGAGATTTTACAATTAACCCGGCAGGGAATTTAGCATTAGGCAGTAATAGAATTACTGGCGTTGCTGATCCTAGCTCGGCACAAGATGCGGCTACTAAATCCTATGTTGATACTCAACTAGGTTCAAGTACACGTCTTGTTGAAGGAAATACAACAGTAACAGTTGACGACAGTGGTACTGGAGCGGTTTCAATGGAAATCGATTCAACTACAGTTTTCAATGCTACTGCTTCAAACGTTACTTTAGCTTCTGCTTCAGTAACTGATTTAACAAATAACAGAGTCGTTATTGCTGGTGCCTCAGGTGCTATCGAAGACGACGCAAACTTTACTTTCGATGGAACGACTTTAACAGTAGGATCGGCAACTATTGCTCATGCTACTGGTAACACTTCAGTTGGTACTCTTGATGCTTCAGGACAAGCTAACTTCAACGCTACTACAAGCGCAACTAGTACTACTAGTGGTGCTGTTGTTGTAGACGGTGGTATGGGTGTTGCTGAAAACGTTCACATTGGAGGAACAACTACATCAACTGGGCAGTTATCAGTTAACGGAAACTTTACAGCAAGTGCGGCAGGTGTCGTAACTGTTGGAAGTACTTTAGACGTAACTGGTGTAACAAACTTAAACAATACTACTACTTCATCATCAAACACTACTGGTGCTTTAATTGTTGACGGTGGTATGGGTCTAGCTGAGAACTTACACATGGGTGGAGCATTAGATGTTGACGGAGCCGCTACTATTGGTGGTACTACTACATTAAATGGTGCTGTAGTATTAGGTGACGCTTCAGGCGATGCTATTACAGTTAATGGTACTATTGGTTCTGACATCTTAATGTCTCAGTCTGGTGGTTCTAAGCCTCAGTTAAGAATGCTTAACTCAAACGCTGACGGATTTGGAGCAGAAATTATGCTCGAAAAACAATCCGCTTCAGTGGCAGATGGTGATGCTTTAGGTCAAATCACTTTTAAAGGTAAAGACGATGGCGACAACGCTCATAGCTTTGCTCAAATTAAAGGTGTAGCTGTTGACGTATCAGATGGTTCAGAAGATGGCGCTATTGTATTCCAAGCAAACGGTGGTGGAACAGACGTTGAAGTCCTTACATTAGGATATACGGCGGCTGGAGCAATCCAAATGAGAGCTCATACATCTTATACACCAAGTGATAACTCAGATCTTGCTACTAAGAGCTATGCGGATAACGCGGTATCGGCGGCAGGTGATAACATCACTAAACTTAATACAAACGTAACTGTAACTGACACTGGTTCAGATGGAAAGATTACTTTCACAACTGACGGTACAGAAGTTGGTTCATTTGATGGCGCTGTATTTACAGCGGCTGATTTATCTATCACTGGTAGCACGGTTGCTTCTAGTGGTTCAGATGTTACAGTTGGTGATAACTTGATTGTTACTGGTAACTTAACAGTTAACGGTACTACATCAACTACTAACTCAACTACAGTAACTATTGACGATCCAATCTTTACATTGGGTGGTGATTCTGCTCCTGGTAGTGATGACGGTAAAGACAGAGGTATTGAATTTAGATATTATGACGGAAGTGCTAAACTTGGCTTCTTTGGTTATGATAACTCAGCAGATGCTTTTGTTTACTTAACTGGCGTTACTAACACATCAGAAGTAATGGCTGGAACAGCAGGTAACATTATTGTTGGCTCTGTAACTTCAGGTACTTTAACTGACGGTCGTGTTGTAACAGCAGGAACTAACGGTATCTTAGAAGATGGCGCTGGATTCACATATGACGGAACTAACGTAACTACTACTGGACAGTACATTGGTGCTGGTTTAGATATTAGTGGTGCTGGTGACGTTGCTGGAAACTTCTCTGTTGCTACTAACAAATTTGTTGTAACAGCGGCAAGTGGAAACACTCAAGTAGGTGGTACTTTAACATCAACTGGTGTTGTAACAGCAGACGCTACTACATCTTCAACTTCGAACTCTTCAGGTTCATTAGTTGTTAACGGTGGTTTAGGTGTTGCTGAAAACTTACACATGGGTGGCGACTTAGATACTGACGGTACTGGTACATTTGGTGGAACATTAACTGCTTCGGCGGCTTTTGCGGCTAACGGTTCAGTAACTGTTGCTGGTTCACAAACTGTGGACATGGGTGCTAACAGAGTAAGAAATATTGCTACTCCGGCGGCGGCTACAGATGCTACTACTAAAGCATACGTTGATGGGTTAATATCAAGTGGTACTACTAGATTATCAGAAGGTAATACAACTGCTACTGTTTCTGATTCAGGAACAGGAAGTTTTGCTGTTGAAGTAGATTCAACTACTGTATTAACAGCGGCTTCAACTGGTGTTACTTTAACATCTGCTGTAGTTTCTGACTTAACAGACAATAGAATTGTTATTGCTGGTACTTCAGGAGCATTGGAAGATGCGGCTACATTTAGATTCAATGGTACAACTTTTGACATTGGAGCTTCAGGTAGTGAAACTTTCCAAGTAACAGTAGGCTCAGGTAATACTGTAGTAGGCGGTACACTTAACTCAACTGGTAAAATTACAGCGGCGGCTGATCTAGAAGTAGATGGTGCGGCAGTTTTAGCGACAGCTAAAGTTGAAGACCTAACTTCAGGTAGAGTAGTTTATGCTGGTACTGGTGGAGAAATCCAAGATAGTGCTAACTTAACATTTGACGGTACAACTGTAACAACTACAGCTCTAACTGTTGACAATATCTCAGTAGATGGAAATACAATTTCATCTGGATCTGGCAAACTTATAATTGAAGGTGTTGCTGGACAAGAGATTGTTGTTAACGAAGCAAGTGCTGATGTTGATGTTAGAATTGAATCTGACAACGATGCTAACGCTTTATTTGTAGAAGGTTCTACAGGTAACGTTGGTTTAGGTACAGGTACACCAACTACAGGTGCTACGTTACACGTTTCTGCTACTGACTCTATGATTATACCGGTAGGTACAACTGGACAACGTCCGGGATCACCTGCTACAGGTATGTATAGATTCAACACTACAACTGGTACACAAGAGATCTACACTGGTTCTGAATGGAACGCTGGTGCTGACTTTACAGTTATCACAGCTGACACATTTGACGGTGATGGATCTGATACTACATTTACATTAAGCTCACAAGGTACAACTGCTACAACTATTGTTTCTTTAAACGGTGTTGTACAGATTCCTACAACTGCTTATGCTGTAAGTGGAACAACTTTAACATTCACAGAAGCTCCTGCTACTGGTGATAAAATTGATGCTAGAGTATTAACTACTACATCAACTATCACTGAAATGCAAGATGCTGATGCTGATACTAAAGTTAGTGTTGAAGTAACTGCTGACGCTGATGAAATACAATTTACAGCGGCAGGAACATCAATTGCTAAAGTAACAAGTGCTGGTATTTTACCAAACGTTAACTCCAACGGTTCAACAGGTTTTGATTTGGGTGCCTCAAACGCTCAATGGAGAGACTTGTATGTTTCCCAAGGATCATTATACGTTAACGGTAAAGAAGTTATCCAAGATGACTCGGGTACTATTACAATGGGTACTGATGCTAACCAAAACTTAAAAGTAGCGGGTGGTTCAGGCTCAGGTATATTACAACTAGACGGTGGATCAGGTATCCAAATGCTAAGAGCAACTACAATGGGCTCTGGTGTTGGTATCAACGCTCACGCTGATGATTCAGCAACTGGTGTATTATTACCAGATGGTGCTAAAGCGGCAAACGTTACTATTGTTGGCAATAGTGTTAAGAATGATGTTACTAACGAAAACTTAGTACTTGCATCAAACGGTTCTGGAATCATTCAATTGAATGATGACGCTACTTGTACAGGAAACATGATTGTTTCAGGTAACTTAACTGTAAACGGTTCAACAACAACTGTTAGTTCAACTAACACAACTGTTGAAGATCCATTACAAATTTGGGCTACTGGACAAACTGGTACTCCTGCTTTTGACTCAGGTTGGGTTGTAGAGCGTGGATCAAGTGCTAACGTGGGTATGATTTGGGACGAAAGTGCTGATCAATTCGCGGCTATTAACACTTCAGAAGACGGTACAACAGCTGGAAACGTAACTATTTCTTCATATGCTAATATGAGAGTAGATACATTAACTGGTACAGCTACAGCGGCACAATACGCTGACTTGGCTGAGTGTTACGCGGCAGACGCCGAGTATGCTCCAGGTACAATAGTACACTTTGGTGGATCTCATGAAGTTTCACTATGTGATGTTGACGCTTGTAAAACTGTTGCTGGTATTGTT
>Ga0228674_1002548_pt1 | contig 9947 bp, 7 predicted proteins | sample 1D_rmetaG_FD_189054 | JGI IMG/M metagenome (GOLD analysis project Ga0228674, IMG submission 189054) | Seawater microbial communities from Monterey Bay, California, United States - 1D_r | ecosystem: Environmental > Aquatic > Marine > Coastal | place: USA: California | collected 2016-09-26
AACACTACTTACATTGAATTATATTATCTTACATCATCACCTTTATTACAGAATATAACTAACAAGTGTGTGTATCTATTATGCTCCCAATATAGGAGCAATTATTAGTGGAGAAATATAGCTACTAATGATGGTATAAATCTATAGTTATAGAGTTAGTATTATAGTGTTATGGGTATAGGGGGACGTTAAGAGTGATGCCAAAAAACGAATCCCCATTAGTACGATGGACTCAGAGTTAATTCAAACAGAATGTATGAAAACAGATGACGATATACGATGGTTGGTTGCATTAATAAGTGACACAGGTATGCGGTTAGCTGAAGCTGCTGGTTTTAAAAATTGATGATTTGGTACTTGATGATGAGATGCCTCATGTCATTATGCAACCACACAAACATAGACCACTTAAAACCAGCAGTTCTGAACGAGTCATACCATTGGTTGGCGTATCACTTTGGGCTGCACATAGAATCAAACAAAATGTTACTGGAGAATATTGTTTCCCACGTTATACAAATAACGATAGAACGAATGCGAATAGTGCCAGTGCAGCACTGAATAAATGGATTAAGGTGCTAACTAAAAATAAAGACAACACCATTCATGGGTTTAGACATAGTCTTCGTGACAGATTGCGTGCAGCTGATATTGGCGTTGAACTTATCGACGAGATTGGTGGCTGGAGTGGACAAACCATCGGTGCACAATATGGAAATGGGTATAGCTTAGAAAAGAAACAGGAAGCGCTAATTAAGATGCTTGCCTGTTAAGATTCTGAGATTGATGTATATTCACACTCATGAAGAAAAATTTAAAAATAATTAGAAGTTAAAATACATTTTATGAAAAATATAATTCTTACTTTAATTTTCATGTCATACATGCAATTTGCCATCAGTAGTGAACATGAGTCATCAATTAGTTTGCCCTCATTTTGGTGAAATATGATTCCCACAATAAGCAAAATAACATAAAAGATAAGCTAAACAATATAATGTATTAAATGTAAGTGTCTGAGATGCCACCATATTAACATCTATAGTATAAATAACAATGAAAATCAATGGCTTACAATTGTATTTAACACCATAATTAAACTAATTTACCAGTTAGTTAAATGACACAATAGTTAGCAAATATAATGGTTATCTAGTAGGTAGCATGTCCATTATTTAGGAACAGGAACACATCTACTAGTACCAGGAGCGAGCAAGCAGATAAACAAACTGTCTCGCTTCTGAAGAAGCGCATTCATTATCAAGTCATTTCTAGAAGAACCAGCAGTACCTACAATCTTATAGCCATTATCTATTAGCGTATAAACAGAAACAGCATTAGCAGAAGCAATACCAGAGATGCAGAACAAGACAGAACAAACAACTAACCAACGAGATAAAAGACTAAACATACAAAAAACACCATCCTTTTTAATGAAACGAGAACTAATATAACGAAGAACCAAAACCACCTTTAATGTATAGACGAGGTAACTATAACAACTATAAGCTAATGCCTACTCCCCACCCCGCCTAAGTAGGTTACGAATAAGAGTAACAAGAGATATGTATCCCCACCAATACAAGCCAAACAGAACAACAGACAGACATATAGCCAATCTGTACTGATTGCTACTACACCTCTATAGCAAGCGATAGTAGTAGTCCCCACTAGCGATTAGCAGTTAGTTGCTAGTGGAATGATTACTATAGAACATCAGTAGAGGTATTGATACAAGTAAGTAATAAACAGTTAGTAGAGTAGTAGTAAACTAAGAGTAAGAGTTAACTAAGAAATAACCATATGGGAAACACACGTCTAGACACCGCATTAAATAAGGTTATTAGAGATACTGGCTTACCTGATGATGAATATGAAAACCATAGGTTTATGGTTAATTTGAAGATACCAGATAAGCTGAATACTTCTGCTAGTTCTGACTTTAACTTACTACTTAATGACCTGTATGAATCAACTGTAGGCGGTAGAAATAACACAGCAGCAGCTTTTATAGCTATGTTTTCAGGAAGGGTTTGGAGCTCTTTAGGAGTTGACTTTCTAGCTTGTACGATACTGCCAAAGAACTGTCTGATAGCATCTTTGAGAAGATTCTCCCCTTTGGCTAAATCAAGTGGGATATCGGGGTATGCTACTTCTGCTATTGGTTTCTTTGGCAAGGTTTAGCTCCAGTATGTGCTTGTTAATGAGTCTAGACTCTAATCCCTTTTGACTATAGCATCAAAAACCCAAACTAAGCCCCAGAATAGAAGCACAGGTACGTAGAGAGGTGTTCTTGCTTGAGCCATATTCACCTCAGAGAAAATGTAATGTTTTCGTGCATATAGTGTATTTTCTGAGGTATTTTTTGGGAAACCGAAAATGAATCTACAGAATTATGATTATATTCAATGGCTTACAAGGAAATGTAAGAAAATTGTAGTTTTCTTACATTAATTTGTGTGTTCAAAGACAGCATCTCGTAAAATTTTGGGATTGAAAGGAAAAAGCATACTGGAACAAAGTTCTCTAAAATTATCCAATGATATATCGGGATTAAATATTATAAATCCATCAAACGTATCCAATAAATTAATTGTCGTCTCATCTGCAATAATTGCGCAATTTAGATGATACATTTCTATATCTAGAAGGACTGTTGAGACTGTGGATATAGCATGAGTTGAAAATTCTAATAATCGCGTTGGCTCAATTTCGTTATCTACAAGAACTAGATTATCAAGCTCAATCATTTGCTGACCAATAAGTTTTTCAACAATGCCTACGTCTTCGATAGTATTTTTATCGAGAAGTTCACCGTGGTGTCTTTTCCAAAAAAAATGAATGTTAGGATGATTCTTTATAAAGTTTAAAATATCAAATAGAATTTTTACTCTATTTCCTCTTGATCGAGCTTTCCAATGAAGGTTAGTGAAAATAGAAACGATTGGCTTGGAAACATTTTGAGGTGTGGGTATCGTACGGCCATCAAACAAGGGGTAACCAATATTTATCCCATTGGGATTATCAAACCAAGTTAACCTATGAGTTGCAGCTGACCTAACGATAAGTGACTCATCAAAAAAATTATTAACAGCAGGTTGATGGAAAGCATTTATCGAAACTTGAAATAGACCATGTTGAAGCTCCATTATTGGTAAATTGAATTTTTTAGCTTCTTCGACAACATTTAGACCATCCTTGTGACCTTGAACAAGGAGTGCGTCAAACGTCATTAAGATATCAAAAGACGAAATCTTTGACAGAATTAAATCGTGATCATCAACCCAAATAGCATTATCTAATCTGGAAACCTCGTGCTTATAAAAATCTTTTTCATCTACTGAATGCGATGAAATAATGAAATAGCAATCATTTAGTTCCATTACGACACTTTTTACATGGCTCAGTTGGCCCCAGTGTCTAGCGTAAAACAAAATATATTTTTTAAAATTATTATTTTTACTTAGCATCATCATCTAAATTCTCTTTTCGCAACAAGGAATGCAAAACATCTTTAAAGGCGCAGTCATCATCGGACATTATGTTTAAAGTGTGATATTTGTTTACTGAATTAAAGGCGTTTGTTCCAATTTCATCAAGATAATTACGGAAACAATAATTGTCTAGTTTTGAATTATTTATGAACGGCATAACTAGTCTTAAAAATCTTTTATAGAAATCTCCTTCATCATATAAAAATCCATCTTGGTCATCTGTTATTACAGAGCTAAATTCACCAATATTCGGAGCTAGAACGGGTCTCTGAGATTTGGCAGCCTCTAAAAAACGGATATTGCTTTTCGCTCTGTTAAATTCATTAAATGCCAATGGGACGACTATCAAATCCATTTCTGTCATGAGAACAATCGAATCTTTGTATGGTAAGAATTGAATTGGAATAAATTGACTGTATTTTTCAAGAATATTACTTTTTCCAACAATATATAATTTAATATCAAACAAAAATGAGATAGCGATAAGTTCAAGTAAAACTGTCTGAATGTCAAAATCATGTGTTACGCTGCCGCTGAAGATAGCAATTTTAAGGCCTTGCCGTATAGGCGAAATCGATTGATTTCCTGCGCGAATATCTTCTGTAAAAATTTTGTTACGAAGTTTAAAGCAATTTGCATTTAAATATTTTGAGTAAAAATCATACAAATAATCAGTACTGACCGTTAAATAGTCAAATAAGGGAATAACTGAAACCTGTTTTTCGGCGTCGGAAATAACGGAACCCTTATCGCCCAAACTAAGATATCGCCCATTGCAATAAAATTTATTGGGACTAATTAAGTCGTCAAAGTCAGCAATTATTTTTAACCCTTTTACTCTTGCAAAACGTATCAGTGAAGCTGACTGACCTGTCACAAGGGGCCTATTCATTATTAATAGTTTTGCGCTGTTTATATGATTGAGGATGTTAGGGTCGAGTTCGTGTATAGCGCCAAAATGTATATGCCTAAGCTCGATTCCGATTCTAGCTGCGATATTCTTTAAGCGATATTCAAATACGGCTCCACCTGTTGCGGCTGATGTCAGCCAAACAATTTTGGTAATTTGTTTACTTTGCAAGGCCTGGGAATAAACCCTTTTTGGATTTTTGCTGCCATGCAAACAGTAATGAAGAAGAGGGTTGAATTTTGCTCGTCTTACGTCTTCATGGAATGTAAGATAATCATTATTTGAAAACCATGGAGATGGATCGTTACCATCAAGCCACCCAAGATGGAGGTAATGACTTACAGCATAGTCGATATTAACTTGGTAAGTTGTAGAGTACCAATTAACATCGAAAAGGCCCGATGCCAAAATGGTCTCGGCGTTTCGGTCATTTGACTGGTATTCAACATCTAGGTGTTTGTGTATATTTTTAAAAAAAGCATCACGAGTTAATAAGTGCTTGTTTGTGTCATTTGACAAGCTGGATCCGTGCTTCCTCCAATACACCACACTTTCTGGACATAAATGCAGTGGGTTATCTTTGAGTACGCGAACCCATAAAAACCAGTCCAGTTTTTGATGATCAGTATTTTGAAAGTTAAGTTTTTTTAAGATTTTTCTTTGGACTAGTGTTCCAGAAAAGCTTGGGATGGGGTTTTGTTTCAGAAGTTCCCTATGGCTTATATGATTAACTGTTGAATTCAATCGGATGCGGGTGCCAGCTATGTAGTCCTCGACTTTAAGCCTTTCCTCGATGTCCCCAAACGGTATGGTTAACCCTGTTATTAAAACAGCGCTGGGGTAAACAGATATAGCTTTAACTTTCTCAAGTATGTTGTCTTTATCAAAGATATCATCTTGCTCCAAGAAACATACATAAGCCCCCTTACAGATCGGTAGGGCAACTGAAATTGAATCAGACAATCCGCGATTAATATTTTTTTTAATTAGTTTAAAACGGTGTGATTGTTGCTCCGTGTCTATGAACCGTTTGATTAAATCAACAGTGGCATCATTGCTCGCATCATCGATGATCACAACCTCAATGTTCTGATATGTTTGATTCAGAACACTTTCCAGAGCGCTCGTAATTGTGTCCTTGCCGTTATACGTACAAATTACTATGCTTATAACTGGATTATTTTTTTGAGCTATAGAAAATATGCGGTCGGTAAGTGAAGGTTTCTTTTCTTGTATGTAATTTCTTATATCTTGACTATTAGCTTTTTTGAATATGTCAAGAATCGCCTTGGAAATAATTATCTCTGTACCGGCTAGCTTGTAGTAGCCCGGAACATTTATCACCCCTTGATTAATAATTCTATTTTCGTTTTGCCCATGAAAGACATAATGCTTTACTGGGTCAGATTTTGCGTCACAAACATCTGGATTTAATCTTAAGTACTCTGTAGCGTCAAATAAAAAACTTTCAGATAAAAATCTCGAAATTGAATTTAAGATACTTTCCTTAATTTTCATGATTAACAAACCTAGTAATTTTTCCATATTTCTTCGGTAGATATCCTATGAATCTCTCTATCACATGTTCAAGATTTGCATCTTCTGATAAAGTTCCATTTGTAAAAACAGGCGCTTTCACGATATCAGAAAGTTCATAAAAAATTTCTTTGCGAGCCCAAAACATAGCTCCACATGGGTAGTCTTCTACGTTTAGTTGGTTTATTCGATATTCTTGCATTAGTTTAGTTAATTTGGACTTATTTCTTCCGTGATTGGGCTGATTAGGCAAGTGTTTGTAGTACTTGGGTATCAGCAATCCAAGCCTCGGATCATTAGAAAATGCTTGGGAATACTGTTCCACTACACACTCTGACGGTAATAGACTGTCAATTAAAAAAGTAAACCAATCTTTACCAAAGGCTAAGTGTGGACTGCGCTTAGTATGGAGATGGCACACAACTTGATTGCTTATTTTATTTTCATTAACTAATTTTAAAAAAGGGTAAATATTTGCACCTTTATTCTCACATCTGATTATTTCTTTTTTAGACTTCTTTCCTAACAAGCTTTGTACTTCCATCTCGCTCAAATCTGAAACCTTTGAATCAAACGGTATGGTTATTATGACTTCGTCAATGATTTTTATATCTTTTACTTTTTCAATAATATGCCAGAGTTCTTCATCATAATACGCATGTATATGTAATGAAATTGGGGTAAGACTGTGGCTTTTATCATGATTCAGTAATAAGATTTTATCTTTATCACAATAATTATCAGGTTCAGAATACATGCGCTGTTCGTTAATGCCGTGGATGATAGCGTGAAATAGCTTTGGACCATTGTATTTGGTCAGGTCTGGATTTTTAGAAATGTAATTATTAATATTAAAGTGTTTTGAGCTTCTATCGCCCTTCCAATACCCAACCATGAGGTAATGAAGGAAGGGAAAGTGCCTGTTTATCCCATGTAGTTGGCTTTTATAAAACTGGCTGTCCCAAAGTATAGATTTGCGGAACAAATATATTGTTTTGGTTGCCGATATCAATGGAAATTTTAATATTAATGTACTTAATTGATGCGTGTACGTAAGTATTAATCTTACTGCCATTAGGCAAAAAATTATGTTTTCCAGTAGCTCACTACGATCTGTAAAATAATTGAGATAGAGAAAGCAAGATATTAATCCAATCGCTGTTCCACTATTTATCGCTATTGCTGTAGTAAATTCAAAGTTTTTACGAGTATGACCCAGATACTTCTCGACAAATTCTTTTGTAACAATAGCTGGGGGAGTTGAGATTAAGACTGCCTGAAATATAACTAAATCTTTGGCTGCCGAAAATAACAAAATGAATATCATTGATGCTAGATGCACAGAAATATCATGTTTTTTTACATGAGTTAGTTTTTTATTGCCCAACCTTAGGTGGAATAATGCTAATGCAGCTATTGGGGCCGCCACAAGTATTGAATAAAAATAATAATTATTTGCAGACGTATATAGGTAAAAAAAAAGTATAGCTATGATCCAAGGAAACCCATCTGAAATTACTTTAAATGTCGAATCAATGAGTATCGAAAATAAGAGTTTCATAGTCTCTTTTAGGACCATGAGATTATACGGGCGGCTAAGGGTTGACAAGGGGCTAATTGTGTATGCCAGCAGATACATAGATGTATTTTAATTTTAGCCAAGATATTCATGAGAAGACCTCCGCATCTTGCAAAGTAACCGCAACGGCATCTTTATCCGAAACGGATACCTTTATCTGTTTTGGCCATGGAATGTTAATGTTGGCATCGCTCCAAAGAATGGATCGCTCATACTCCTTGACGAAGTAATCCGTGGTTTTATACAAAAACTCTGCAGTGTCGCTCAGCGTTAAAAATCCATGCGCAAAGCCTTCGGGAATCCACAACTGCTTTTTGTTTTCCGCTGACAGGGTCTCACCCACCCATTTCCCAAAAGTTGGCGAGGATTTACGGATGTCTACCGCCACATCAAACACCTCGCCTTGCACGACGCGCACCAGCTTCCCTTGTGCATGCGGGGGCAGTTGATAATGCAAGCCACGCAAAACCCCTTTAACGGACTTGGAGTGGTTGTCTTGCACAAAGCTGACCTCACGCCCAATCGCTTCCTCAAACTTCTTGTGGTTGAAGCTCTCAAAGAAGTAGCCGCGTTCGTCTTCGAAGACGGTAGGTTCTATGATCTTGACGTCTGGGATCTTGGTGTCAGTGACTTTCATAATCTGACTCCTTGATCACTTGCATGAGGTATTGGCCGTAGCCGTTCTTAAGCATGGGTTGCGCGAGGGCGGTAAGCGCCGCTTCACTTATCCAGCCTTTGCGGAAAGCGATTTCTTCTGGGCATGCGATCTTCAGCCCTTGGCGATGCTCTATGGTCTGCACAAACTGATGGGCTTCGACGAGGCTTTCGTGTGTGCCTGTATCCAGCCACGCATAACCACGGCTCATATGCTCGACGCTGAGTTGCTGTTTTTCGAGATAGACCTTGTTGAGGTCGGTGATTTCTAATTCACCACGGTGCGAAGGCTTGATCTGCTTCGCGTAGCTCGGTGCATGTTCGTCATAGAAATACAACCCAGTCACCGCATAGTTTGACTTTGGTGCTGTGGGCTTTTCCTCTAGGCTCAGCACTTTGCCTTCTTTGCTGAATTCGGCTAAGCCATAACGCTCAGGGTCTTGCACATGGTACGCGAATACAGTCGCTCCAGTCTCTCTTGCGTTCGCTGGAGCAAGCTTTTCATGCAGTGAGTGGCCGTAGAAGATGTTGTCTCCAAGGATCAATACTGAGGGTGAGCCGTTGAGAAACGCCTCGCCAATGATCAACGCTTGTGCCAATCCGTCTGGCGAGGGCTGGACGGCATACTCAATGGCTAAGCCCCATTGGCTGCCATCACCTAACAATTCTTTAAATCTCGGCGTGTCTTGTGGCGTGCTGATGATGAGTATCTCGCGCACATCAGCAAGCATCAGTGTCGAAAGAGGGTAGTAGATCATCGGCTTGTCAAATACTGGCAACAGCTGCTTTGAAACCACTTGAGTGGCTGGGTAAAGCCGCGTACCAGATCCGCCAGCGAGGATGATGCCTTTGCGTTTCATACGGTTTCTAGTTCCTTGACGATGTCACTAGCCACAGCCAGAAAGTCATCTTTCCAATTTGGTAAATCGAATGACAGTTGCGCACGCAGCTTGTGTGTATCCAGCTGTGAGTTCAGCGGACGTTTTGCTGCGGTTGGATATTCGGCTGTTGTAATTGCTTGGATGTTTTCAACTTGCGTGTTCAGCTGTACTCGCTGTTGCTCTGCATAAACGATCAGCGTCTTTGCAATTTCATGCCAGCTTGAGACGCCTTGTGGGGCATGGTGATAGATACCTTGAGGCCAAGCTTTGTCTTGTTTGATGGCACGTATCGCGTCGATCGTGATTTTGGAAATCAGTGATGGCGATGTGGGAACACCCCGTTGATCGCTGATGACCTTCAACGAATTACGCTCAGCAGCCAATCGCAGAATGGTCTTGGCAAAGTTATTTCCGTCTTTGCCAATCACCCATGACGTTCGGAAAATAAGATGCTGACAGTCGGCTGCAGCGATCGCTGTCTCGCCAGCTAATTTAGACGCGCCATAGACATTGATTGGATTGGGTGCGTCTGTCTCGATATAAGGGGTTGGTTTGCTGCCATCAAACACATAGTCGGTTGAATAATGGATCAGCCACGCCCCATTCTTTTGGGCAATTTGGGCTAGATTAGCGACGGCCTCAGCATTCACAGAGTTGGCGCGTTCCGCATCCGTTTCTGCCTTGTCTACTGCCGTGTAGGCGGCCGCGTTTACGATGACGTTTGGATGAATGGCCAGAACGGCATCCCTGACTGCGCGATGATTGGTGATATCAAGGGCAGACCGTGGAAAGGCTGCGACGCTTCCGACAGAGGATAGCTGGCGCTCTAACTCTCTTCCTAGCTGACCATTGGAGCCGAGTAGCAGTATCTTCATGCATACTGCCTCTCGATC
>Ga0228674_1002550_pt1 | contig 9943 bp, 9 predicted proteins | sample 1D_rmetaG_FD_189054 | JGI IMG/M metagenome (GOLD analysis project Ga0228674, IMG submission 189054) | Seawater microbial communities from Monterey Bay, California, United States - 1D_r | ecosystem: Environmental > Aquatic > Marine > Coastal | place: USA: California | collected 2016-09-26
TTTAAAACATCAGCGGCATTCTGTGCATTTAAAAGGAAAGAAAATGACAGTAATAATATTCCTATAAAAGTCTTCATAAACTCGATTTCGAATGGCAAAGATATGATTTATGAGGCGAATTAAAGATTAAGAAATTACTGATGACAAGAATGTTACAAAAGAAGAGGTGCTAGATTTTAACCGAACGGTGATAATATTGGTTATCAACCTGGATAGAGAGTAAATAAATACCTTGGTTTAAGCTGAAATTTTGCCCTTTTTGATAATTGTTTAAGGTTCTGATTAATTGACCATTTACACTGTAAATCAATATTTTATCTGCATTTGTGTTAATGGAAGTGTTTCCGTTCATCGAAATAGTTTTCATTTGGTTCTCAATACTCGCTGGAGAATCAACTACTTCAAAATGATCCAATAACGTATCACCATTATAAATCAATTGAATTCCCCACAAACCTAGCTCTGCATTTGCTGGTAAAGGTATTTTCCAAGTTAAATACGAGGAGTGGTTGAATTCCATAGTGCTGTTGTAATCCCACGAGAAGTATACATTTCCTTGAGGGGTCAACATGGTGTACATATTGGTTAAATCATTACTTAAATCTCTATAGTAACTCACAAAATAGATAGAGTCTGCTGGATGAAAGAAATGTTGTCTGTTTCTAGCTGTTTCACCCTTACATTGTCCTATAACAGGAGCTTCCGAATGACAATCTAATCGTAAAGCCTTTGGATCATAATAATTTAATTGATCATCCCAAGAGGTCGTAATTTGATTGCAGTCACCATTAAAAGGATCAATTAAATTTCCTTGGTTATTGTAAACTTCAAAGTGTAAATGCGGACCAGAGCTTTGACCAGAGGAACCTACAAATCCTAAATGTTCTCCCTTTTCAACGGATTCACCAACCTGTTTCGTCGTTAAAGTCCCTCTCTTTAGGTGTCCGTAATAGGATTCAGATCCATCAGGATGTTCAATATAGATCGCATTCCAAAGAGGATTGTAGAAACTACAGTTTTCATCTGGATTTCCATCATCTTTTTGAATGATGGTCCCACTTTCTGACGCTACCACATGCACCCAGTTTTCATCCATTATTTCCCAAGAGAATGGCCAAAGTGAAAAGTCAGTCCCTTGATGGTTATATCCTGTAGACAAATCATAAGAACGAGTTCCGCAGTTATAATCTTGAACTTCTCCAATGTTTGGGGCATGATCTACGAAATTAGAAATAGAGTAGTAACCGTTGTGCTTATAGCTGGAATCAGCTTCAAGAGGGAGTCTGAATTGAAGAGCAACGGCTTGTTTATTTGAGTTTGATTTAATTCGCTTTATCATGTTATCTCTAGATTCTTGAGAAAAACATGTTTGACTTGCAGGTTTTATTTCTACCGATTCTTCCTGAACTAAAATAGCTTCTTGAGCATTTGTGTAAATGTAGCTTGTAAGTAGCAGTAAAACAGTCCGGTATAATAGCATATCGCCTTTAACGGATCCGTGTCTTTTAAGTTGCTGAAAACTCGAATTTTCTTAATTTTATAGGATGTTGAAAACACTACGAAATCTATTATTAATTCTGACGTTTGCCTTTGTTTCCTGTTCAGAAGAAGCAAAGAAAGGACTAGAAAAAGTTAAAGTAAAAGGAGAGGCACAGGGTACAACCTATACCATAGTCTATTTTGACAGTCTACCTGACGGTAAACAACAGAAGTTTCAGCAAAAAGTGAAATTGGGAATCGATTCACTTTTATACGCTATAGACAACTCAATGTCGACTTATAATCCAAATTCACTTTTATCAGAGTTTAACGTTAGTGATTCTTGTGGAATTATAGATGGACACTTTTTGGATGTGTACATGGATGCTTATAAAGTATTTGAGGAAACAGAAGGAGCTTTTGATCCTACTGTTTTACCAGCATTGAATTTATGGGGGTTCGGACCAAATAAGATTTATGATTTTGATTCAACTTACACGGATTCAATGAAATATGCATTTTTAGATTCCGCTTCCAATCATTTATTAAGTTATATCGATTTGGATGAAATGCAGTTAGGAGGAGATATGTTTGTCACTGCTTCTGATAGTATTGCTGATACATTTAAAGACAATTACATCTGTAAACCTGATAGCAGTTATCAGTTGGATTTTAATGCAATTGCGCAAGGTTATTCTGTTGATATGATGGCAAGATACTTAGATCAATTAGGTTTAGAGAATTACTTGGTTGAACTAGGGGGAGAGCTTAAAGGAAAAGGAAGTAAGCCCAATGATATTCCTTGGAAGATTGAAGTTGAAAATCCTTATGATTTAACTCAATCTAGGCGAGCAGCAATAATTGAGTTGAAGAATCTTGGAATGGCAACGTCAGGAAACTATAGAAAGAAGAAAACAATTGGGAACGTTGAAATTGGTCATACCATTGATCCAAGAACAGCTAAACCTGTGGTATCTGATATTGTGAGTATAACAGTTTTTGCAAAGAATACGATTCTAGCAGATGCTTACGCAACGGCATTCATGGTTATGGGAGTTGCTGAGACAGTTAACTATGTAGCTAACAACAGAGCAGACAATCTAGAAATCTATATGATTTATAAAAATGAAGAGGGACAAGTTAAATCCTACGTAAGTATAGGTTTAATCCGCGTTCTGGAAAACAATATTCCAACAGAGGTTTAATCCTCTTCCTTCTTACATTTTTCTTCAGGGGAAGCTCCACAAAAGCTGCAGTTTTCTCCTTCTTTATTAAGAAATGGACTTTGGCTAGCACAAGTACCTGCGAATTTCCCATTCTTCTTCACTAAGATTTTGATTGCAATTCCTGCAAACCCTAAACTCAACATCACGAAAGTGACTAACATTACTTGCATCATAAGTCAAACCTTTTAACAAAGTTAAGTAAAGCCTTTTAAAAATTTCGTCTTCCTGATAACAATCAAGTATCTTTAACATATGGCCGGAAATTCAATGGAACAGAAGCAGGAAGCCTTTAAACGTTTGCTGATTATAATGGACGAACTAAGAGAAGGTTGTCCTTGGGATAGAAAACAGACACTGGAGTCTTTACGTCATCTAACCATAGAAGAAACTTACGAGTTAGGAGATGCAATCATCGAACAAGATTTGAGTGAAATTAAAGGAGAGTTGGGAGACTTATTTCTACACCTAGTTTTTTATTCGAAGATTGGAGATGAAAAAGACGCTTTTGACGTAGCCGATGTATTGAATCAGGTTTGTGAGAAGTTAATTCATCGTCATCCGCATATCTATGGAGATGTAAAAGTTACTGATCAAGAAGAGGTAAAGAGAAACTGGGAGCAATTAAAGCTTCAGGAGAAAAGCGATAAAAAGAAGACCATCCTATCAGGTGTTCCTAAATCTTTACCAGCTATGGTAAAGGCTACACGTATTCAGGATAAGGCAAAAGGAGCTGGTTTTGATTGGGATAATAAAGATCAAGTATTTGAAAAACTTCAAGAGGAAATTCAAGAATTGAAGGTTGAGGTTGAAAAGAATGATCAAGAAAAAATGGAGGATGAGTTTGGAGATGTTTTATTTTCTATGATCAATTATGCCAGATTTTTAAATATCGATCCGGAATTAGCATTGGAAAGAACCAACAAAAAGTTCATCAAGCGTTTCAATTACTTGGAAGAAAAAGCAAATGGGCAGCATAAAAGTTTAAACGATATGACTCTAGATGAAATGGAGGCTATATGGCAAGAAGCAAAAAAGGTATGATAAGATTATTAATATTCATAAGCTTTTCATTAAGCTTATCAGCGCAAAGAGATACGGTATATCTAAATAGTGGCTATGAAAGTTACCAGTCCGATTCCTTACTGTATCTAAGGTTTAATCAATCAGAAGAAAGTCAGCCTTATAGCGCTTTAAGCAAGTTGTCTTCAGGAGAAACTTTGGATCTTACCATAATTAATAGAGATACTGAATCGCATACTATTGGTTTTCAAGATGCGGAGTATAGTTTAACAGATACCTTAACGATTTCAACGTCGTTGGCGGATGGCGTGCATATATTAGAAGTACTAGGAGACGAAGGATTATATCTTGGAGCTAAAATGTTGGTGTACGCAGGAGATTTAAGTTATGCCACTTACTCTTGGCAATTATCTGATCTGCAGAAAGTGATTAATGATGATTTAAAGGATAGAGTACTGGATAGCACTTGGACTTATCAGCCAGATGTTTTTAGTATTAATGGAAGAATGTATCCTAATACTTTAAATGATTCTTTAGCTTATGTGGAAGAACAAGTAGGAGATACCATTAGAATTGTTGTTGGAAATACAGGACTTATGGAGCATGCTTTACATTTTCACGGATACCATGTAGATATACTTTGGGATAGTGAAGACCAAATGACAAATTGGATAAAGGATACTTTTCCGCTTAAGAAAGGACAAACAAAGCTTTTGCAACTAGTGCCTCATCAAGCTGGAGTTTTTCCGGTACATGACCATAACTTAATTGTAGTAACCAATAATGGCTTGTATCCAGGAGGAATGTTAACGAGATTAAATATAAGTGAATGAGAAAGCTGATTTATATTTTGATATGTAGTCCTCTGTTGGTTTTTAGCCAAGATACCACTGTTATTCATTTAATGTCGAGAATGGATGGGAGACATACTTTGGAAAATGCATCGCAGACTAATTTTTGGGGATATGGTTATACCTCTGAAGATAGTATTACGCTGCCAGGTCCTTTACTCGAAATTCCCAAAGGAGATTCTGTTTATCTTCATTTTTATAATGATTCACCTGAAAATCATACCATTCATTTACATGGTTTAGACGCAAGTCAAGCGAATGATGGAGTTCCTGGGACTTCATTTTCTGTGCATGACAATGATTCGGCTACTTATCGGTTTTTAGCAAACCATGAGGGGAGTTACTTGTATCATTGTCATGTAGCCACTACTCAACATTTAGCAATGGGGATGTATGGAATGATAGTAGTTGCAGATGAAGACATGCGATTGGGAGAAGATGAAAGTTTGACCTATAGTAAATCGAAATCATATTTATTCTCTGATATGGATAGAGGGTGGAATAGAGATCCGTTAAACCCAGGACCATTTAATCAATACGAGGCATCTTACTTCATGGTTAATGGTATGTCTGGATCAATGCTTTTAGATAGTTTGAAAGAGCAGATCTATATAGAAACAGTCGATACTTTAAGACTTAATATTGCCAATGTCGGTTATGAAAAGGTGACGGTTGATATTCCTGTAGAAGTGCAAAGTCGTATAGTTTGTTCAGATGGAAGAATGCTACCTGATGTTTTGATGAATAATGAGCTTGAATTATTCCCTGGAGAACGATATACTTTATTGTTAAGCTCTACAGCGGGTTACTCCGGAGGGATTAACGTGCTTTATACTAATCTGTCTACCAATGAGCAAAATGGGGAGAACTTTATACCAATAACGATAGAAAGTCCAGAAGGAGTGAAGGAGGCTAAGCCTTCGATTGATTGCTTTATTCAAGACGGCGTTCTTCAGTTTAATTGTCAAGAAAGAGAGCGATTTTCTTTGGTAGATATGCAAGGTAGGCTAGTACTAAATGGATATACTGAAGCAGGGTTAAATCAGATAAGTTTAGAAGGTAGAACCAGAGGCGCTTACATATTAACTATTGGAAGAGTAGTAGTAAAAGTCGTTTATTAGTAAACGAACTTACTGCTTAAGCCATACTTCGTCTACATTTTGGCTGTCGGTATTATATCGAAATAAGAGCTGATTATTATTGACTTCGAAATAATATAAAACTTCACTTTCTTGAAATGAAAAGGTGATGACACTATCATCTGTGTTAACACTGAAAGTACCATTGGTTTCATAAGCGAATCCATTTGCGTAAAAATTACCCACTAGATCATCATCAATGCTATCGGTTGAAAAGGTGATGTAATCACAGCATTCAATAGCCATGTCCGTTACATCATTCACTACTCTAGAATCGAGTAGCCATTGATGTATTAAACCAGTCGTAATCAATGGATCTACAGCTTCAACGATTTCTTCATTCTCTTCTTCCTTATCATTGCAAGATGATATACTAAAGAAGATGCAAGCGACTATGAATAGCGATTTTAAATTCATTAGTTCTTCATACCCTCAATTCGTTCAACTGTTTCATCTAACAACATGAAATAGTTGTTGAAATCACCTTCTACGTTTGATTCAATGAGTTCTTTGTATTCAGGTAGAGCACTTTTAATTAAAGGGAAATAATGATCTAGGGAATCGGTTTCTTTTAATTGATCATTGCTTAAAAGTTGATCATATATAACCAGTCGTTGACTAATTCCTCCGTAGTTCTTTTGGATGTTATCCGGTAGTCTTAATTCCTCTGCGATTATAGATACTCTAGGACTCATTTGTCCCATCCAAACAAAATAAACCACTATACTTAAAGCAATGGCAACAATATTTCCTGCAATCTTTCTATACTGAATTGGATATTCAAATAAGTAGATAAAAGCCATGATTGCTCCTGTAATTAATCCTCCAACGTGAGCCTCATTACTGATACTTTTTGAGCTCATTCCGATAACGATGTTTAATACAATGAAAAAACCAAGTTGATTCGCTAGTCCTCTAATTTGTCTTTTGTCTCCTTTGATTTTAGGAGATTTTAGTAAGATATAAGTTAATCCGAAAATTCCGAAGATAGCTCCAGAAGCTCCTACACCAACAGCATTAGATCCAAGACTTATAGAAGCTAAACTTCCCATTAGTCCGCAGATAATGTAAATAATGGTATATCGTTTACTTCCAATTAAATGTTCAGCGATTGGACCAATCTGAATAAGGGCAAACATATTAAACCCAATATGCATCACGCCTGAGTGAAGAAACATCGATGATATTGGACGCCACCAATCTCCTGATAAGAAGTGATATTGTTGCATTCCTCCAACTCTAAACAAACTAGTATGGGTAGGAGTAAAGAAATCAACGCCATTCAATCCTACTAAAAGAAAAACTAAAATGTTAATCCAAACGATAATAGGAGTTGAAATAGCTGCTGTTTTGAAAAGCAGCGTATCCATGATTCCACCTGATTGGACTCTAGAGTTTTGATGTTCCTTGGAAACTTTTCGAAGTTCTAACTCTTGTTGAGCATCATTTACCAGTTCTTCCGTGAATCTTTCCGGATGATTAATGATGTCAATCAATTCAAGGTTACTTAATCTTAATAATGGTCTGTCAGTCATTTGTCAATAGTACTTTCAAGAGATTATTTGTTAGGTAGAATGACCTATTTTTCTCTAATTTGTAAAGTTATGAAAAGGATGAAGAAAGTTTCAAGACTGGTTCTATTTCTGATAGCATTTTTGAGTGTTTTCTTTTTGAGTCTATTTTTCAAGATAGATTTCGAACCAGAGTTTTCCATACAACCAGATCTTCAGTTTGATTATAGGTATGAACAGTTCTTCCCTAAGGATGATGCAGATCTTAATTTCTTTGAGGAGTATAGAGAAAAGTTTGAATCAGATAATGATTTTTTGAATATTGGATTACTTAATCACGAAGGCTTATTTCAACGTGATTTCTTACTTCGATTAGATTCGTTAACTAAAGATTTAGAGGCTTTACCTTCAGTTGTAAGTGTAAAGTCGATAACAAACATTACTTATCCCAAGCTAGGTTTTGAGGGGATAAAAGAAGAGCCTTTTATTCATTTAAATGGTAAATCTTGGCGAAAAGATTCACTTAACCTGTATCAGCACGAAGCGTTATTGAATACGTTAGTTTCTTCTGACTTTCCAGCAACCAGTATATTGATTAAAACAGAAGATTACTTACCCCGAAAAAAGTCGGATCCACTTATAAAAGCAATAAAAGCACTCAAGAAAAAGTATAGTGGCTTCGATGAGTTTCACGTGGCTGGTAGAATTGTAGCACAATCTCATTATATGCTTAAGCTGGGAACAGAAATGGCTTTGTTTATGTCCATTTCCATTGTGCTACTTATTGCGTTTTTGTGGGTTACATTTAGATCGTGGTGGGGTGTTGTTATTCCTTTGATTGTAGTATTGCTGAGTATTTTATGGACTATGACATTTATGAAGATCAGTGGAAAAGCGTTTGACTTACTGACAGTATTAATGCCAACAATCATCTTTGTCGTTGGAATGTCTGATGTAATTCATATTCTTTCAAAGTATTTAGAAGAATTAAGAAAAGGAGTGCCAAAGTATGATGCTTTGAAGAAGTCATTTACTGAGGTTGGATTCGCTACATTTTTAACGTCGTTTACTACAGCTGTTGGTTTTTACGCCTTGTTAATAGCAACGATTCAACCGATTAAGGATTTTGGTTGGTATACTGGTGCTGGGGTTTTCATTTCGTATGGATTAGCGTTCTCGTTGTTTCCGGCTGTCTTGTTAAATGTAAAGACCCCTAAGATTGTGTTAAAAGAGAGGAAGACTAAAGGATGGGATACGTTTTTATTAAAGTCATTTATTAAACTCTTGAGGTACAGAAAGCAAATTCTAATAGCCAATATTGTATTGATCGTGCTTGCAGTAGTATTTGCTAGTCAAGTTAGAATAGAGAACTACTTACTTGAAGATTTGTCAGAGAGTGATCCTGTAAAGCAAGATGTTCAATTCTTTGAAGACAAATTAAGTGGAGTTCGACCGGTTGAGATATCAGTCATCTTAAAAGAAGGAGAAAAGCTTTGGTCTGCGAAGACATTAAAAGAATTTAATAAGCTACAAGACTACCTTAGAAACGAATATGAGATCAGTGCTTTGTTATCTCCCGTTTCAGTTGTGAAAGGAGTGAATCAAACCCTAAGAGGCGGTAGATCTCGTTTTTATAGATTCCCTAAATCAGATGAACAATTAGAGAAGGTGATTTCTTTTATAGAAAAGAACTTGAATAAAAATCAAATTAAGAACCAACTTAAGTTAGTGGTCAGTAATGATGGTACTATACGATTTTCAGGAAAAGTAGCTGATTTTGGTGCAACTGTCATAAACAGAAGAAACTCCGAGTTGTATGCTTATGTTGAAAAAGAAGTGTTGGATGATTTGATGGATTTAAGAGTTACAGGGACAGCGGATTTAATAGATAAGAATAACGAGTACTTATCGGAAAATATGCTCTTAGGATTGATCTTAGCCTTTTTTGTGATTGGTTTGATTGTGACAGCTATCTTCAAGTCCTTCTCTATGTTGTTAATAACCTGGTTTGTGAATTTGATTCCTTTGTTAATTGTAGCAGGAGTGATGGGATTAGTTTCTATCGATCTTAGAATATCGACATCCTTGATTTTCTCCATTGCCTTTGGGATTGCCGTGGATGATACGATTCACTTTTTGACTAGATATAAGATGGAGTTAAGACAGGGGAGAACTAATCTTTATGCGATTAAAAGGTCTTTCATTTCTACAGGTAAGGCGATAATAATGACTTCAATAATGTTATGTGCTGGATTTGTTACTTTATTGGGGTCTAACTTTATGAGTACTTATTACATTGGTCTGCTAGTTTCAATAACGCTGTTGTTTGCAGTATTGATTGATATGACATTACTGCCAATCCTCTTGATGTATAGAAAGAAGGTTTAACTATCGAGTAAACTTCAATTGACTTGTCTGTCCGTTAGACCAAATCATTTGTGCTATAAAGTAGCCATGAGGAAGGGATGTTATATCTACTGAAGAACCAGTAATTTCTTTTCGAAGAATCTCCTGACCGTTTAATTGATAAATACGAAGCTGACCTCTCAAATCATACTGAGCTTTCCATCTTAGATTGTTTTCAGCATAAAAGAAAGGAATTTGTTTAGTACTGTTTGATAAACCAAGTAATTGATCTTTTATAAATATTTGTCCGTAATCTCCCAGCACAATACCGTGACTGTTAGAGGTAAATACACATTTGTTTGCAGTAGTAT
>Ga0228674_1002551_pt1 | contig 9941 bp, 8 predicted proteins | sample 1D_rmetaG_FD_189054 | JGI IMG/M metagenome (GOLD analysis project Ga0228674, IMG submission 189054) | Seawater microbial communities from Monterey Bay, California, United States - 1D_r | ecosystem: Environmental > Aquatic > Marine > Coastal | place: USA: California | collected 2016-09-26
TGTTTTTTTTTGTGGAAATATTACAGGTACCCCTGTCTGCGTTCAGGTGGGTACGGCTGAGTGCGTAACACGAAAGCCAGCCCCCCCCCGCATCCGTCGTTTGGGCGCATAATAGGTAACATGTTTGACCACACATGCCAACCCATATTCTACATATATAAAGATAGACATATTAATTAAGCCCATGTGTGATGCGCCGCAACAAATCGCGCATACTGTATCGATGCTCAAGGAATGCGCGATTTGTTGCGAAGATGTCGAGTTCTGCGATTTACATATCGTTTGTCCAGTCTGTATTGCAGAAGACAAGCTCACGTGCTCGACATGTTGGACAAAATTAATTGAAATCAAAGGTATCGATTTTCGCGAAGACAGGGTACAACTCACCGTAACGTGCCCCTGGTGTCGGTCGGTTGTGCCACAGCACGAATTAATACAAACGACTTTCGCCCGGTCCAACAATTATCTCAAGTCTATTCATCCGAAACTGATACTTGTCATCCAGTTGCTGAGCATGGACCGAGCTGATTTGAGGACGGTGGTCGAGCAGCAGGGCGTTTCGACCAATGCATATTTGACCTGGCGATTGCAACGGGAGCTGCGCCCGACCTCTGTGGACGTCCAGGAGCACGTGGAACATCACAATCGCGCGCACGGAGCCGCGATGGCCATCGCCGCAGCGTTTGGTCAACCCGACAGAGTCGCTTTGCCGGAAGGCGTGTCTGCCTGGCAAGTCGACACGGGGCAAATACCTGCCGTCCAGTCCGAATGATTTGGGAAAAATGTATTAAAAAATGTACAGGTATAAAAAATGGCGAGAAATCGTCGGGTGAGTAAATAGTTTAAACACCCAATAAATCATCGGCCGAGAAATCGTCGGGTGAGTAAATAGTTTAACACCCAATAAATCATCGGGCGAGAAATCGTCGGGTGAGTAAATAGTTTAACACCCAATAAATCATCGGGCGAGAAATCGTCGGGTGAGTAAATAGTTTAAAACCCTCTTTGGTGAGAGATCAAAAATGATTGGGAGTATAAAAGTAGGGCTTCAGAACACTCGATGTGTCCTGCACAAGTGAGTGAGAATCCTGGCAACAGTTTAGTGGCGATCAAGAAACGATGGCAAGCAAAAGCGGCGCGCGAAGGTCTGACCTACAAGGAGGCACGGCGCCTAGCCAATGAGGAGGAGCGACGGTTGATGCGCTTAGAACAGTTGAAAACCGCACAGATGCAGTCTGAACGCCGTAGAATGAACACGATGTACAGTAACGTGTGGCAGTTTGCCGAGTTCAGTATCGAGTGACGGGATGCCTAAACTATTTTTTGACCCTATAAATTCCCGTTGACACTGTCGTATATGCCTAGCCACCAGTTTGCAAAACGCCCGGCCAATTTGTTATTGCGCAAGGCTCTTGGAAATTCAGCATGTATACGAGTGCTCCGTCAAACTGTCAGACAAAAAGGCCGCCTCGAGACACAGATTCGCCAGTTAAAACACGACGTCCGCCTTCTCGACCATGCATTAGAGGTAGAAATACGAAAGTATGACACATTGGCCGAGCTTAGTTTTTCGGAAGAAACGTTGAAAGCGAATGTTCGCGCCTTGCAGAAGAAAAAACAACAGTTAGAGCTTGAGATTCGTCAGCTAAATAAGAGGTTGTAAAGTTTGTTACGCTTAAGTGAAATACAGTATATGTTTGATTTTTTGTAGACAGATGTTACTTTTTTCCGACTTGCATTTATCCCCGAAAACTTTCCCAACATGCATGAAAGTCTTGCGCCGTGTCCATGCCGAAGCTGTGCAGCGGCGAGTCTCCGTAGGATTTCTCGGCGATTTTTTTGACCGCGTGTACAACGAGGGTACCCTGCCTGTGGACATTTTGAACGCACTCTTGCGCTTTTTTGAAACGGAATGGAAAGTGCCCATGGTCATGATACCCGGCAACCACGACTACTTTGACGCGTCCGAAACCGAACACGGTCTGACGCCCTTCAAGTACGCATGCAAACACATACGAGTTTTGGACCACCCGACCGTGATTGAAGGTGCCCTGTGGGTGCCGTGGAGGCGCGACCATGCCGAGTTGAAGCGCGTCATCGACATGCACTCGGGTTGCCGTGTTATATTTGGCCATTTCGACATTATTGGCTTCAAATTGAATGCGACCCGAGTGTCGACGGAGGGGCTCGCGCCTTCGATGTTTCCAGACGACGTGCCCGTCTACACGGGGCACTATCATACACCCCAAGTACACAATAACATTTGTTATTTGGGGTCACCCTATCAATTGACGCTGGCTGAAGCCGAAGATAGAAAATCCTTACTCGTGCTCGACACGCACTGGCATGTCTGTGAAAGGATACCGCTGGACGTGGGCCGAAAGCAATACAAATGGACACCCAGAGAACTGTTGGCCCGGGCCAAGTGTCTCAGGCCAAACGACCGCGTTTCCGTGACTTGCTCACTGACCAACGATACGATTGTCCAGTTGGTAGCTTCGTTGCGCGAGCACGGCGTAGATGTACAAGTCCGGCGGCCTCCTTCCATGATACAGACCAGAGTTCGCCGGACGGACCAGATGTCACCTGTGGAGCTTTTGAAAGCGTATGCGAGCATGAACGCCGTCGATGTTCAATCTTCAGCATGGAAGAGGGTGGTCTTGTGGTTAAAAAAGAACCGGTCCACACAAAAAAATCTCGTGGCCAATTCCGTGACACCTATCCGAATGACCATTCGCGGGTTTGGACCCTTTGTCGGTCCAGTCAAAATAGCGCTGACCGGAAAGGGGTTTACCCTGGTCTCTGGTGAATGCAATGGTTCCCATCGCGCGTCCAACGGCGCAGGTAAGTCCATGGCGACTGCAGGGGCTTGGCTCTGGGCATGTACCGGACAATTGGACGGGCGCGGTGTCTTGATGTTTGACGGCGACGCCTCCATCGTCCATAAAGGTGCAGAAAAGGCGGAGGTCATGGTATCAGGGACTGTGGATGGTCTGCCGTGGAAAATCATGCGGTCCATGCAAGACAAAAAGCATAGTATCCGCTTGTTTGTGAACCACGAGGAGAGAACACGCTCGACCTTGTCCGGCACGCAGCGGGCCATTGCCAGTGAGTTGTTTGGCCTTGATTTAAAGGGAAGCCAGCTGCATCAATGGCTTCTTCGAAATAGTATTTGGTCTCAACAGTCTGTCGTCCGTTGGTTGGACGCCAACGATACCCAAGCAAAAGCGGAAGTGCACTCGCTGGCCAATATGGACACATGGACCTCGTTGTTTTCGTGGGCAAAATCGTGTGCCAAGGACACCAAGGAAGATTTAATCGCCGCCGTGGCGTCTTTAAACGCTTGCACATTGACCGCCAAGGTTGCCTCTGAAAGTTATGACAAAAACATGCGTCAAGCCACTGATTGGCGGGCGCACCATGCTAGGCGTTTGGTCGCGTCCACTGCAGAAATTTTAAAGTTGCAAGCCACCTATGATAATACGGAACTCCCAGACGAAATTTTACTGTTGCCACAAGAAGAAAAAGAACTAAAAGACATAAAAATAAAAGTCGAAGACATGCGTACGTGCATGGCGAAAATGTCGGCCCATGTCGAACATTTGGGGTTAGAAGTGTCGAATGAATGGCTCTCCAAAGATTTGAAACAAGAAGAGCTGGCACTCCGAGGTGTGACGCCGCCCAACATCGAGCAGGCGAACATTCAAAAACAACAGTGTATGGCAGAAAAAAGAGCACGCAGCATACAACTGGATATGAAAAAGAAAGATTTCGAAACCTTCAAATCTAAAGGTGAGTGCTCTGCATGTAAAAGGTCTTTCGAGAAGGGGCCTGAATATCTGTCACACTTGCGCACTCTCAAAGACCAGCTCGAGGTCGCTCGATTACGGTACACGGATGCAAATTCGGCATATGTGGACGCGCAGCAAAAGACGATACATATGAAACGTGAATTGGCGTCATACAATCAGCGTGTCCACGCCATTCAAACTACACGAGCGTTGCTACGTGCCAAGGATAATTTGGCCAAGACCGAAAAAGAGTTTGACACCATCCTAAGCCGGTACGAAACCATGTCCGACCACATCCATACCCTGAAGCGCCAACAACTATTGTATGACCAGACACAACATTTGCGCGAAGAACTACTCCGGACTATAGAAGCTCTCGAAAGACGACACACAGAACTACAAGGCCGCGAATGTCCATACTCTGTATCCGACACCGAAAAAAAAACCACGGAACAAGCACGCTTGGCTGCAGAAGTGCGCGTCGAAGAGATTCGGAAACAGACCGACGAACACGCCGCCATCATGAAATGGTCGGGCCCCAGAGGCATTCAAACCTATGCGATGGAACACACCGTGCAGCGCCTGGCACAACTGACGACCATCTGGTTGCAACGTTTCTTCAAAACCGACCACATCGAACTGCGAGCGTCCTTTGACGAGAAAGAACGCTTGAAACGTGTCGTTTGGTCTCCACACCACGCTGGCATTATGTCAGGTGGGCAGTGGCGACGGGCACAACTCGCTTCCTTCATGGCCTGGCGTGAGATGTCAGGGGTCACCTTCCCCTTATTAGTCATGGACGAAGCCTGCACCTCTATGGATGCAGAGGGCATTCGGTCTGTACAAGAAACACTTCGAGAATGGTGCGAACAAGACGCGGTCCGCACCTGTTTATTCATCACACACGAACAGGAACAACATCGAGATACATCAGTGTACCAAAATCATCTAAAGATTCTACAAAAAAGAGGTCGTTCATCCATTGCAGACGAAAGTTCATTCAAAAAAATTAAAAAATAAGTTTATTCTATGTTCAAATAGGCATATTCTAGTAACCTTCTCTGATAACCTCTACACACTATGTGGCGCGCGACACACAGTATGCCGCTGTTCATCCTTAAAATAGTGGGACGGCGTCTATTCACAATCGAATGTTGTAATTCGTCCACGACATTGAAATAACGGCGCTTCCATGGAGGCACTCTGGGCAGAGAAAGCCGTACTATGTAATGCCATACACTATCCGGAAAATACATTTGAGATGTACCATGGCGTATTTATACGGGGTACTTGAAAGAAGGATGAAGTTCAAAATACTAACAGCCATCATATTCGTATGGCTTGCCATTAAATTAAAGCAGCCCAATCCATTACTTTCTCTGGTCATGATAGTCCAGAACGAAGCCGATAACATTGTAGAAACCATTGAGTCTGTCAGAGACGTTGTCGATTATTACTGCATTTTAGATACTGGGTCCACAGACGGTACACAAGCGCTAATTCAACAAGCCTTTGGGAATACCAGAGGACACATTTACCAAGAACCTTTTACTGATTTCTCGACCACGCGAAATCGCGCCATTGAATTGCTTTCCAAGTATTCAACGTACGCGTTGATGCTTTCGGGAGACGAAACCATACACAACGCATCGGGGTTGCGCGCATTCTTAAAAGAAAAGCGATATCAACACGACCTTGAAGCTTTGAATGTTCAAGTCCTCTATGGTAGCAAACGGTACGATTCGGTACGTTTGCATCGAACAGATGCACCATGGTTTTATGTTGGCAAGACCCACGAAGTGATGCGTAGTGCAAACGGTGCACTAGCAAGTAACAGAATCCCACATGTACATATTTTTCACAACCTGTCCGAAACAGAAAATAAAACGCAACGTTGGCTTCTCGACGAACAACTGTTACTCGAAGATTGGTCAGTGCAGCCGTCGTCAAGAACTGCTTTCTACTTGGGCCAAACGTACCAATGTCTTCAAAACTGGACACATGCGTATACTTGGTACAGTATCAGATGGAACATGAAAGGCAACTGGCACGAAGAAGAATACGAAGCAAGATACCGAATGGCTCAGGTCTCCACACAATTGAATCAAACATGGAATACCACTGAAGTGATTCTTATGGATGCCGCGTCGTATCGTCCACAACGAATAGAGCCACTACTGGATGTTGCGTATCATTATTACGAAGAAAAACAATACCAAAAAGCATACGACATACTACAACGCATTATGGATGTCCCATTCCCTTCGTGGTTGCAGTTGTATAATCACAAAAATGTCTACGAATATGACAGATATGACCTTATGGGAACAGTGGCCTATTATGTCAACCGTACGGCGGATGGTCGTCGGGCAGTACGCAAGGCCTTGGAATACAAACCCGGCGACGCGCGGTTACTTGAAAATTTAAAGTACTACAATGAATAATTTAATTGTTTTGTGATATGTTCTAATTGTACAGAAATAGTCGACAAGTCATTTAAGATGGAGGCTTGTAAAATAAAGGAAATCATACAAAAAATATTCATGGCCACGGTCAAGCAAATCAAGCATTTAATACCCAACGGTGTTTCCATGGCCACATTCGACAGGGACCGATAGTGTATCGACGACATTCATTAAAGTTCGATGGTATTAATACTGTCGAATTCTGTTTTCGTGCCAGGCGTTGACCGCGAACGTTCTGCAACTATTGTTGTTGGTTTTGGAATCCCTACAGACCACGATTTAGACCGCCTCGGCCTGTTGGATTTCCAAAACCCTACACGAACACCCTTTTTGCGAACAACATACGCCACGCCAATCAAAAACAACACCAACACCCATAAAGCATGTAACCCCGATATATCATTTTGGAAAGTAGTTGGACGGGCATTTTCCGATTGTTTTGTCGTGGCATTTGTTTGGTTTCCACGTACAACAGCTCTCAATAACGTATCTACGTCGTCTAGTGAAGGCGAAGGCGCTTTTGACAAAGGCGAAGGCGATGTCGGACGCGGGGAAGGACTGGCGCTCACAAAGGTGGTGACATTGTGTGTTTGATTCAACGCCTCGGTCATATTTTGTATTCGAGTGACATTCAATGTCGCGGTACTGTTTGGTGTTTGTGCCGCCGTACTGTTGGGTGTTTGTGCCGCGGTACTGTTGGGTGTTTGTGTGGCATTTAACGCGACTAAAACGCTGGTCCCATTTTGTACCACTGTCACATTTCCGTCCGCCAGCGCATCTGGGTTAGAATGCTGGGGTTGAAAGTCGGGGTCACACAGCCATAAACTCAATGTGGTAGATACAAACAAGCGTATACACATAGGTTAATGTAATGAAAAAAAGACATTTCATTAATATATTATGATTTTCTTATGTGGTTTTACAAAAATAGGCTAACATAGCTGCGACAATCATCACAAATATACTAGCCCCGCCAATGGGCAGGCCTATGGATAAGTAATGGCTCCTACGGTGTTTTTTATTCGCTTTCAGTTTGAGGCGACTTGTGCATGTTGTGCCATCGCCACCGCATCTCCCACATTTATCGTAGCGTTTTCCCGAGAATGCAACACCGTCACACCCTCGACAAACACGACCGTTGCCACCACAGTGTCCACAGATGTCCCTGGTATGGCCTTCACAATCGCACGTGTCGCCCGTTTGACCATTGTCGTTCGGCTCTGTGATGCAGTTCTTCGTTTGGTTTTCTGGACACGGTAACCCATTATGTTCTGATTTATGGGTGATGTGTGCACTTCTACGACGCTTTCCTTGTTGACCACATGGTGCATCACATTCGGTCCATGGTGACCATTCGTACACACAGTCTTTCGGACATCGTGTCCCCGTGCACGTTTTTGTCATGACTCTTGGAATGGTCGAACATGCGATGCCGCCGTTTTGAGCATCTCGTACTTTAGAGCCGCGAAAGCCCGTCTGAGTGCCCGGTCCGCATCCCGACACAGAAGAAGAGACATTCGCACATAAAGACCATGTAAATTCGTATGCACAGTCTTGAACGATGGGGAGTACATTTCCATCGAATTCAATATGGCCATCGTAATTATGGGGCACGAACAGATATTGAAAATCGGCGCCGGCGGTCACATCCACACCATGGATGTCAATGAGATTGGCGGATGTATTTTCGAATCGAAACCATTGGCCCGTCCGCAGAGTAAAATTGTCCGGTTGGAAAGACACGTCGTTCACATTCTTGTGATATTGAATGGTGGTGCAGACATGTTGGGAACAACTATCAGGATTCAGTGCTTTCGCGATGGTGGAAAAGGCACAGTCATGTTCAAGGGTACAGCCAATACACCCTTCGAAATGACATTGTGTACACACTCTATCCGACGTGTCGGTGGCTTCGTGCGATATGTACTGTGTTTTATTGCAGACGGACAATGGCATACACAACCGGTCGCGCGTATAATACGCCATAGAGTCTTTCTCGTATTCGACCGACTTACAGACCGTCAGCCGCAGACACTCTCGGTCTGTCGTTTCATTTCCCTCAAAGGATTCCCATTCGTTGCTGGTGCACGTTGTTTTGTTCTGACAGACGCGATTCGAAGTGGGCGTCGCTTCCTGGACTACGTACTGTTCAGATGAGCAATTGGCGAGCGGTGCACATATTCTATTTTGAGTGGTGGAGGGTGATTGTGATTCGTATTGAGTACTGTTTAAACATTCTGGACTCAGTGGTGAGCACACTCTATCTCTGGTGTCGTTCGGCACGGTGGATTCGTACTCGGTCCCTTTACACTCTGGTGACAACGGCGCACAGATTCGATTGGAGGTGGTCGTCGGGGCTTGTGTTTGGTACTCCGTCGCGTTGCATATTTTGATGTTACGACAGTCCCTATCCACGGTTGCATTTGGGACACCCACTCGCGAATTGTCATATTGATAGATATAGTCACATACTTGCCAATCTTGACATACGCGGTCTGAAGTGTGTGTTTCGGGCGTCTGTATAAATTGTCCTGTGGAACATTGGGAGACGGGGAGGCAAATACGGTCTCTGCTTCTTTCGAGCGTCTGGTATTCGTACTCGGCGGATTGGCATTGTGTCGCGTATTGACATGTCACTCCGTTCAACCAAAATTCAGGGTCGCATTCAGCACATCTGAACGTCTCTGCAGATGGACAGTAGATACCGGCCGCGCCAGTGCCATTTAAACATTTGCAATTCACTTTTTCGCAACATCGTTCGGCATCGTCAGAACAGTCGACTGTTGTGCATGTATTGTTCAGTACCCCGCCCGAATAGATAGACGTATCGCTGCAAACGTCGCCAGCCAGAAATATCTCACCATTTAAACAACTTGGGGCCTGAAAGCAGCACGTGTCTGCGTCGGCCGAAGAACAACCTATACCGTCACAAAATCCAGTGTACAAAGGATTTGCCTCCCGTTGTGGTATGGTGACTGGTTCTTGTGGCGTAATGTAGTTTCCACTGCATGTAATCGAGCATTTTGTAGAACATTTTCCATTGGACACGCCCATGTTTGCACCTACACATTCTTTGCAGCACGTGTCAAAGTCTGTGGGAAGGCATGTTGTGCCAGCGCACTGAGGGTTGCCATCTTTGACACCGTTGCTGTACAATGTCTGCGTTTGTCCTTCCAACACCGTTCGCTGACACAATAAATCAATATCGGGATAGTCCGCACAAAATTGTTTGTGACATTTTGGCGACGCGTCTGGATTACAGTACGACTCGGCGGCGCACATTGCAGTACCACAAAGACACGCATCCATGTTTGGCACCGTGATGCCAGTCTCTTCGCACGCCGGATTCGGTTGGTTACTGCAAGTAGAGGCATCTTGATTGCAATACTGATTGGCACTACAGGTGGCCGACCCACACTCACATGTACCCACCGGATTGAGTTCGGTGGGGCCGCCACACTCTTTGGCATGTAACGGATATACGAGTGCCAGCAAGAAAATTCCGTAATGCATTCTTTTAGAATAGTCTTTCAGTACTTAAATATATCATATTTATAAGACATGTGTTGGAAAGTCGGACTCGTTTTGTATGTCGTTGTCAAAAAGACGTCGCGCCGTGGTACGTTGATAGCCAAAAAGGGTACGAAATGGCGTTTCAAGCCGGACGGCTGGCGCAAAACAGTCG
>Ga0228674_1002556_pt1 | contig 9915 bp, 7 predicted proteins | sample 1D_rmetaG_FD_189054 | JGI IMG/M metagenome (GOLD analysis project Ga0228674, IMG submission 189054) | Seawater microbial communities from Monterey Bay, California, United States - 1D_r | ecosystem: Environmental > Aquatic > Marine > Coastal | place: USA: California | collected 2016-09-26
AGGAAGGCCAGCGTGTCACCTATGACGTGACCCAGGGCCCGAAGGGTGCCCAGGCTTCGAACATCACGCCGGCCGAGTGATCCACTCGACAGTGCGTTGAAAACCCCGCTCCGGCGGGGTTTTTTTTTGCGCAGCCGTCCGCATTCCGGTCGTCATCTGCCGGCCTCGGGCACAATGCAGGCATGAAGGAACGACTGCGCATCGCCGTGATTGGCTACGGCACCGCTGGACAGGCCTTGTCCATCCTGCTCACCCGTGATGGACACGAGGTGGACATCTTCGAGCGCGTGCCCACGCCGGGGCCGGTCGGCGCAGGCTTCCTGCTGCAGCCCAGTGGCCTGCAGGTGCTGTGGCAGATGGGCCTGCTCGACGCCGTGCGCGCGCATGCCGCACCGGTGCACCGTCTGTACGGCGATACGCCGTGCGAGCGCGCGGTGATGGACATGCGCTACGACGGCCTGGATGCGCGCCTGCATGGGCTGGGCATGCAGCGCGGTGCGTTGTTCTCGCTACTGGATGAAGCGCGGGACGGCGCAGGGCAGTTGCATGCCGGCATCACCATTACCGGGGTGGATGCCGAACACGGCCGCCTGCGCGACGGCGAAGGCCGCACGCATGGCCCGTTCGACCTGATGGTGGCTGCCGATGGCGCGGCGTCGACGCTGCGCGGCACCATTGCCGGTGCTGCCGGACTCGACCGCGTGTACCCGTGGGGCGCGTTGTGGTGCCTGCTGCCGGCCGAAGACTGGCCACACGTGCAGGAACTGCGCCAGCGCTACGTGGCCGCGCGCAAGATGATCGGGCTGCTGCCGGTGGGCACCTGTCCGGGGGACGACACGCCGCGCCTGAGCTTCTTCTGGAGCCTGCCACGCACCGATTTCGAGCGCTGGCAGAACGATGGCATGCCGTCCTGGCTGGAGGAGCTGCACACGCTGTGGCCGCAGGCCGCTGCGCGCTTCGCCCACCTGCGTGATGCCGGCCAGCTGGCGCGCGCGGTCTATCGCGATGCGGTGACGTCGCGCTGGCACCAGGGGCGCCTGGTGCTGGCTGGTGATGCCGCGCACGCGATGAGTCCGCAGCTGGGGCAGGGCGTGAACATGGCGTTGCTCGATGCGCTGGCGCTGCGCGATGCGGTGCGCATCCACGGCGGCGGCACGGCCGCGCTGCAGGCCTACCAGGCGCAGCGGCGCGCGCATGTGGCGGTGTACCAGCGCTGGAGCCGATGGCTGACGCCGTTGTTCCAATCCGACCGCGATGGCTGGGCGAGGGCGCGTGATGTGCTGCTCGGCCCAATGGGGCGCCTGCCCGGCGGTCGCAGCCACATGCTGCGCGTGCTGAGCGGCACGCAGCACGGCTGGTTCGGTTCGCTCGCGCTGGATCCTGCCTTCATTGGAGCGCTGGGCAGCGCGGCCCGAACGCCTCGCACTGCTGCTGCAATCGCAGGCGTGTGAAGCGGGTCGTCACGTGAATTAACGGTTGCCTCACCGTGGTTGTGCGACAAGAGGAGAGCACGCAACAAACGCGTCGCCCGTTTTCCTTTCCGTGATCAACATCGCGCGTGGCCCGGGTGGCGCCGCCGTTGCGGCCTGCTGCGGCCCGGACGTGCCGCCGGATGTTGAAGAGGAGGACGCCATGTTGTTCGCGGTCGAAGAGCTGGAATCGGAAATCTGCAAGCTGCGCGGCCTGTTGCAGATGCTGCACGAGGACCAGCCCGACGTACTGGAGGACGTGTTCGAGTTCCATGTCGGCAGCCTGATCAGCCATGCGTCACCGGAACACCACGCACGCATCCGTGCCTGCGCGCAGGAGATGCTGGCGGCGATCCAGGCCCTGCCGCGACGACGTGACGATGACACGGCGGATTTTCGCCTGATGCCGGCGCTGGGCCTGCGACCGGCCTGATTCAACGCGCGGGCAGTTGCACCAGGCCGCCGTCGACGCAGGCAATCATCCGTTCGCCGCGGATGGGCACAGGCACGATGCCAGCGGTGAATGCGGAGAACGCGGGCAGGATCGTCATCCGCTCGCGCAGCCAGAATGCAGGAAATCGCCGCCGCAACGATGGCAGTGCGACCTGCGGGTGCAGATGCCCTGCGATCACGTGCATCGCCGTGTCCGGCACCGGCTCATGGCGAAGCAGGAACGGCGCCAGCCCGATCTCATCGTGGATCTGTACCTGCAGCTGCGCGTGCGGCAGCTGCCGATCGTGATTGCCGCGCAGTACGTGCACGTCCAGCCCGGCATTGCGCTCGCGCCAGCCCAGCCATTGCCGGTACCAGGCAGCGCGATGCGCGGGCCCATGCAGGATGTCGCCGAGAATCCACAGTTCGCGGCAGGCGTGCATGTCCAGCAGTGACTGCAGGCGTTGCAGGTCGTCGGCAGTGCCGCCGCTGGGCAGCGCGATGCCGGCACGACGGAACACGTCGGCCTTTCCAAGGTGGAGGTCGGCGATCAGCAGCGCCTGCCGCGACGGCCAGTACAGTGCACGCGCGCCGATCAGAACCATGGCTTCACCGGCAAGCCGCATGCGCAGTTCATCGGCCATGGCGGCGTTCCAGTTGCTGTGCCGCACGCTGCACGCGTGTGCGCCAGTCTTCGTTGCTGAACTGCCCGCGCAGACGCTCGGCCCACAAGGGGAAACCCAGTGGCGTCAGCGACGCCGGACGCTGCACCGACAGCGCCCGCGTACCGATGCGTTCCAGCACCTGCTGCAGGCCAGGCAGGTCCAGGCTGTCGTACAGCACCTCGCGTTCGGCCAGCGCCAGCAGCAGATGGTCCGGATCGTGTTCGCGAAGCACGTCATACAGCAGGCCCGCCGAGGCCTGCAGCTGGCGTAGCGAACGCGGCATGCCGCCGGGCAGGCTGGGGACCAGAAGCCCCGCAACGCGTGCGATGCCGCGGAACTGGCGTCGTGCCAGCTCGCCCAGGTTCACGGCTGCACGCAGATCGTCCAGCAACCGATCACCGGTGAACAGCGTGCGCCACTGCGCTGTGTCCAGATCGATGGCCTGCGCCGGCGCCAGCACCAGACCGTGGTCGTTCACCGCATAGCCGATGCTGTTGCGCTGCAGGCGCGTGCAACGCAGCGCCAACAGGGCCGCCAGTGCCTCGTGCACGTGACGGCCGGCAAAGGGATAGACGAACAGGAACTGGCCGTCGCGGCGGCGTACGTCCTCCACCAGCAGATGATCGGGTCCGGGGCGCGCCGACATCCGTTGCTGCAGCGCCAGCAGCGGAGCCAGCCATCGTGATTCCGCACTGTCATCGGCGCCGGACAGGACCGACTCCAGTTCGCGGCCAAGCGCCATCGACAGCGGCAACTGGCCGCCCTGCCAGCGCGGCACGACACCGTCACCGCGCCCGCGTGCCAATCGCACGAAGGCGGTCATGTCGCGCAGCTGCACCAGCTCCAGCAGGCGTCCGGCGAACTGGAAGCGATCACCGCGGCGCAGGCGGCTGGCGAACTGCTCTTCGACTGCGCCGAGGCCACCGCCGCGCAGGAACTGCACACGCACGCTGCCATCGCTGCTGATGGTGCCGATCGAGAGCCGATGACGCAGCGCCTGGCGACGGTCGTGCATGCGATAGCAACCGTCGTCATCGCGCACTACCTTGTGGAAGTCGGGGTACTGGGCCAGGGCCTGGCCACCCTGCACGATGAATGTCAGCACGGCCTGCCACTGCTCTTCACCGAGCGTGGCAAAGGCGTGGGTGCGCCGTACCTGCGCCAGCAACGTGTCGCTGTGGAAGCCGCCGGCCAGCGCGCGGCTGACCGCATGCTGGGCCAGCACATCCAACGATAGTGTCGGTGGCCTGCGTGCTTCGACCACGCCCTCGGCCAGTGCACGGCGCACGGCGGCGTACTCGGCCAGCTCCAGCGCGTGGCTGGGTATGCAGAGGATGGCGCCACCGGCTCCGGGTCGATGGCGCGCGCGTCCGGCGCGTTGGCGCAGGCGTGCCACGCCCTTCGGGCTGCCCAGCTGCAGCACCTGTTCAACCTCGGGGAAGTCCACGCCGAGGTCGAGGCTGGAGGTCGCGACCACGCAACGCAACCTGCCCGCACGCAGGCCATCTTCCACCTGCTGGCGCAGCGCCGGATCCAGCGAGCCATGATGCAGTGCCAGCGTATCCGGATCTTCCGGCCAGACTGCCGCCAACGCCTGATGCCACAGTTCCGCCTGCGCGCGGGTGTTGGTGAACAGCAGGCTGCTGCGCGCCTGCATCAGCGCCTCCAGTACGCGCGGCAGCTGCGCCAGACCGAGATGCCCGGCCCACGGGAAGCGCTCGCCGGGCTCGGGCAACAGGCTGCGCACGCTGATTGCGCGCGGGCGCACACCCTGCACGATCGGTGCATGCGGTTGCCCAGGCAGCAGCACGTCGCGCGCCTGCTGCAGATTGCCCAGCGTGGCCGAGAGCCCCCAGAGCTGCAGCGCAGGCGCGGCCTCGCGCAGCACAGCGAGGTTCAGCTGCAGCAGGACGCCCCGCTTGTTGCCCAGCAGTTCGTGCCACTCATCCACCACTATGCAGCGCAGCTGGCGCATGCGCGGCAGCGTATCCGGATAACTCAGCAGAAGCGCCAATGATTCCGGTGTGGTCACCAGCACGTCGACGCGGCCCTCACGCGCCTGCCGCCGTTCACGGTTGCTGGCATCACCGCTGCGCAGGCCCACCCGCCATCCCAGACCGAGCCCGTCGACCACCGCCTGAAGGGCGCGCGCGGTGTCGCTGGCCAACGCGCGCAACGGCGTCACCCACAGCACCTGCAACGGACGCACCGCACTGGCGCGGCGGGGTGATGCCGCTGGGTCGATCATCGCCTGCAGCAGCGGCCCACCGAACATGGCCAGTGTCTTGCCGCTGCCGGTGGGCGTGTGCAGCACGCCCGATTCACCGGCCAGGTAGTGCCGCCACATCGCGCGCTGGAAGGGCAGTGAGCGCCAGCCGCGCGCCACGAACCAGTCCTCCAGCCGGCGTAGCGCCTGGCTGCGGGTCATCGCGCCAGCGCCTGCAGCGTGGCCAGTTGATCGGCCTCGCTGGCGGGCTTGTCGTGGCGCCAGCGCAGGATGCGCGGAAAGCGCACGGCAACGCCCGACTTGTGCCGTGAACTCTGGTTGACCGCTTCGAAGCCCAGTTCGAAGACCTGTTCGGCGCGCACGCTGCGTACAGGTCCGAAGCGCTCGCGGGTGTTGGCGCGGATCCAGCGGTCGAGTGCGAGGATTTCCTTGTCGTCCAGGCCCGAGTAAGCCTTCGCAACCGGCACCAGGGTCTCGCCATCCCAGACCCCGAAAGTGTAGTCGGTGTACAGCGTGCTGCGGCGCCCGTGGCCGGCCTGCGCATACAGCAGCACGGCATCGATCGTGAGCGGATCGACCTTCCATTTCCACCAGTCGCCGCGGCGTCGCCCGGCCTGGTAGGGCGAGCCACGTCGTTTCAGCATCAATCCTTCCACGCCGCGTTCGCGCGCCACCTCGCGCATCGCGGCGGCATGCGCCCAATCGTCGGCGACCACCTCGGGCGACAGCTGGATGCGGGTATCGCCCAGCCCGCCGATGACCTGTGCCAGCCGCAGGCGTCGCTGCTGCAATGGCAACGCGCGCAGATCCTCACCGTCGAGTTCAAGCAGGTCATAGGCGAGCACGCGTACCGGCGTGTTGCGCAGCGTGGCAGCACCAGGCTTGCGACGCTGGATGCGGGTCTGCAGCGCAGTGAAGGCGCGCGGCAGGTCGCCGCTTTCGTCCCAGGCCAGCAGCTCGCCGTCCAGTACGCACCCATCGGGCAGGGCCGATGCAGCCTGTTCGATCTCAGGGAAGCGACCATCCAGCCGCTCCTCGCCGCGTGACCACAGGGCTGTTTCGCCGCGCCGCCGCAGCAGCTGCAGGCGGATGCCGTCCCACTTCCATTCCAGCATCCAGTCGTCGATCGGGCCGAGACGGTCTTCCGGTTCGCCTTCCAGGGGCGAGGCGAGGAAGAACGGGTAGGGCTGCTGCCGGTCCAGTGGCAGCTCGTCCGGTGACAGCAGCTGGCCCAGCAGCCCGGGTGAGGGGACCCATTCGCCGAGCATGCGCTGGGCGATGCGTGCGATGTCCAGGCCCGACCATTCGGCCAGCGCCTGCTGCACCAGTCGCTGCGAAACACCGACACGCAGTGCGCCGGTCAGCAGCTTGTTGAACACCAGCCGTTCGCTGCTGCACAGCTGCTGCCAGCCGGTGACCACCGCCGCGCGGCGCACCGGCTCGGCCTGGTTGGCCACGACCAGCAGGTGCTGTTCGATCCAATCGGCGAGGGGCCGGTCGGGAGCCGGTTGCGCCGGATCGTCCAGCAGCAGGGTAAGTGTTTCGGCCAGGTCACCGACCTGCGCATAGCTGTCTTCGACCAGCCACGGTGGCAGACCCGATTGTTCGGCAATCCAGGCGCGCAGTTCGCCGCTTGCAGCGATCTTCCTGCGCGCGCCGCCGACCTTGCCGCCACTGAGCAGGTACAGCGCCCACGCCGCGTCATGCGCACGTGCCTGGCGGAAGTAATCGACCAGCGCCGCACGCTTGTCCAGCGTAGCGGTGCTGCGGTCCAGCCGCTGGTAGAGCGCGGCGAAGGCTTTCATTCCTCGCTCCCGAAGTCGGTGCGGAAGGCTTCGGCAGCTACCCCGCGCTCGCGCAGGAAGGGGATCAGCGCGTCGGTGTTGCCATGGGTGGCGATCACCCGCTGCGCGCCGGTCTGTTCGATGGTCTGCAGCAGCGCAGGCCAATCGGCATGGTCGGAGATGACGAAACCACGATCGACATTGCGCCGGCGCCGGTTGCCGCGCAGCTGCATCCAGCCGGACGCGAAGCCCAGCTGATGGCGTCCGAAGCGACGCATCCACGGCGTGCCCGCAGCCGAGGGTGGCGCGAGGATCAACTGGCCGGCTGCATCCGGCTGGCGGCCCTGCTCGGCGACGGCGTGGGTCTCCAGCATCGGTACGCCGGCCTGCCGGTAGACCGCTACGCCGTTGGCGATGGCGCCATGCAGCCAGGCCGGACGATCATCCAGCGGCAGCAGTTCGGCCAGCACCCGCTGTGCCTTGCCCAGTGCGTAGCACAGCAGGATCGCGGCCTCGCCACGCTGTTCGCATTCGCGGCGCCACGCCAGGATCCCGGCAGCCACTGCCGGCGTGTCCGGCCAACGGTAGATCGGCAGCGCGAAGGTGGCCTCCGTGATGAAGGTATCGCAGGGCACGACCTCGAACGGCGTGCAGGTTGGATCAGGCTGGCGCTTGTAGTCGCCGGACGCCACCCAGACCTGCTGCCCGTCATCGATACGGACCTGCGACGAACCCAGCACATGCCCGGCCGGGTGCAGCGATACCTGTACCCGCCCCAGCCGGAACGGCACGCCCTCGGCATGCGCCTGCACCGGCACGTCACCCAGGCGCCAGCGCAGGATCGGCAGGCTGCCTTCGCTGCAGTGGTACTCGCCCATGCCCGGGCGCGCGTGATCGCCATGGCCATGGGTGATGACCGCACGTGGCACCGGCCGCCAGGGATCGATGTGGAAGTCACCGGCGGCGCAGTACAGCCCCTCCGGGCGCAGGACCACCAGATCGTCGTTGCCTGTCATGCGGTCACTGTGGCCGCTGCCTCGTGCACGGGGTGAGAACCGGCCTGAACGCGGGCTTGGCAGGTGATGCGGCACAATCGAGCCGCACACTTCTTGCCGCCAGGATGGACCGGATGAGTGGACCGAGCTTCAGCAGCAGCGCGCCCTTCGAAACCCATGTGGTGCTGAACCAGCCGCCACCGTTCGCCGGCCGTCATCTGTGGACCGATGACGTGGCATTGATGGAGGCGGTGCAGCGGGAGGGCGCCGGCGGCTTCGCGCCGCGCCTGGCGGTATACGGCGCGCTGGCCGGTGACGAGCTGTACCGGCTCGGCTTCGATGCCAATCGTGATCGGCCACGACTGCGTACGCATGATGCGCAGGGCCATCGCATCGATACCGTGGAGTTCCATCCGGCCTACCACCAGCTGATGGGCACGGCGAAGCGGCATGGCGTGGCTGGATTGTCGTGGCACGAGCCTCAGCCCGGCGCACATGTCGCGCGCGCGGCCCTGAGCTACCTGCATCACCAGGCCGAGGCGGGCACCAGCTGCCCGTTGACCATGACCCACGCCGCAGTGGCGGTGCTGAGCCCGCACCCGCATCTGGCGGAGTGGTCGCGCAAGGCCGCTGCGCCGGTCTACGATCCACGCGACGTGCCAGTGGCGGACAAGGCCGGCATCACCCTGGGCATGGGCATGACCGAGAAGCAGGGGGGCTCGGACGTGCGGGCCAACAGCACGCGCGCCGAACCGATCGATGGCGAGCGCTACCGCCTGGTCGGGCACAAGTGGTTCTTCTCCGCACCCATGTGCGATGGCTTCCTGGTGCTGGCGCAGGCGCCTGGCGGGCTGACCTGCCTGCTGATGCCGCGCCGGTTGGCCGATGGTGACCGCAATGCGTTCCGGTTGATGCGGTTGAAGGACAAGCTGGGTGACTGGGCCAATGCGTCCAGCGAAGTCGAGTTCTGTGGCGCACAGGCGTGGCGCGTGGGCGAGGAGGGGCGCGGTGTGGCCACCATCATCGGCATGGTGATGATGACCCGCCTGGATTGCATGCTGGGCGCTGCGGCGGAGATGCGCATGGCGTTGGCACAGGCACTGCACCATGCACGCCATCGACGCACCTTCGGCACGCTGCTTGTCGATCACCCGTTGATGGCCAACGTGCTGGCCGATCTGGCGCTGGAGTCGGAAGCGGCCACGGTGTTGTCGATGCGTATCGCGCGCGCGGTGGATCGTGCTGGCGTGGATGGCAACGAAGCGGCACTGGCGCGGCTCGGCACGGCCCTGGGCAAGTATTGGGTGTGCAAGCGTGCGGCCGCGTTCGTCAATGAAGCACAGGAATGCCTGGGCGGCGCCGGCTATGTGGAGGAATCGATGTTGCCGCGGCTGTACCGGCAGGCACCGTTGAATTCAATCTGGGAGGGCAGCGGCAACATCCAGTGCCTGGACGTGCTGCGCGCGCTGGCACGTGAGCCCGAGGCGATGGTGGCGCTGCGCGGAGAACTGGCCGCGGTGGCCGATCGTGATGCGCGCTATGCGGCCGCCCTGCAGCGCTGGGCGGCGGCACCGCCGCCGGAAGAATCGCAGGCGCGGATGTTCTGCGAGCGTACAGCGCTGCTGCTGCAGGCGGCGCTGCTGTTGCGTGCGCGCAGTCCGATCGCCGAGGCATTCGTGCGCAGTCGTTTGCAAGGGGAGCACGGGCTGGCGTTCGGGACGCTGCCGGCGGGGCTGGATGTGTCGGGGATGCTGGCGCGCGCGTTGCCGTAGGCGGCGGCCAACGGCGGAGCCCCTCGTGGTGGACGCTGATATCGGCAGTGGCCGCGCGAGTGGGTTGCGCAGGGGACGCCGTGAACCCGTCCTTGGGGCTTGGCCGTGGCATCCATGCCGCGGACACCCCTGCGCAACCCACTCGCGCGGCCTCGGACGGTTTCCGTGCCGTCCACCACGGAATCAACAGAAAGAGCAGAGGGCGAAAAGCAGAAAAGCCGCGGCAGTGCCGCGGCTTCTCCTGTGGCGCCGAGCGCATGCCCGGTTGCCGGTATGCCTCAGTGCTTGGCTTCTTCCTTGGCGGCGTTGGCCTTCGCGTCATTGGCGACATCGCGCGCCTTGTCGGCGACCTTCTGGGCGGCGTTGGCGGTGGCGTCGCTGGCGTGAGCCGCGGCGTCGGTGGCAGCGTCCTTGGCCTTGTCGGCGGCATTGGCGGTAGCGTCTGCGGCCTTGTCCAGCGCCTGCTGGGTGTCGGCGGCCGCCTGTTCGGAGGCGGCGGCGGTCTTGTCGGCGGCTTCGCGGGTGGCGGCGGCGGCCTTGTCGACGGCGTCGCGGGCGGCAGCGCCAGCGC